>Ga0079305_1001236_pt1 | contig 36865 bp, 31 predicted proteins | sample LMS_cellobiose_e_FD_79183 | JGI IMG/M metagenome (GOLD analysis project Ga0079305, IMG submission 79183) | Rumen-fistulated moose microbial communities from Alaska, USA - LMS_cellobiose_enrichment | ecosystem: Host-associated > Mammals > Digestive system > Stomach > Rumen fluid ... | reverse complement strand
CGCTTGTTCGTGATCGTGGTGATCAGGCCTACCTTGTTCTGGCTCTCAAGCGAGTAGCCTTCGGGCAGCGAACCTTCTGTCCAGGTGTAAACGATGTCTGTGCCGTTCGCCTTCTTCGGCAGACCGGTGATAGTGTCTTCCCAGTTGTTCGCCGCGTTCAGCGTTACCGTTCCGACAGCCTCCGTGCCGTTCGACAGGGTCACCGTCAGGCTCGCCGGACGTACGCCGTCCTGGTTGTTGTTATCGTTCCAGACCTTCTTGACAGTGGCCGAGGTCACTTCGGGAACATGCTTGTTGGTGATCGTGGTGAGCAGACCTACGGTCTCCTGGTTCTCAAGCGTGTAGCCCGCAGGCAGACCGCTTTCTGTCCAGGTATAGCTGATCAGTTCGCCGTTCGCGAACTTCGGCAGTTCGTCAATAGTGTCTTCCCAGTTGTTGTCGCTGTTCAGGACGACAGACATGCCGTTGCTCAGCGTTACCGTCAGGCTCGCCGGGCGGATGCCGTCCTGGTTGTTCGCGTCGTTCCAGACCTTCTTGACTGAAACTGCAGTTGTCTCGGGGAGATGATTGTTCGTTATGGTCAGCTGGGTAGCCATATTGCCGCCGTAGGTGACAGTGTAACCGCTCGGCACCGTCTCGCGAACAGAATAGTCTATCTCGACACCGCCGCTGTATTTATCGAGCTCGGTGAAGGTATAGGTCCAGTTGTTGCCCGCGTTCAGCGTGGCCGTCTTATCGGTATCTGTGCCGTTGGCCACGAGCGTAACGGATATGCTGGCGGGACGCAGGCCGTCCTGGTTGTTCGCGTCGTTCCAGATCTTCTTTACAGTAACCTGCGTCGGGGGAACGTTCGTGAACGTGACCGTTACGGTCTCGCCGGCGGAGATGGTGCCGGAACTGTTGGTAACTCCCTGCTGGCTCCAGCCGGTGGGCTGCTGATCAGCCGGCTCACTGACCGTGTAGGCGGTGTCCTTCGGCAGGCCCTCAATGGTCTTGGAAGCTGTGCCGTCAGCACCGACTGTCAGCGTTACGGTCGCCAAGCCGTTGGTGAACTCAACGCCGCTGTAGACGCCGTTTATTGTTCCGACCTGGACATTGAACTTAAATGTCTTGCCTTCGCCTCCCTGAGCGACCTTCTGGATCTTCAGGTTACCCTTACCATTATACGTATTGGTAAAGGAAGCGAGCGGGTTGGTGTTGTTGGCTGTCGTGCCGGTGTCTCCGCTGTGGCTGGTCAGCTCGTAATTTTCCGGAACGGTCTCCGTCACGGTATAGTCCACACCGAGCGGCAGATCGTAGAAATGGATATACTCGCCGTCCTTAAGGGTAACGGTCATCTTGCCGTCGCTGCCTGCGGTTGCGCTGCCCTCGGTGGGATTCTCATGCGCGGTATCGCTTGCGGCATACTTCAGATAATGGAACGTGCCGGAAACAGGCGTACCGCCGTCCTTAAGCTCCACCGTGAAGGTGAACTCGTCGCCCGCCGGAGCATCATCGCCGACAACAGTCTTCTCGATATCCAGCCAGCCGAGGCGGGTGTTGGTGAACTCCGCGGGGGCGGGATTGCCGGAAGCAGGCGCCTCGATGGTCACGGAGCCGTCAGTCGGGCTGGTGATGGTGTAGCCCGTGTTGCTGCGCTCGACCAGACGATAGGTAATGGGATCGCCGCTGGTATCCGCGCGGGACAGGCCTGTAAAGAGGTTGGTTATTGTCCAGGGGGAAGTCTGTCCTGCCGGGATCTCGACGGTCTTCGTCCGATAGACCTCGGTGCTGTCTCCGATGTAAAGGTCGAAGGTCAGCGTGCCGGTCTGCACCGAGCCCTCCCAGCTCTTCTTCACAGAGATGTTGAAGCTGGGCAGGTTGTTCTTCAAGGTGTAGCGGCCGGTGCCAGTGCTGGCATCCCACTGCATCTCGACCGGCGGATATGCCGACTCGTCGGTAGTGTTGCACACGGGAGCGGTGATTGTGCCGCTGAGCGCGTCCACCGTGAAGATCCAGTAACGGTTCTGGAGACGCTCCAGACCGGCCGGAACCACGGGGATTGCGCTCTCCACGATGGCATAATCGCCGCTGTCGAGAGCGGTGAAGCTGACCATGCCCTGCGCAGTGCTGTAGATAGTCCTTATAGGATCAATCCCCCAGCAGGAACCGCCAGTGCCGGGCATGCCGTTATGCACATGCGCCGGATCATCATTGGTGCAAAGATACAGCTTGAAAGTCGCGCCGCCCAGGCCGACCTGCGTCGCATTGCCGTCGCCGTCTATCGTCTCATAGTATTTGAAGAACTCCATGTCCTTCAAGTCACGCAGAGAGATGACCGTACGGGAGCTGATCTCGAACTTGGGAACTTCGTTGACGGATCCCTCGGGGATCAGCGTCTGGCTCATCGCGGGACGGTTGTACGCATAGATGGAGGGCTGGAGCTCGCCCGGTGCTTTCATCGTGAAGATGATGTCCATCGTGCGGCTGGTGTCGAAGAGATACGGCGTTTCGTCCGTTCCGGTACGCAGGTCGATGGCGACCGCTGTGATCGCGGAGTGATCCGCGGGCATTTCGGTGGACCATATAGCGGGATCCTGGACCAGCGAACGGTTCCAGTCGGCGGATCCTTCGGGCTGGTCGTTGTAGCTGACGTTGGCGGTCGTGTAATACACGACGGGCGCTATTCCCAGCGCAGCGGCGGAACTCGTATCCACGCTCTGCAGAACGCCCTTCCAGCCGTTATCCTCGCCGGTCGCACCGCCGGTATTGGCCGCGTTCTCCAGAACGTCGTATATGATTACGTCCTTGGTGGTTCCAGTCGCCGCCGTCTCAAGGTGGAGTTTATACTGATAGATGCCGTTAAGATCGGTGACGTCCTCCCTGACCCATGCAGTGGAATTGCCCTTTACTAATTTGGAAAGTCCGTTCTGTGAATAAGTCAGATGGTTCGGCTTCACGGTGGCGGTCGCGTAAACGGTCGTGCCTGTGCTTATCACGCCGTCGCCGTCGGGATCACTGAGCGGATATATGTCACCGACTTGATAATAAGAACTGTTTTTGCTCGGGTATCCTGCTTCAGTCTGCGCATTGCCGCGCATCCCCTTGTGGTCTCCGCGCTGGTAGGCCACGATGTTTCTGGCGGCCGCGTCATCGTCTATGTCCGTATAGGCGCATTCGCTCCAGAACGTCACGGCAAAGCCCGAATAGGTCTCGCTGTAGTGCATGTAGTTCTTTCCGGATTCCAGAAGAGATTTGACCCGGATGACGACGAGCTGGCGCCCCGTGCCTTTGTAGTTGTCATAGGTCTCGACCGCTCCGTCCAGAGCGGCGGGGGCGTTGGGACGCACGCCAAGATAAGTTGTAGGATTATTAATATCGTTCCAGTTCGTGAGATACCATTTGTCCGTGCTGTTATTGTTTGAGCCCATCACCTGAACGGGCTTGGTGCTGTCGAAATAGTATCCCGCGGGAAGCAGGTCGTAAAAGACGCCCGAATCCGCCGCCCATCCCTCATAGAACGAATCGGGCAGATGATAGGAGCCGATCATCTCGTATCCGGAGAGCTTCCAGCGGACACTGACCGTGCTCCGGTCGAGATTCTCGATCCATTCATGGCCGTTGGACTGAGGGACCGCCAGTTTTTTTGCCTCGGCGCCGGCCGACATGGCCTTAAGCTGCTTTCCGCCGCCAGAATAGAGAAAATAGCTGTCCGTCCCGTACTCAGTGCGGTCGGCCTCGGCAAGGCCGACGTAATCGCAGTAATACGTGTCGTTGCCGGCGTAGGTGTTGTCCTTGGGCCCGGTATATCCGTCCTGCGGATTGGCCCACTGATACGAGCCGTCGTCCTGTTCCGTGTTCACAACGAACGCGGCCAGATTGATGAACTGGATATAATCCAGGTGTCCTCCGTTATCCTCGAACCACTGCTGGATGACCGGAGAGTCACCTTTTACGATGATACGGTAATCGATCGTGACCTTGAACTCATTCTGCAGTCCCTCAGGCGAAACGAGCTTCCAGCCGCAGTAACCCTTGTTCTTCATAAGGGAATCGAGGTTGCCGTAGCCGTTGGTGTAGCTGGGCGTAGTCATGAAGATGTTCTGTATGAGGACCCATGAACCGTCGTCTTTCTTGCCGTAGAGCTTGAAAGGCTCTGTCGGCACCTGGCCGGGAAGATCCAGACCGGTGTTGCGATCCACATTCTTGGAATTGATGCGGATTGCGAATCCGTAGTAGGCAACGACAGCTGGCGTGAATTCGTTGGAGGTCAGACGGGCGTACGGCGCGGCGTTATCGCCCTCGATCCCGCGGCCGTAAAGTCCGTCGTCTCGGATCTCGAAGCTGTAGCCTTTGTCGTCGTCCGTCAGGTTGTAACCGAAGACGGAAGCGGATATGCTGGACATGTAATAGGCCTCGCCGCCATATTGCAGGTCGTCCACGTAGCGCCAGCCCGAAGAGCCGTTTTCCGAAAACGACTTCGAGAACGTGGAAAGATCGCCGCCGTAGCTCCAGGGCTGTACGCCGGTATAAAGCGCCGTGGCGGTATCAGTCCTGGTCTCGGTATCGTTAAGGTCGTTTCCCTCGATCCCGTTCTCGGGATCGGGACGAACATCCCCGTCGTGCTGCGGGTCAGTGACCTCGAGATCAGCCCTGCATTCGTTATGATAGTTTGGCTGATCGGACACGAGAGGATCCGACGACGGATCGTAGGCCACGACAACATAGTAATACATGGTCTGCACGGAGGGAGCTGAGAAAGCATGCGTCCAAACAGCGCCTCCGCCGGCGGTCGGCGTAAAGGGGACGTTGGTGCCCATAGGATAGGGACTGTCGCCGCCGTCTTTATGCTTCAGAATCTTTACAATCTCACCGCCTTCGCCGGCAGTAAGCGTATCAGTCAGGGTCACGACGGCGTTCTGGTTGCCCTTGACGCAGACCTGGACACGATAGGAAACATAGTATCGATCCGGGACCCCGTCTCCGTCGGAGTCCTGAGAAACAGGAAGATCCGCCAGAGCACCCTTCGCCTCAAGTATCTCGTCGCCGTTCAGTTTATCATAAAGAAGAAGATAGGCGCCGGTATCGATGCGGTAGGTGATGGGATCGGTGCTCTGCTGTCCGTCGTCGTCGGCAGGCTGGTTCGTATAATGGCCGACCGCGTCGGCATGCAGCGTTCCGACCGTGCAGTCCGCCGTTTTGAGCGGAGCGATCGTGTATTCCGTTTCAATGGATACATTGTTGGCCGCAGGGAAATCCTGATAATTATAGTAATAAATATAGTCGCCGATGATGCGGTAGGTCATGATATGGGCAGGGTTGGGGTTGCTGTCCGGACTGACACTATATCTGCTGGGAGCGACTCTGGTACCGTCGCGCTCAGACAGGAGATACAGCGGGACACGCACAACGAGTCCATAAGTCGGATTCATCAGGAATTCGTCGGAGCAGTCGGTGGGAATAGCGGAATACGGCTTGTTCGTGCCGATATCCAGCTTGTAGGTCACCGTATCCACGTTGGTTCCCGTTGTGACCGTATTGACCGCATAGCGGCTGTCTCCGCTGCGATCCCAATAGAGGTCTACGGAGTAGTCCCATGCGTCGTTATACGTATTGGTAAAGGTCAGCGCCGTGGTGTCTGCTGCGACAGTCTGGGGATTATCGGTCGGCGGGATATAACGGCCGAGGCCGGCGTGAAGCTCCGTGACGCGATAGATCAGCGGATTGTTTTCATCGTCCGCTGCGGGCAGATCCCAGGAAGCGGTCCAGCTATCGGTTGCCGATATCGTCCTTATCCCGGTGTCGTATGTTTCCCAGGTATTCCCGTTGTCCGAAGAAACCTCGATCGAAAAATCGACCGACGCCGGACGGCAATCCTGATAAGTGCTCTCGTCGCCGGACCACGCAACCGTTACGTCCACTGTGCGGACGCTGCGGGCTCCGAGGAGCATCATTCCGACTTCGGGCTGCTCGCCTTCGGGCTGTTCGCCTTCGGCCTGCTCGCCTTCGGGCTGCTCGCCTTCGGGCTGTTCGCCTTCGGGCTGCTCGCCTTCGGGCTGTTCGCCTTCGGGCTGCTCGCCTTCGGGCTGCTCGCCTTCGGGCTGCTCGCCTTCGGGCTGCTCTATTTCTTCTTCGCCCTCGGCCTCAGGCTTTTCAGCATCTTCAGCCTCGGACTCTGCTTCTTCTTTTGTGGTTTCCTTTTCCGCGGTGAATACCACGGGCTCCTTTTGCTCAAGTTTCATGCCAACTTCAAAAGGTTCTTCTTTTACCAACGCAGCAAACGCCGCATTGGGAAGCATCCCAATCAGCATAAACACAAACAGAAGCAAAGCGAGGCTCTTTTTAGCCTTAGTCTTCATTAGACCATTCCTCTCTTTGTTTTTTATTGTGCCTTATGTTCCCGCAAGGCGGTGAACCGGCTTAGCTTCCCTGCATGCCGCGCGCCCTTCGAAAAGACGCGCGGCCGGAGGCAGAGAGCTCCGGCGGCCGGGCTGGCTTCGCTGCCGCAGAACTGCGGCGCGCGGAGGCCCCCTTAGCTTTGCGCGGGCATGGTTTCCCATGCTTTGCTGATTACAGATACTGTATATTTCTTGTATCTGGCAACTGGCTGGCTCGCCGGCAGCTTCGTTCGAATTCTCCCGGCAGGGCCCCTGTAGCTTTGCGGCTCCGGGTTTCCCCGGATGTGCCCCCTGCATCGAATTGTATGTAAACCTCCGCTCAGCGCACGATGCAGCGCGCGGCGCGTTTGCCCCCCGGATCATCCCCCTCCCGGGCGGGCAGATCGGTTTTCCCCCTCTCATTACGAATTTATTGGTCAATGCGGCCTTGCGAACAGGGCCGCCAGGATACCCGTGCCGCGGAGACTGACGAAACATCCCTTTGCAGCGTCCACGGTTTGCTATATGGTCTGCCGGGAAACCACTCGCACCCGCCGAAAAACGGCTGATACTTATAAAAAGGCAGAATCCAATAAGGGTATTATAAATAGGTGTTCGTACACAAATATGACAAATCGGTGTCAAAAGAAACAAAAAAAGGACGCTTTTTAGGCGTCCTTTAAAAAAATATCTTTAAATCGGGAATTTTGGTTATTTTGCCCAATCCTGCCGGGCCATCTGCAGGCGCGCGAGCGTCAGCCCGGCCCGGCTGTACCGGCGCAAATGCTCGCCCCGGATGGTTATTGGGGACGGAAAAAACAAAAAGAGCGCGGTCTTTAAAATCCGCGCGGCAGACAAAAAAAGAAGCTGCCGACCTGATAGGCGACGGGGTCCAATTCCCACAACGGCTTCAGGATCAGATAACTTCTGTGATTATAATCTCATGATCCGGGCGAAAAGTCAAGGCCCCGCCTGCGGAAAGAAGCGCAGGCGGGGTCTTGCGGTTTGAGCATGAAATCATCTCAGAAAGCGCGGCCTCTTCCCCTGCCCGCCGCACGGCGGGAGGCCGCGGCGCGGACTCTGTAATTAAAATGCGCGGCAAGGCCGGCGAAGGCGGCAAAGAGGGCCGCTCCCAGCGCCAGCAACGCAGCGCCGCCGCCGAAGCTCAGCGCGCCGCGCTCGACTGCGCCGACGCAGCCGAGGATGAACACGAACGAGAAAAACGCCGCCACCGCGAACCAGTTGCGCGCGGCACAGACCCTGCGCGCATGCTCCCCCGGGCGGGAGGGCTGCCGGAAGATGACGTATTCGTTCTCGTCCTCCGTCTTCTCGCGCTGATCCCAGTCGTTATTATCAAAAACTTCTTTTATGAGGCTGTATATCATGAAGATCTCTCCGTTTTCAAGCAAGTAGCTTTTTAAGTTACTTCGATAATACACCCTCATTCGTAGCTTGTCAAGTTATTTTTTAAAATTTTTAAAAAGTACTTGTAAACTGAAAAGTTATTTGTTATAGTATATGCGAGGTGATCGCTATGACGGTAGGCGAACGCATGAAGCAGCGCAGAAAAGAGCTCCGGCTCACGCAGGACGATCTCGCCCTGAGCGCCGGAACGATAAAACAGACTATATATAAGTATGAAACCGGAAAAGTTACCAACATCCCGCGCGACAAGCTTGAGGCCATCGCCGCCGCTTTGAAGCTCTCCCCCGCCCAGCTGCTGGGCTTCGACGAGGGCAGGCCGGAGGCTCTCCCCTCCCCTGTTGACGAGGAGCTCGCCGCGCTCGCGGCAAAGCTCAACAGGGACGGCCGGCGCGAGCTGCTGCGCTACGGCGGCTATCTCGCCGGGCTGAAGGAATACGCCGCCGCGCCGAAGGTGGTCTCCATAGAGAGCGCGCGGATGATAAGGCATTATTTCGTCTCCGCGGCCGCGGGCTATGCCTCCCCCGTTGAGGGCGAGGATTATGAGATGATCCCGGCGGAGGCTTCCGCTCCGGCGCAGGCCGATTTCTGCATAGACGTTTCGGGCGACTCGATGGAGCCGTTCATAGCAGACGGCGAGAGGATTTACGTCCAGAGCGGCGCGAGGCTCGAAAATTTCGACGTCGGCGTTTTCTTCTACGACGGGGACGTTTTCATAAAGCAGCTTTTCCGCGATGCGATAGGCGGGGTGCACCTGCTCTCGGCCAATTCGGCTCGGGTGGACGCGAACAAGTATATCTCCCCCGATTCCGGCGCCTCGCTCGTTTGCTTCGGCAAGGCCCTGCTCCCCAGGCGCCTGCCGCGGCCGGCCTATTTCCCGGTCTGATCGCGGCCGCTCAAAAAGCAAAGCATAAAATGGCGCGTGCCTGAAAGATTCAGGCACGCGCCATGCTGTTTTCCTCCGGATAATCAAAACCGCCGGCGCGGCCGGCGGTTTTCGTCTGTCTGCAAAAAAGACGGGGCGGCGTTTTCACGCCGCCCCATTTGTCTTACTCAAGGGATGTCTTTGGACGCTGCATTACTTTGCTTCGCCGTCTTCTTCCTTGCGCTTCTTCCCGGCCAGGATGGCGCCTATACCAGCAGCGGAGGCCGCGCTTGTGGCGCCCCACATGTAGATAAGGCTGCCGTCGCCGGTCTTCGGGAGGTTTGTAACATCCTCATCGGGCGCTTTCTCGGCAGGAGTGTCCGGAGCGGGGATATCCGTGGCAGGAGTCGACGGGTCGTTGATATCGGTGGCGTCAGTATCGGTAACTTCGAGCTTGCCGTTTACATAGGTGACGGTATAGCAGGAGGTCACGTCCACATTGTCCGCTGCAGGCGCGCGAGCGTCATCTCGGCCCAGCTGTACTGGCGCATATGCTCGCCCCGGAAGGAGTTCACGGCCTCGGCGTCGCCGGCAAGCATGCGGTAATAATCGCAATCAAGCAGGCGCTTGTTCACCGCCCACTGCCTGTGCTTTCGGATAAGGACCTCCTCCATGCCGATGTCGGTAAGAGACTGCTTGAGGTCGGCCGTGAGCGTGCGCAGATAGGTCTTCTTAAGGGCGAGATTGTCCACATCCTCCCAGAGCGCGTCTATTATTTCCTCGGCGCTGCAGACGGCGCCCTCCCTGTCCACCAGAAAGGCCAGCAGCTCCTTGGTCTGCTTGCGGCGGAAGATCACGGGGCTGCCGTTGAAGAAAACGTCGAAATTGCCGAAGCACTTTACCCTCAGCAGGCCGGTTTTCTCCTCCGCGAGCTCGGGCATGGAGTTGAGCTCCTCGCGCACGCGCTCCACCGTGGCCGGCTTGAGAATATAGCCGTGCACGTGGGCGCGGAAGGCGTCGAGCGCGTACTCGGTATAGCCCGTAACGAATACGATGCGCGTATCGGGCGATTCGGTTTTTATCATGGCGGCAAACTCGAGCCCCGAGATGCCGGGCATCTCGATATCGGTAAAAACCACGTCCGGGTGCAGGCCGTCGTCCTTTACGGCGCTGTACGCGTCGCGCGGCCGCTCAAATGCGAGCACCTGGGCAAAGGGCTCCGCCTCGGCAATAACTCTGCGCAGTGTTTCAAGCTGCATCGGTTCATCGTCAACAGCAAAGATAAGCATTTTTACATCTCCTTGTTCTTCCGCCTCGCGGCGGCGCGGGTCTGCTTGGGAATCATTATGCGGCACACCGTCCCGCCCCCGGGCGGGCACTCTATCTCGAGCCTTCCGCCGCAGAGGTCCGCTATCCTCTCCCTCACGCTGGCAATGCCGATATGGCGGCGGCCGTCGTTAAGGGCTTTTTCCGGGTCGAAGCCCGGGCCGTTATCGGAAACGGAGACCTCGTACGCGTCCTTCAGCTCGCGCGTCGATATCTTTACGGCGCCGCCCTCCTCCCTTTTGCGCGCGCCGTGGCGCACGGCGTTTTCCGCTATGGGCTGGAGAGTGAGCGCGGGGATGGAAAAATCGCGGCAGGCGATATCGTACTCCACCTTCAGCTTGCCGCCGAAGCGCATATTGCACAGCTCGAGGAAGGTCTCCGTATGGCGGAGCTCCTGCTCGAAGGGTATGGGAACGGTGATCGTGAGCGAGTCCATATTTCTGCTCAGATAACTTGAAAAAAGCACCGTCGCCTCCTCGGCCTTCTGAGGATCGGCCCGGCAGAGCTCGCGGATCATGCCGAGCACGTTGTACATGAAATGCGGCTGCATCTGGCTCATCATGAGCGCCGTGCGCATGCGCGCGAGCTCATCCTCGCGCCGCGCCGAGATGCGCTGCTGCTTAAGCTGGATGAAAAAGTAGAAAAGCAGGATCGCCAGCGCGGAGGCTATATCGAACAGCTGGAAGCTGTGAAGCAGCGTGCTGACGAAAAATGCTATTATCGGCAGAGCGAGAAGAGTGCTGAAAACGAGGGAGTTCACCAGCTTCAGCGCCGCGCGGTAGCGGACTATGAGGTAGCACGCGGCGAGCGCCGTGATGATGCCCATGACGCGCGTGCCCCAGAAGAGAAAGGCAACGGAGGCCGCCTCCCCGCGCGAGGAAAACCTGAAGAAATAATACAGGAGCCAGGCCGCGTTGAACACGACGGTAAAGGCCAGCACCGCGCGCGCAGGCTCGCGCCGGCACTGATCGCTGCGCTCCTCGATGACGTAGGTCAGATAATAGACGGCCGCTATGTAAACGCTGCAGTTGAAGAAAAAGTTGAGCGCGAACATCACCGCGCGCAGGGTTATGCCGGGGCCGGCGGCAAAAGCAAGAGCACTGTCGCACAGGGCACCGGAGACGAGAAGCAGAAGATCGGAGATAACGAGGATCAGGAAGGAGCCGCGCATGAGCGTGAGCCTGGTTTTTTCAAGCGCGCAGGCCACGAGAAGCACCGCCATGACCAGCGCCATGACCATCTCGGTGGAAAACTGTATCATGCCTCCGCCTCCTCTCCGAACAGGCTTTCTTTTTTAATTGTATTTTTTTTTGTATTCTAAGTCAAATTGCGTACTTAATCGTGACAAATTCGTCCGTCTGCAGTGCTGAAAAAGAAAAAAATGTAAAAAAACGGCGGGGCGGGCAAAAAAAGAAGCTACCGACCTGACAGGCGCTGGAGTCCAATTCTCCAAACGGCTTCAGGAGCGGATAACTTCTGCGGCTATCATCTCATGATCCCGGCGAAAAGTCAAGACCCCGCCTGCTTTTTTTGCAGGCGGGGCTTGCGGTTTGAGCATGAAATTATCTCAGAAAGCGCGGCCGCTTTCAGCCGCTGGCTCCCGCTCCCGTTCGACCCCCGCTCAGACCCGGCGCGCTTCGAAGCGGGGACACGTTTCATGTAGGGGTCGACCTGCGCTGCGGCGCAGGCCGGGTCGCGGCTCTGGCGTGCCACCGGCACGCCATTCACTACCGCTCCCGTTCGACCCCCGCCTTTTTCCCTATACCATGAGAAAGCCCCGGCCTTGGGCCGGGGCTTTCTCATGGTGCCGGCGGCGGGGGTCGAACCCGCACGGGGTATTAGCCCAACGGATTTTGAGTCCGTCACGTCTGCCAATTCCATCACGCCGGCGAATATGGGCATTATACACTATTAAACGCCCGATTGCAACACAAACATCTTCATATCCTCCAAACCTTTGAGGCGGCGCGCGTATCGCTTGAAAATTGTATTATATGAGGATATAATGAATAAAACTACAGTATCGGAAGGATGGGCCATGGCTCTCGAGCTTGACAGGATCATTAACCGCGCCGGCAGCGGCTGCATAAAATATGACGCGCGAAAACGCATGTTCGGCCGGGACGACGTGATACCCCTCGGCATCGCGGATATGGACTTCCCCGCCCCGCGTGCCGTCACGGAAGCGCTCGAAAAGCGCGCGCAGCACGGAGTCTACGGCTATACGCTGCGCCGGGCCGACTATTTCGAGCCGATGCTCGATTGGCAGAAAAAGCGAAACGGCTGGGAGATAGACCCGAAGCTGATAACCTGGTCGCCCGGGGTCATCCCCTCGCTCAGCGCCTGCATAAGGCTCTTTACGAAGCGCGGAGACAGGATACTTATTCAGCCGCCCGTATACCCGCACTTCGCCTCCACGATAGAGGCCTGCTCACGGAAGGTGAGCGAAAACCGGCTGAAGCTCGTCGACGGGCGCTGGGAGATCGATTTCGAGGACTTTGAAAAAAAGCTCGAGGACGCGAAGCTCTTCGTCCTGTGCTCGCCGCACAACCCCGTGGGGAGAATATGGCGGCGCGAGGAGCTGGAAAGGATGACGGAGCTCTGCGCCGAGAAGGGCGTGCCGGTATTTTCGGACGAGATCCACTCCGACATCATCCTCTTCGGCGGCAGGCACATACCGGCCGCGAGCGTCTCCGAAAAGGCGGCGGCGAACGTGATAACCGCGTTTTCCGCCACGAAGACCTTCAACCTCGCGGGGGTGCAGGGCTCGGCGGCGGTATTCCCGAACGCGGCGATGAAAAAGAAGTTCGACCGCTTCTGGGCCTCGCTCGACCTTACGCTTTCCAACTGCTTCTCGGCCGAGGCCGTGCCCGCCGCCTACCGCGAGGGCGAGAAATGGCTCGAGGCCGTTACAGGCTACGTTGAGGAAAACATATTATATATAAAGCGCTTTTTCGCCGAAAACGCGCCGAAGATAGTGCCGAACGTGCCGGAGGCGACCTACCTCGTCTGGCTCGACTGCCGCTCTCTCGGCCTGAGAGACGAAACTCTGGAAAAATTCTTCGTGAACGCCGGAGTCGGCCTCAACCCCGGCAGGGAGTTCGATGCGCAGCTCTCCGGCTTCATGCGGCTCAACGCCGCCTGCCCGCGCCCGCTGCTCGAGCAGGCGCTCGAGGGCATAGCGCGCGAATACAAAAAGCTCTGTAAAAGATCAACCGAAAGGCAAAGCCAATGAAAATGCTTCATAAAAATCTTACCGTAAACGAAAAGGGACATCTCGCCATAGCCGGCTTCGACGCCGTGGACCTGGCGAAAAAGTACGGCACGCCGCTGTACGTGCTGGACGAGGATTTCGTCCGCCGCTGCTGCCGGGTTTATGTAAACTCCATGCGCACCTGCTTCGGCGAGGGCTCCATGCCGCTTTACGCGAGCAAGGCGCTGAGCTTCAGGCGCATGTACGAGATAGCCGCCGAGGAGGGCATGGGAGTGGACGTCGTCTCCGGCGGAGAGCTCTACACCGCGCTGGCGGCGAAGTTCCCGGCCGAGAGGATATACTTCCACGGAAACTGCAAGACTCTCGAGGAGATACGCCTTGGAGTCGAGAGCGGCGTGGGCTATTTCGTTGCCGACAACCCCAACGAGCTCTCGCTCATAGACGCCGAGGCAAAGCGGCTCGGAAAGAAGCAGAAAATAATACTGCGCCTCACTCCGGGCATTGATACGCATACGTTTGAGGCCGTGCGCACCGGGCAGGTGGACTCCAAATTCGGAGCCTCCATCGAGACCGGCCAGGCCTTCGAATTCACAAAGCTCGCGCTGGGATACGAAAGCCTCGACCTGCGCGGCTTCCACTGCCACATAGGCTCGCAGATATTCGACGAGGCCCCCTTCTGCGACGCGGCGGCGATAATGCTGGACTACGTCGCAAAGGTGAAAAAGGAGCTCGGCTTCGAGACGGAGATACTCAATCTCGGCGGCGGGCTCGGAGTGCGCTACACGGATGCCGACCCCGAGCCGGACTACGCCGCGGCGATAGCGAAGATTTCCGATTATGTAAACCTGCGCTGCGCGGCGCTCGCGCTCAGGCGGCCGGATATAATAATGGAGCCGGGGCGCTCGCTCGTGGCCGCGGCAGGAGTCACGCTCTACACCGTGGGAAACGTGAAGACCATACCGGGCTACAAAAACTACATCGCCATAGACGGCGGCATGGGAGATAACCCGCGCTTCGCGCTCTACGAAGCGAAGCACACCGCGCTCATAGCCGACCGCGCGGGCGAGCCGGCTGATTTCGTCTGCGACGTGGCCGGAAAGTGCTGCGAGAGCGGCGACCTTATAGGAAAAGACATGCATATACAGACCCCGAAGGTGGGCGACACGGCGGCGGTGCTCGTGACGGGCGCATACAACTACGCCATGGCGTCCAACTACAACCGCATCCCCCGGCCGCCTGTAGTGATGCTCAGCGGCGGGAAGGACTATGTGGCCGTGCGCCGCGAGACTTATGCAGATTTGATAATGTACGATATGTAACGTAAACAAAAAAGCCGGAGGCGAGCGCCTCCGGCTTTTTTGTTTCTATCTTGCGACGACTACCGTGAGCAGGACAAGGTCCTCGCTGCCAGTATTGATAATGCTGTGCTCCTCCCCCTGCGGGCAGATATGCATCACTCCGGGCCGAAGCTCCTCCTCAACGCCGGAGCAGACCGCCCTGCCGACTCCGGAGAGGACGTAATTGAGATCGTCCCCCGAGGCCTGGGTATGGCTGCCGATGCTGCCGCCGGGATGGATGGCCGTGGGTATGATGCGGTACTTTTCGTCGTTATACATCCGGGCGGTCATGGTCCCGGTCCCGCCGTTCATGCCGGGAATCGTCATTTCCTTTATTTCGTTGAAATCTATGAGCACTGCTTTGCCTCCTTCGATATGTGCGGAAAAGCGCCTCGCGGCTACAGATTCTGCGGGAAAAGCTCCTCCTCGAGCTCCCTGGCCCGCGCGAGGCAGGAATAGGGCACGTACATGATGACCCGCTCCATGCTCTGGCCTATCTTAAGCGTCATGCCGGCGCCGAGCCTCCGGCGCACAAAGACCGGGATAGCCTTCTGCCGAAGCACATCCTCGAGCATTCCTCCCCAGACGACGTCCTTCTCCGCGAGATAGCACCAGTCCTCCGCAGCGGGCTCGCGAAGGTCTTTATTGCCGCAGACCGGGCACGTATCCGCTTCAAAAACGATACAGCATTTTTTGCAGTACATGGGAGAGCCTCCTTCCTTGTACCTTCCGGGGCTGCCTCCTTCCTTCAAGGGCAGGGTATCACAAGGCGGGCTCAAAGTCAAATCCGCGGCTCAGGCCTCGTTTACGATCTTGCCCGTGATATGCTCGGGCACGAGCGCGAACATGAAGGTGGCAGGGCCCGAGCGTGCGATCTCGTTTTCGATATATTCCTCGTCCTGCGTGAACTTGCGCGAAAGGCGGCGGGCGATATCGTATATCTTCTCCCGCTCCTCCACTATCTCTATTTTACCGAAGACTATGACGCTCTTTATGTTCAGCGCCCACTCCCCTTCGCGGCGAAAGCCGCCGTCGTAAACGCAGAAGCCCGCCTTCGGGTTTGCCTTTATCGCGTCTGTCTTGTGGCCCGTTCTGCCGCTGTGGAAGTATATCTTCCCGTCCTCGCGGCAGTAATAGTGGTTTATCGGCAGGCCGTAGGGATACCCGCCGTCCCCTGTTACCGAGAGGACGCCGCGCGGCTCGGTCTCAAGGATGCGGACGCACTCCTCCCTCTCGAGCCGCTGCTTTGCTCTTGTCACTTCGCGAAACTGCATTTTCAGTTATTCTCCTTTCGGCCGGTTCATTCCTCATACCCGCGCGCGCCGGAGATGAAAACGGTCTTCATTTCGTCGTTGTAGCCGACGTGGAAATCCAGCGCCCGGCCGAGATCGCGCAGGCGGAAATAGTTCGCGCCGTCTATTTTGTAAACCGTGAAGCTCACCGTCTCGCCGTCGATGCTCACGGAGTTGTTGGAAACGGCGGCCTCGGCCGTTTGAGCGGCCGTGCCCGAAAGCTCGCCGCCGATCGCCGTATAGCTCCGGCCGGAGACGATGGAAACGGACTTCGCGGCCTCGTCGTACTCCACGGCGAACTGCCTCGCGCTGCCGTTTAAGAGCATCGCGATATCGCGGAGCCTGAAGTAATTGTAGCCGTCTATCTTATAAACTGCAGGGGTGACGACGTGCGCGTCGGGCGCGTCGGCGCTGTTGCTGACGACGATGGTATTGTTCGTGGCGATGGCGGGACGGGTCTCTGCCGGCGCGGCGGCGGCCATCGGCGCCGAAAGCGCGAGAACGAGCGCCAGAGCCAGAGCGGCGGAAAGCAGCTTTTTCATGCGGGTATCCTCCTTTTCTTCGCTTGATGCACATACTGTTTTTTCAGACGAAGCGGGGCCGGAAAAAGTTCCCGCGGAGCCGCTTTTTTCAGAACGCTTCTTCGCCCGCAAGGCCGCGGCCGAGAAGCCAGCCGAAGGTGAGGGCCGTGCCGTGGCTGTTGCCGGGAAGGAGCATCGGGTAGTCCACCCCGTAGCGGCCGCCGGCCGTATTGCCGAGGACGTAGAGGCCGTCTACTATCGAGCCGTCCTCGCGCAGGGCGCGCATGGACGTATCGCACTTCACGCCGCCGACCACGGAGAGCAGCGCCGGGCCGAAGCGGCGGGCTATATAGGGCGGGGTGTCGAGCGGTATGAGAAGCTCTTTCCGCTTGCCGAATTCGCCGTCGCGCCCGGCGGCGCAGAAGGCGTTATAACGCTCGAAGGTCTGGCGGAACTTATCCGCCGGAACGCCCATCTTCTCCGCGAGCTCTTCGGGGGTATCGGCCATGACGGCTGCGCCCGTCTCGAGGCCCCATTTTATTTTGTCTTCAACGAATTCGGGGTTGAACTCCGGCCTGACGCCGAGGGGGAAATCCTCGCCCCAGTAAAGGCCGCCGCCGTAAGGCAGAGTGGCCGGGATCTTCTCTCTCCAGGCGGAATCGAAGACGGACCAGGCGTATTTTTCGCCGGTCTTTATTACGCCCAAACTGCGCCCCTGAAGGTAGCTGTCCTCGTTCATGAACCTTTCGCCGCGCTTGTCGACGAAAAGGAAGCAGTAGCTCGCGTGGCGCACGGCCTGCGGGTGCATCATAGTCGGGAAAGGGCCGTCTTCAAAGGCGGCGCCGGCCCAGAGGGCGGCGCGGTGCCCGTCGCCGTTGTCGCAGCCCTTCGGGCCGCAGATCTTGGCGGCGACCTTGTTCGCCAGAGGGCTGAGATCGGCGCACATATCGTCGTTCCCGCCGATTCCTCCCGTGGCGAGGACGACAGCGCGCGAGGCCGAGACGGCTGTATACTCCCCGCCCGTGCGGCGGGCAACGGCGCCCGTTACGCGCTCACCGTCTTTCGTGAGCATGAGCATGGGAGCGTTGAAGACGAACTTCACGCCGAGCCTGAGGCACTCGCGGTACATGCACTCGAGAACGTCGTTCATGCCGCCGAATCTGCCCTGCCGCGAGATGGGCCCGTCGTAAAAAATATGCGTGCCGTAAATCTCGCGGTAGGTTTCGCCCTTGTATACGCAGCCGTTTATCTCCGGGCGAACGCCGTACTCCGGCCGCGTGAGGATCTCCAGCAGCCAGTCCATGGCGGGCTCTGAATTATCCACGAACAGGCGGACGATCTTTTCGTCGCACCTGTTGCCGCAGCGCTTTATCCACTCGCGGGCGACGGCGTCCGGGTCGTTCACGATGCCGCGAGAGCGCATGAGCGAAGAGTTGACGACGCCGATATTGAAGCCGCGGGCGGTATAGTGAGATAACTTTTCAAGGACCGTCACCTTCGCGCCGCCCTCGGCCGCGCTCAGCGCGCAGCTCAGCCCCGCTATGCCCGCGCCTACGACGAGGACCTCCGTTTCGAGCCTTTCCGATATTTCCCCCGCCGGTATCTCCGGCGGCCGCTGCGCCCAGGCGCCCCATTTTTCGCGCTGCAAAAGGCCTCTCCCCTTTCTTTCAAACGCGCCCCCGGAAACGGAGGCGCGCTCTTTGTATGCGTTATCTGCGTTATCTGTTGTAGAGCTTGTTATAGTACTGCAAAGAGTAGTTATAGAGCTCGTCGCGCGCCCAGGCGGCGCGGTCGGCGTACTGCGGCGGGAGGCGAAGCTGCGCCATGACGCGGCCGTTCTCGCCGTAGGTATCCACGAAATCGCGCACGGCGCGGCGCACCTGCTCCTCCGTGAGGCCCGGTGCGTCCAGCCCCGGGACGGCGAAGGCGAAGGTCATCTCCCTGCCGTAGGTCGCGTGCAGATAGTCGGGGTCGTTTATGACCTGCTGCGGCGTCCACATGTCGATGCCCATCTCTATCATGAAGGGCACGTAGTCTATATTTCTGCCGCAGGAATGGAGCTCTATGAACTTGCCGGAGTCCTTCAAAAACTTCAGAAAGCGCGAGGTCGAGGGCATGAGCTGCTCGCGGAACATCTCCTTTGAGAAGAAGCCCGCGCGCTGGGTGCCCCAGTCGTCGTGATACAGTACGCCGTCTATGCGGCCGTAGTTATCGAAGACCTTCCGGCAGGTCTCTATCTTGTAGTCCGCCATCTTCTGGAAAAACTCCTCCAGAAGCTCGGGCTCCTCGTAAAAGGCCAGCAGCGATTCGTCGAAGGGGATCATCTCGTGAAGGCGCTCGAAGATGCCCTCGACGCATTCGTAGATGTGCGGCCTGTCCGGATCGAGGTTGGCGGCGAGCTTTTTGCCGTCGGCCGCGAAATCGACCTTCGAAACGTCCGGGAACTCAAGCTCCTCCTTCCACTTGGCGAAGTCCGAGATCGTGCGCGTGCCCGTCTTCGTTATCATGCCGCCGACGGACTCGACCATCACCCAGAAGACGCCCCACCAGTCGTATCCGTCGACCTCGGGGACGGGATGCTCCTCTATCGCGTCCGGCCAGATGGTATTGCTCTCGAAGCCGTAGCACGGCATCCAGTAGGGCTTTTGCCCCGTGACGCAGCGGACGTAGTTTTCCCGCACGCTGTAGGGCCGGCCCTCTATGGGCGGCTTTTTCTGCTGGAACATGGCCGGGAAGGTGCCCGGCTTCTGCCAGAACTTGCTGTAATCGCGGCTGTTCGCCTGCTCCATCATTGCCATGGTATGAACCTCCTGTTTTCTCTTTTACCGCGCGGCCCGCCCCGCTCCGGCAAGCGGCGGCAGGCCGGTTTTTATCTGTCGTAGAGCTTGTTATAATATTCAAGAGAGTAGTTATAGAGTTCGTCCCTCGCCCAGGGAAGGCGCTCTGAATACTCCGGGTCCACGCGCAGCTGAGCCATTACCCTGCCGCACTTCCCGTAGGTATCGACGAAATCGCGCACGGCGCGGCGCACCTGCTCCTCCGTGACGCCGGGGCCGTTTATGCCCTTTACCCTGAAGGCGAAGGCCATTTTATCCCCGTACTCAGGGACGAGGAAATCCGGGTCGTTAACGCCGTCCTGCGGAGTCCACATATCGACGCCCATCTCGAGCATCATCGGGACGTAGTCCATATTCCTGCCGCAGGAGTGGAGCTCTATGAAGCGGCCGGTGCCCTTTATGAAGCTGAAAAAGCGCTTGGTTTCGGGCAAAAGCTGCTCGCGGAACATATCCTCCGAGAAAAACGGCGCGCGCTGGGTGCCCCAGTCGTCGTGATAGCAGACGCCGTCCACGCGGCCGTAGTTTTCAAATATCTTCGTGCAGGTCTCTATCTTGTAATCCGCCATGCAGCGGAAAAAGTCGGCTAATGCCTCGGGCTCCTCGTAAAAGGCCAGAAGCGCCTCGTCGAAGGGTATTACCTCGTTCAGCCGCTCGAAGATGCCCTTCACGCACTCGTAGATGTGCGGCCGCTCCGGGTCGAGCGAGGCGGCGATCTTTTCTCCGTCCGTTTTGAAATCGACCTTCGAAACGTCCGGAAATTCAAACTCGTCCCGCCAGTTGGCGAAATCGTTTATCGTCCTCGTGCCGGGCTTTACCATCATGCCGCCTATCTTGCTCGAGGGCGCCCACTCGACTCCCCACCAGTCGAACCCCGCGACCTCGGGCACGGGGCACTCCTCCATGGCGTCCGGCCAGACGGTATTGCTCTCGTAGCCGTAAGCCGGCATCCAGAAGGGCTTTTCGCCGCGCACGCAGCGAATGTAATTCTCGCGCACGGAGATCGGCCGCGGCTCTATGGGCGGCTTGGGCTGCTGGACGTTCGCGGGGAAGGTGCCCGGCTTCTGCCACCATTTGGTATAGTCGCGCGTATTGGCGCGCTCCATCATCGCCATGACATGCGCCTCCTTTTCCACTATTATAATTTACCATAGGCGGCGGCAGAAATCAAATATCTCCTTGAGCTCGCGGGGATTTGGTGGTATGGTATAAACAGCAAGCTGCTGGAGGAACGGTATGTACGACGTAAGCATAGTCCCCTGCCCCGATTATTCGGACGAGGCCGCCGAAAAGGCGCTCGTTTCCGTGCTCGAGCCGCTCGGCGGGCTCGAGTGGGTAAAGAGCGGGATGAAGATAGTGATAAAGGCGAATCTCGTCAGCTTCATGAAGCCCGATTCCGCGGCGGTGACTCACCCGGCGCTTCTCGCGGCGCTCACGCGCCTGCTCGTAAGGCGCGGGGCGAGCGTCGTCATCGGCGACAGCCCGGGAGGGCTCTACACCGGAGTATACGTAAACCGCGTCTACGCCGCGGCGGGAACGCGCGCGGCCGAAAAGGCAGGCGCCGCGCTCAACCAGGATTTCACGGTGAAAAAGGCCGAATACCCGGAGGCGAAGGTCCTGAAGACCTTCGACTACACGGGATATCTCGACGACTGCGACGCGATAATAAACTTCTGCAAGCTCAAATCCCACGGGATGATGACGATGTCGGCCGCGGCGAAGAATATGTACGGCGCCGTGCCCGGCACCGTGAAGCTCGAATACCACTACCGCTTCCCGCAGACGCCGGATTTCGCGGAGATGATAATAGACCTCGACGAGTATTTTAAGCCCGTCGTTTCGATAGTCGACGCCGTAGTCGCCATGGAGGGAAACGGCCCCACGCAGGGCTCGCCGCGGCCCATGGGCGCGCTGCTGGCATCGAAAAGCCCGCACATGCTGGACCTTGCCTGCGCGAGGCTGATGGGCCTCGAAACGAGGCAGGTGCCGACTCTCGCGGCGGCGCTCGGCCGCGGGATGATACCCGAAAGCGCGGATGAGCTCAAGGTCTGCGGAGACCTCGCCGCTTTCGCGGCGGCGGATTTCAAGAACATAATCCACGCCTCGGGGAGCCAGGAATTCGGCTCGGCCGAAAACCTCTTCGGCAAGGTCGGCTCGGCGTTTTTGAGAAAAGTGCTCGGCACGCGGCCGAAGCTCTCGCCGCCCGCGGCCTGCGTCGGCTGCGGCGAATGCGCGAAAATCTGCCCCGCGAAGGCCATAACGATGAAAAACAAAAAGCCGGTAATCGACCGCGGCAAGTGCATACGCTGCTTCTGCTGCCAGGAGTTCTGCCCGAAGGGCGCGATGAAAACGCACAGGCCGCTGCTTGCTAAAATACTCTCAAAGCACTGAAAAGAAAGGAGTTTTCAAAATGGCAAAGAAGATAATCGCCGTTAATGGAAGTCCGCGCAGAGGCTGGAACACGAGCCTGCTCGTCTCCGAGGCCGCGAAGGGCGCCGCCGAAGCGGGCGCCGAAGTTGAGGTCGTCGACCTCTACAGGCTCGAGGCCTTCAAGGGCTGCGTCTCCTGCTTCGGCTGCAAGCTGCCGCCGAACGAGAAAAAGTGCGTTTTGAAGGACGGCCTTTCCGAGACCCTCGCGAAGCTGCGCGAGGCGGGCGGGATCATCCTCGGCTCCCCCATTTATCTGGGCGAGCTGACGGCCGGCTTCCGCGCGCTCTACGAGCGTTTCATTTTTCCGTACGTCACCTACCGCAAGGAGGGCCTGCGCAGAGAGGGCGCGGGCGTGCCGGTGCTGCTCGTCGTCACGAGCAACTGCCCGGAGGAGGCCTACGGCAGGACCGGCTATACGGACATGGTAGAGCGCTACAAGAGGACGCTTGAAAACTGCGTCGGCCCGACGGAGGTCCTTATAAGCGCGGACACCCTGCAGGTAAACGACTACAGCCGCTTCAACTGGACGATGTTCGACCCCGAGGCGAAGAAAAAGCGCCGCGAGGAGGTCTTCCCGCTCGAGCTGAAAAAGGCCTACGAGCTCGGAAAGGCCATGGCCTGAGCCGCGGGCAAAGACGAAATGAACGAAAACAGGCTTGAAATAGCCCTCTACGGCAAGGGCGGGATAGGCAAGAGCACCGTGAGCGCCAATCTTTCCGCGGCGCTTGCCGCGCGCGGGAAAAAAGTGCTGCAGATAGGCTGCGACCCGAAGCACGATTCCACCCGCCTGCTCATGGGCGGCCGGGCGCTGCCGACCGTGCTGGACTATCTGCGCGAGCACCCGGAGGGAAAAGACTCCCTCGCCGATATCGGCCTCGTGCTCGGCACCGGCTTCATGGGCGCCGGCTGCATAGAGGCCGGCGGGCCGCGCCCCGGCGTGGGCTGCGCCGGGAGAGGCATAATATCCGCCTTCGAATTTCTGGAAAAGCACCGCGTGAAGGAAAACTACGATATCGTCCTCTACGACGTTCTGGGCGACGTCGTCTGCGGCGGCTTCGCCGTGCCGATAAGGCGGGAGTACGCCGGGGCGATATTCCTCGTTACGAGCGGGGAGTTCATGGCGATCTACGCCGCGAACAACATCCTGCGCGGCATACGCAATTTCGACGGCGGCAGATACAAGAGAGTGGCGGGGATAATATTCAACAGCAGGAACGTCCCGGGCGAGGAGCTGCGCGTGCGCCGCTTCGCCGAGGCCGTTTCTCTGCCCGTATGCGCGGAGATACCGCGCAGCGAGGCCTTCTCCCGCGCGGAGCAGCAGGGCTGCACGCTCATGCAGCTCGAGGGCGCCGGGGCCGAAAAGGCCGTATTCGAGGCGCTCGCCGCGCTCATCGGGCCGGATATGCCGCTTTACGAGGCGCGGCCGCTCAGCGACGAGCAGCTCGAGCAGGCAGTACTGCACGGGGCGGCCTTCTCCACTTTCGAAGAAGCGGAAAGCGCCGCTCCGCCGGAGGAAAAGGGGCCCTCCCCCCTGCCGGAGATCGATATATCGCAGCGTCCCGACCCCGCGCGCAGGCCGCTTTACGGCTGCGCGCTCAACGGCGCGGCCACCGCCGCCGTGAACCTGACGGACGCCGTCATCATAGCGCACTCGCCGCGCTCCTGCGCCTTCTACACCTGGCAGAACATAAGCTCGCCCGGGCGCAAAAACCTCTTCAACCGCGGTATTTTGATGCCCTCGGCGATAAGCCCGAACCTCGAGTGCACCGAAATGGGCCGGGCCGAGGCCGTATTCGGCGGGATGGAATCTCTGCGCCGGAGCATAGCCGCGGCGCTGGAAAAAAAGCCGGGCGCGGTGATCGTCATAAGCTCGTGCGTGAGCGGGATAATAGGAGACGATATAACGGCGGCGGAGGAAATGTCCACGCCGGAGACGCCCGTTATAGCCGTGCGCGCCGAGGGAGACATAAACGGCGACTACATGGCGGGCATAGAGATGTGCCTGCACGCGATAGCCGAAAGGCTCGTTGACGAAGGCGCGGAGGAAAGGCCGAGGTGCGTGAACATAATCGGCGAGGCGGGAGTCGCGAACAACCTGAGCGTGAATTACGAGATAATCAGCACCCTGCTCGCCCGCATGGGAATAGAAGTGAACTGCCGCTTTCTGGGCGGCGCGCAGGTTTCGCAGGTGCGGCGGCTCAAGGCCGCGCCGCTGAACCTGCTTGCCTCCGACGGCGAAGACAATATCCGCCTGCGCGGCTATCTGGAAAGCCGCTTCGGCTGCCGCTTCTTCGAAGGCTGCCTGCCCGTGGGCTTCCGGGCCACGGCGCGCTTTCTCGAGGAGATAGGCGAATTCTTCGGCTGCCGCGAGGCCGCCGCGCCGATAATAGAAAAGGAAAAGGCCCTGTATAAGGCCGAGGCCGCGCGCCTGGCGCCGAGGCTGCGCGGCAAAAGGATACTCATGACCACCATAAACGCCAACCTTGACTGGCTCATAGACGCGGCGCGGGCCGTGGGCATGGAGTTCGTATGGATAGGTGTTCTCAACTACCTGCACAGGGAGCTGAGCGTGACCGCCTTCCCCGAGCGCGGGGCTTTTATTGAGGAGATAGCCGACTGGCCGGCCGTGACGGCGAAGATAAAAGAGCTGAAACCGGATATCGTGCTCTCGAACTACACCTCCGCCGTGCCCGAGGGGGATTATATAATGGACAACATGCCTATGGGCCAGCTGCTGGGCTTTCGCTCCGGCCTGGAGCTGATGGACCGCTGGGCAAGGCTGGGCGAAAACAGACGGGAGGGAGACTGGACTCGTGACAGAGAGCTCTTTGAAAAGTATTACTCCTGACGGCATAACCGGCATGATCTTCGCGCTCGAGGGCGTGAAAAACTCTCTCGTGCTCTTGAACGGCCCCATGGGCTGCCGCTTTTATCACAGCACGACCTCGCAGTTTCTCTCCATACATCCGCTGCTGTACCTCCCCGCCGGGGAGAGCGGAGAGAAGGTCCCCGTGGACTACAACTACCTCAACGACTGGTTCTTCCGCCAGCAGAGAGTGCCCTGCACGTATCTGGACGGGTACGACTACGTCTACGGCACGAAGGACAAGGTCTCCCGCGCGCTGGACTTCATAAGGGAAAACGTGAGCTGCGCTCTGCTGGCCGTGATAAACTCCCCCGGCGCCGCGCTCATAGGCGACGAGCTTTCCGAGCTCGCGCGCGAGAAGATGGGAGATATCCCCGTAGTTACGCTCGAATCGCCGGGCTGGTCGACCTCCTTTGAGCTCGGCTGCAGCGAGGCCTCCCTCGCGCTGCTTAAGCAGCTCGGCCCGGCGCTCCGCAAAAGCCCGGAGGCGAAGAAAAGCGGCGCGAAAAAGAAAGTGAACATACTCGGGCTTTCCATCTGGCAGCGGTACATGCAGGGCGACAGGCAGGAGCTCGAAAGGCTCTTCGCCCTGTGCGGCGTGGAGGTAAGCTGCTGCCTGTGCGCCGAAAGCTCGCTCGATGAGATCGCCGCGATGCCGGACGCCGACCTCAACGCCGTGCTCTGCCCGGAGATGGGGCTGGCAGCGGCGCAGTATCTGAAGGAGCGCTTCGGCACGGAGTATTACGTCTGCCCCGTGCCGCCCATAGGCTTTTCGGCGACGGAGCGCGTTTTCGCGGATATCTGCGCGCTTCTGGGCGTTTCGGACGAGGCAGTGCGCGAGCAGAGCGAAAGGGCGCGGGCGCTTGCCTGGTACAAGATAAACGCCGTGCATCACCAGTACGGCAAGCCGAAGGGAGTTAAATTTTACGTAGAGTGCTCGCCCTCCTTCGCGCGGGGCTACAGGGAGTTTTTTACCGGCTATTTCGGCATGCAGGAGAGCGAAGCCGCTCAGGCGGAGCTCGTATTTGCCGACGCCAACCTCATCGCCGCGCTGATGCTCGAGAACAAGAGCTTCTGCGGCATCGAGGTGAGCCTGCCGGGCATGGGCTACATAGACCTCGTGCCGAAGACCCACCTCGGCACGCAGGGCGCGCTTTTTCTCACCGAGCAGGTCTTGAACGGCCTGATGCACAACCTCTGATACCATCCCGCGCGCTTCTTCCTTCAGGAGAGGCGCGCGGCTTTTCGCGGATAAGGCATATTGTTTGTTGAATATTTCACAAGGGTTGTATTGACAAGTTTTCCGAAAAGGTTTACATTAGCCTCATACGAAGGCTGAACGGCGGCTCCGCCGCCTTATCTCAACATATATCGGCGTGGGAGAGAAGAGGACGCACACACCTCTTCTCTCCTTTTTTGTTCTGCTAACTTCCGACAGCCTACCTGAAGTTTACGGTAGAGCGGAACTGCGGCGTGTCTGTTTCAGACTGCTCCGCTCCTTCCCACTGCCGGCAGGTATGCTTCTGAGAAGAGCTCCGAAAGGAGCTCTTCTCTTTACTTAACACAGCGAATATGCTAATATATAATGTTATAAACAAAACCGCCTTGCGGAAAGGAGGCGCGGCCCATGCCGCCGAGCTTTATTGCGAAGGTAACGGAAAAGAGCCCCGTGGCGGCGATAATAATATCCGTGGCGCTCATGCTCTTCTGCGGCTTTGCCATGACGAGGCTCACGAAGAGGCTGCGCCTGCCGGACGTTACGGCCTACATCGTGACGGGCATAATAATCGGCCCCTACTGCCTGAACGTGATCCCCCGCTCCGTGATCGGCGGGATGGACTTCATCTCCGACGTCGCGCTGGCCTTCATAGCCTTCAGCACGGGCGAATTCTTCCGCTTTTCCTCGCTGAGGAAAAACGGGCTGAGGGTAGTTGTGATAACCGTGCTCGAGGCCTGCATGGCGACGGTGCTGGTTTTCTGCGTCACGTACTTCATACTGCGGGTGGACCTCGTATTTTCCATAATGATCTCCGCGCTCGCCGCGGCCACGGCCCCGGCCTCGACGATGATGACCATACGGCAGACGGGCGCGCGGGGAGATTTTGTGGATACTCTGCTGCAGGTCGTGGCGCTGGACGACGTGGTCGGCCTTATAGAATACAGCGTGGCGATATCGCTGGCGCTGGCTGTGAGCCCGGGCGGGGCGAGAGTGGGCTTTATGAGCATAGCAAAGCCCATACTCATAAACCTCGCGGTGCTCGCGCTCGGCGGGCTTTTCGGAGTTTTCCTCAAGCTGCTTATGCCGAAAAAGCGCTCGGAGGACAACAGGCTCATCATCTCCGTTTCGCTGCTTTTCGCCTTCTGCGGCGTGTGCGCGCTGCTGGGCGTTTCGCCGCTGCTGGGCTGCATGTCCATGGGCATGATATATATAAACGTCTCGCAGGACGACAAGCTCTTCAAGCAGCTCAATTACTTCACGCCGCCGGTGCTGCTGCTTTTCTTCGTGCGCTCGGGGCTCTCCTTCCGGCTGGATATGCTGTTTGACCGCTCGGCCTTCATGGGCGGCACGCCGCTGCTCGCAGCAGGCGTGGTATACTTCTTCGTGCGCATTGCGGGCAAGTATTCCGGCGCGTTTCTCGGCTGCCTCGCGGCCGGGAAAAAGAAGGAGGTGCGCAATTACCTTGGTCTCGCGCTCATACCGCAGGCCGGCATAGCCATAGGCCTGGCCGCCCTCGGCGCGAGGACGCTCGGCGGGAGCACGGGCGCCGCGCTCGAGACCGTTATACTCACCTCGAGCGTGCTTTACGAGCTGATAGGCCCGGGCTGCGCGAAGCTCTCGCTCTACCTCTCGCATTCGTATTCCGACAGGCTCGAGGAAATAGTCCCCGCCGATGAAACGGGGCCGGACGGAAAAAAGAAGACCGCCGCCGAGCTGCTCATAGAGCGCATACAGACCATACAGCGCGAGCTGCCGCCGAGGGACGCGCCCTCCGCCGAGGAGGAGGCCTTCCTCGAGGCCGCGGAGGAGCAGCTCGCCGCCCGGCGCGACGCGCTGCGCGGCTTTTGGAACAGAAGGTTCAGATAAACGCCTTGCGCCGAAAGGAGAATTTTTATGATGCCTGACAAGATAGCCTCCCTGCTCGGGGCCTGGGCCTCCGGGCTCACGGTGGGCTCCATATTCCTGCGGATAATACTCTCGCTCGTTTTGTCCGCCGTTATAGGCTGCGAGCGCTCGAGCAAGCGGCACTCGGCCGGCCTGCGCACGTTCATAGTGGTTTCGCTCGCGGCGACGGGCGCCGCGATAACCGAGCTGTACCTGCTCGGCGCCGGGCACGAAGCGCCCTGGATAGGCGCGGCCGTTATAATAGGCGCGGCGATAATAGCCGGCTACTCCATCCTCTTCAGCTCCAAGGGCCAGATAAAGGGGCTAACCACCTCCGCCGGGCTCTGGGCCTGCGCCGTGACGGGCCTGGCCGTGGGCATGGGGCTCTACACGCTCGCGCTCGTGACCTTCGCGGCGCTTTTGTGCACGCTGTCGCTGCTGCCCGCGCTGGAAAAATATCTCAAGGACCGCTCCAACCACTTCGAGGTGCACCTCGAGCTGAAAAACAAGAGCGACCTGAGCTCCTTCACGGCCACGATTCGCCGCCTCGGCATGAGGATAGACGATATAGAGATGAACCCGGCGTATATAAACTCCGGCCTGAGCGTCTACACCGTTTCGTTCACGATAAGCAGCGCGGAGCTGAAAAAGTACAAGGAGCACAGCGAAATAATCCAGGCGCTCAGCACGCTCGAATACGTGGCATATATTGAGGAAATAGTGTGAATCCCGCGCCCGCCCCGCTTGACAGGGGGCGGGCGAAGATGTTAAAATCAGAACAGAAATAAATAACAGTTTCCGTGCCATGCGCGCTAAGGGTCGCCTGCCTACGGGCGCATGGCCTGAGCCGGCTCCGTTTCGGGCCGCGCTCACGGGGTCCTTGCCGGAAACGGCGGGGCCTTCCACGCTTGAGAAGGAGACGAAACCGGCATCAGGCACGCAGCGCGCGCCTGTTTTTTAAGCGGAGGAGTTATTCCCCCGCGCGCGTATCGGTATACACGCGGCCGGCCGCTTTGAGATCTTCTCTTCCCGAAGCGGCCCGGCCGCTTTTCGTTTATGAAGGGCGGCGGCAAAAGGCGCTTTATCTGTAAGCGAAGACAGTTTTAATAAAAAGAAAGGATGAAAAGAATGAAAAGGATAGTTTCTCTGCTCCTCGTACTGTGCCTCGCGCTGTGCCTCAGCGTCGGCGCTCTGGCAAAGACGAGCTCCGAGCCGATTGAGGCTCCGGCGGGCGACTTCGGCGTATTCACCGTGAGCGCCGCGGGAAGGTCGGCCGGCTTCACCTGGGACGAGATATGCGGCAAGGGCGATTTCAAGAGCGTCACGGGCGTCTACCCCGCCAAGGTCGACGGCGAGCAGACCACGCAGGAATGGACCGGAGTTCCCCTCAGCGTACTGCTTGACGCGGCCATCGAAGAGCTCGGCTTCGGCTTTGCGGACGACTGCCTGATCTGCGCCGAGGCGGCGGACGGCTTCGTATCCGTATTCAGCGTTGGCGATGCGCGCGACGAGGAAAACGCCTACATCGTCTCTCCCGACCCCGTGAAGAACTTCGACGGCGAGACGCAGTATCCCGACACTTACGTGCGCATACTCTGCCGGGCCGAGACCTCCAACAAGGCGAACATCCGCTGCGTAACGGGCATAACGATAAAGGGCGCGGACGGCAGCGACCTGATGGCGATATCCGGGCTGGAAGTCCCGGAGGAGCCCGCCGGCGCGGCGTTTGACGATGTTGCCGAAGGCGACTGGTACTGTGACGCCGTTTCCTACGCCGTCGAAAAGGGCATGATGAACGGCGTCGGCGAAGGAAAGTTCGACCCGAAGGGCCTTACGACGAGGGGCATGGTCGTTACCATCCTCTACCGCCTCGCGGGCAGCCCCGAGGTCAGCGGCGAGAGCAAATTCTGGGACGTCAAGGAAGGCGACTGGTACTACGACGCGGTCCTTTGGGCGAACGAGAACGGCATAGCCCACGGCTACGACGAGATCGATCCCCAGATAAAGGGCGGCGGCGGGGCCTTCGGCGCGAATGACTATATAACCCGCGCGCAGTTCGCCACTATGCTCTACCGCTACGAGCAGCTGCAGGGCGGCGGCTTTGCCGAGCTTTGGAGCTTTGAGCTGGAATACGACGACGTGGGCGACATAGCGGAATTCGCCCTCGAGCCCATTTCCTGGTGCGTTATGAAGGGCGTCATCACCGGGCGCACCGAAAAGACGATAGTTCCCGCGGGGGACGCAACGCGCGCCGAGATCGCCACGATGTTCATGCGCTACTGCGAGCTCGAGGCGGAATATTAACGATACCGTATCCCCTTTTATACACTCCCCCACAGCACGCAAAAAGCCGAAGCGGGTCCTTTCCGCCCGCTTCGGCAAACGCGTTTTTTTAAGGAAGGAAAAAAACTATGAATTTGAAAATAATACGGCGCATACTGCCGTTTATGATAGCCGCGCTGCTGCTTTCGCTCTGCGCCTGCGCGGGGCCGAAGGCGGCCCCCGAAACGGCGCAGAACACGCAGAGCCAGACTGCGGAGATAAATACGCAGGTTGAAACGCAGACGCAGGCGGCAAACGAAAGCCTTGAAACAGAGGCACCGGAGGTCGCAGAACAAAAACCCGCGGAACAGAAACCCGAAGAGGAAAAACCCGCGGAGGAACAGCCGCAGGCAACAGAAGAGCAGACTGCAGAAGAACAGCCGGTCGAAAATACTCCCGCTCCGGCGGAGAAGCAAACGCCCACGACAGAAACACCGCAGGTCGCAAATGAACAGCCTCCGGCAGAGCACCCGCAGGTCGAAGAACAAAAACCCCCGGTAGAGACGCCGCAGGTGACAGAACAAAAACCGGCGGAGCCGTACAGTATAAAGACGGAGAGCACCGTGCTGACCGTCCGCGGAAGCGAGCTCGCGCGCGAATGGCACTTCTCGCTCGCGGAGCTGCAAAGCCTCGGCGGGCAGTTCAGCGGGGAATACTTCTCGCGCGGGAAGGACCCGCAGGAGATGACGACGGCCTTCGCGGGCATAAAAGTACAGTATCTCATAGAGAGCGTCGTCGGCGTTTCGTCCTATAAAAAAGCGGTCTTCACGGCCTCGGACGGCTACGCCGCGAGCTTCTCGCGCTCGGCCGTGAACGCCTCGTACATAAACGAAAACGTCCCCGGCTCCTCCCTGCCGATGATCATCGCTTGGGCGGAGGACGGCGCCTTTTGCCCGCTGCGCCTCGTCATGGGCCAGCAGATAGAGGGCGAATACAACCGCACGAACTGGGTAAGCGGGGTAATTACTATAGAAATAAAGGCGGGCTGAGATGGGAAGGCTGCTTAAGAAGTTCACAGTGCGCGACCTTGTGCTCACGGCCGTGATGGCGGCGCTGGGCATCGCCGTAAAGCCGATAGTCGTGCCGCTGGCGCACCTTGTGAGCACGCCGCTGATGATACCCGGCGGGGCGCTCGCCGGCGGGCTTTACATGATGTGGCTCGTTGTCGCCTTCGCGCTCACGGGCAAATACGGCACGGCGACGCTTGCCGGGCTCGTGCAGGCGATACTGGTCATGATAACGGGTATTTCCGGCTCGCACGGGGCGCTGAGCCTCGTTACGTACACGGCGCCGGGGCTGATAGTGGACATAGTGTTTTTCATAATCCGCCGCGTGCCGGATACTCTCCCGCTCTCGATGCTCGCGGGCATGCTCGCGAACCTCGCCGGGACCGTATGCGTGAACGTAATCTTCTTCTCCCTGCCGCTGATACCGCTGCTGCTTTCGCTCTGCGCGGCGGCCTTTTCCGGCGGCGTGGGCGGAGTTTTGAGCCATTTGCTTCTCGAGGCGCTCAGGCGCTACGGGATAAAGAGGAAAAAAGGATGAAAAAGCTGCTTTTGATATTCATCGCGGCGCTGCTGCTCTGCGGCTGCTCGACGGCGAAAAGGACGGCGGGCGGCGCGCTCATAAAAGGCGCGGACGTTTCCTCCGCGCAGCCGGGGACCTATTTCATAGGGGACAAAATACCCGGGCGGGCGCTCATATACACCGCGGCGGGGGAAGTATTTTACGCGGAGGATTACAAAATAACCGAAAAGCTCACGGGGGTCATCACCGACCCGCCGGAGGCTACCGTTATGGACGCGGCGAAGCTCGCGAAGGAATACCTTGACGCGGGCGAAAAAGTGCTTATGATATTTATAGACGGGCTCGGCTGGTATACCTTCCTCTCCGCGCGGGAGCAGGGCGATATCCCCTGCCTCGCTTCGCTCGAGGCGAGAGAGGCCTCCTCCGTTTACCCGACGATAACGCCGGTTAACTACGCCGCGATGGTCTCGGGCGAGCCGCCCGCCGTGAGCGGAGTGACGAAGCGCGGGATACATGAAATACAGTGCGAAACGATTTTCACATACGCGGAGGCTATGGGGCTTGAATCCTACGTCTCCGAGGGCGACACGCAGATACTGCGCCTCGAGGGCACGGAGACGGAGCTCTCGCCCGATCTCAACGGGAGCGGCAGCGGGGACGACGAAATACTCGACTGCGCCCTCGAAAGGATAGCCGCGGGAGGCTGCGCGCTTGTATTCGTCCACTTTCACAGCGTGGACGACGCGGAGCACGAATACTCCCCCGGCTCCGCCGAGGCGCGCGAGGCGCTGAAAACCGTGGATTCCTACTGCGCCAAGCTTTTGGAAAGCTGGGACGGGCGGGTGATAATTGTAGCCGACCACGGGCAGCACGCGCAGGACGGCACGGGCGATGCCGCCTACGCAGACAGGCGCGGAACGCACGGCGACTTCGCGCCGACGGACATTTTCGTGCCGCTGCTGACAGGACAAGGAGGCTGAAAAATGAAGAAGATAACGGCTCTGGCGCTGGCTTTGTGCCTCGCGCTCTGCCTCGTGCCCGCGGCCTCCGCCGCGGGAAGCATCTACCACAGCGGGGCGGACTACCTTGCCGACACGCTCACCCTCGCGGGGAACGCCTTTGAGGGCACGCGCACGCTGACCGTCGCCGCCGTGGAGGCCGCGGCGAGAGACGAGAGCTCCGGCCTTTTCTACGAGAACGAATACAGCATGATGACGAGCGGAGGAGTCTTCTCAAAGCACGTTTTCACGGGCGTGCGCATATACGAGCTGATGCTCTCCGAGGGGCTCGACCTCTCGGCCCCGGACTCGACGCCCGTTAAGTTCATATCAAAGGACGGCTACACTATACCGATGACCCTGGGCGAGGTGCGCGGCGGCAGAAACCGCTATTCGGCGCGCGGCGGCGAGCTCGAGGAGACGGGCCTTCCCGCGATAGCGGCCTTCGCCTCCGACGGCGAGGCCCTCGTCGGCCCCGTGGGGCGGCAGAGCGTTTACACGCAGTTTGACGAGGAAAGCGGCTATATCGAAGCGGCCGACAACGTCGGTGGGCCGCTGAGGCTAATAATCGGGCAGGATTCGGAATGGGAGTTCAACGCGCCGAGCTGCTCCAAGTGGCTCGCGGCGATAGTAGTGGGCGACGCGGGCGGCTACGTATACTCGCGCGGAACGGACGCCGCGCTCGATACGAGCGAGCCCGACCGCACCGGCGACTGGACGCATAAGGGCGCGCAGGCGGATTACCGCCTGAAGATAACGGGCAGCGAGGCCTCCGCCGAGGCTTACCTCTCCCTCGCGGAAATTGAGGCCATGCCCGCCATAAGGGAATACTACGCGGCCTCCGCGGGGCGCAACGCCTACGAGGGAACGGCGCTCAAAACTCTGGTTTCGCTGTATCTGAAGCCCGGCATCGCCGCGCCGGCGAAGGTGACCGTGCGCGCGGCTGACGGCTACGAAAAAGCGATAGACCCGTCGGCTCTCATCAACGGCATGGAGAGCTTTTATCAGCCCGGGAAGCACAGAGACCTGCTTCTGGCCTGGGCGGTGGACGGCTCCCCTCTCGTGGAAAGCGAGCAGAGCGAGGGCTACGACGGCGCGAACGCCTTCGGGCCCATAAGGCTCGTTGCCGAAAACACGATATCAATGTGGGTTAAAAACGTGAGCGAGATAATTATCGGCGATGAGATACCGTTTTCCGACGTCAAGCCCGGGGACGAATACTGCGCGGAGATATGCGCGCTTCATTCGCGCGGGATAATTAACGGAGTCGGCGGCGGTAATTACTCCCCCGCCTCTCCCCTCACGCGCGCGCAGGCGGCGGCTCTGCTCTGCCGCGCCTTCGGCTCGCCGGCGGGCGGATACTCCCCGCTTTTCGCGGACGTGAAGGAGAGCGCGTGGTACGCTCCCTGCGTTTTGTGGGCGGCGGAAAACGGCTGCATCGCCCCGGCGGGCGAAGGGATATTCGCGCCGGACTCTCCGATATCCCCGGCCGACTGGGCGGCGGCGCTTTCCTCCCTCGCGGAGTGCGAGGTGAGCGCCGGAGGCGGCGAAACGATCACCCGCGCGGCCGCGGCGGCCGCGCTCGAAAGAGTACTGAACGGAGGCTGAAGAGCTTGGAGGAAAAGAAAAAGCTGAGCAAAAAGGGCGTTATCATCGTCATCGCCGTGCTGGTGCTTCTCGCGGCGGCGACTTTAGTTCTCGCGCTTCTCAATAAGCCCGCGGACCTGCCCGAAAGGGGCAGCGTGGCGATAGTTTCCGGCGGGGAAAAGCTCGCCGAGCTCACGCTCGCGGAGATAAAGGCGCTGCCGTATACAGAAGTGCAGAAGGAGATAGTCTCCTCCAGCTTTGAAAACGACGAGGGGCTCTTCCGCGGCGTCGCCCTGCGCGCGCTGCTGGAAAGCGCGGGGATCGAGCTTTCGGCGGCGAAGCAGGTAGTCGTCCGCTCGGAGGACGGCTTCGTGGGCGCCTACCCCGCCGACGAGGTGACGGAGGGCGACGATATCATCCTCGCCTACTCCAAAAACGGCGAGGGGCTCGGCTCGCTCGCGGACGGCGGCACGGGGCCGCTGCGGATAATAGTCATCAGCGACGAATTCGGAACGCGCTGCGCGAAATACGTGAGCGAGATAGAGGTAAAATGAGCCTTCTTGAAGCAAGGGACATACGCTTCGCCTACGAGGGCGGAGAGGAGATAATATCCGGGGTCAGCCTCGCCGTGGAGAGCGGCGAGGCTATAGTCATAACCGGGCTCTCCGGCTGCGGAAAAAGCACCCTCTGCCGCTGCCTTTGCGGGATGATACCGCAGGCGGTGGAGGGCGATTTTTCGGGAGCCGTGCTATGTCTCGGCAAAAACCTTTCGGACCTGCCGCTCGCCGAGAGCGCGCAGCTCGCCGCGCTCGTTTTTCAGGACGCGGACGAGCAGCTCATCTGCTCCGCTCTGGAGGACGAGCTCGCCTTCGGGCCCGAAAACCTCTGCGCCGAGCCCTCCGGGATACGGCGCGCGGTGGACGAAATGATGGAGCGCTTCGGGCTCACGGAAATGGCCCTGCGGGACCCCTCCTCCCTCTCCGGCGGGCAGAAAAAGCTCGCGGCCGCGGCCGCCTGCCTGATGCTCGGCGCGAGGGTACTTATATTCGACGAGCCGATGGCCGGGCTCGACGCGGAGAGCCGCGGCATAGTCCTCGCGGCGATAGAGGAGCTTTTATCCCGCGGCTGCGCGGTTATAGCCGTGGAACACGATCTTGAGCTCGCGCCCTACGCGACGAGGGTTTTATACATGCGCGGCGGGCGGCTTTACGACGCTCCGGAGGAGGCTTCGCCTTGATAAGCATAGAAAAGATAGCCTTCTCCTATCCGAAGGCAAAAAAGCTTATATTCAAAGACTTTTCGGCTGAGTTTTCGCCCGGCGAGGCCGTGGCCGTGACGGGGAAAAACGGCTGCGGGAAGACCACTCTCGTCCGCCTGCTTACGGGCATAGAGCGCCCCTCGGCGGGCAGGATAACCATAGACGGCGAGGATACCGCCGGGATGGACCTTTTCGAGATAGGCCGGCTCATCGGCTGCGTTTTCCAGGACCCGGCAAGGCAGCTTTTCTGCCGGACGGTGCGGGAGGAAATACGCTTCGGGCTCGAGAACATGGGGCTTTCTGAAGACGAGATCGAGTCGAAAACGGCGAAATGGGCGGAGTTTTTCCGCCTTGACGGAAAGCTGCTCGAGAGCTTCCCCGGGACTATGAGCGGCGGCGAGAAGCAGAGGGTCGTGCTCGCGGCGGTGCTCGCGATGGGAACGCGCTACGTGCTTTTAGACGAGCCGACCTCATCTATTGACATGCGCGCGAGGCGCGCTCTCGGCGAGCTTTTGCGCGATATCGCCGCGGAGGGCCGCGGGGTAATATTCGTGAGCCACGAGCGGAGCTTCATTGAAAGCTTCGCGACGAGAGAGCTGGTGCTGCCATGAGCTCGCTCAGGCTTGAAAATCTCGACGCGCGGGTAAAGCTCTTCATGCTCCTCGCGCTTTCGACCTCGGCGGTATTTTTCCGCTCGCCGAAGGTGCTGCTGCCGATTTTTTTATTCACGCTGGCGCTGGTGCTCGCCGGCGGAGTGAGCGCGCGGGACGCCTTTATGAGGGTGCGCGGCGCGCTGAGGCTGATTGCCTCGCTTTTCATACTGCAGTGCCTTTTCAACCGCTCGGGCGCGCCGCTGCTGAGGGCTTTCGGAGCGACGCTCATAACGCGCGGCGGTATCGCCGCGGCGGCCTACGTCGCCCTGCGGCTGCTGATAGTGCTGCTCTCGGCGCTCATCGTTCTCACAGGGCAGCGGCGGGACTACCTGCTTGCGCTGACGCAGCTGAAGGCGCCGTACGAGATAGCTTTTATGGTGATGGCGGCGCTCCACTTTCTGCCGCTTCTGCGCGAGCAGGCGCGGGACGTTATGAACGCGGCGCAGATGCGCGGCGCGCGGATAAAAAAGGCGCCTATAGTAAAGCGGCTGCGGCTTTACGTAACGCTCTCGGCGCCGATAGTGGCCGGAGCCGTGCGAAAGAGCGAGCAGACGGCCGTTGCCATGGAGGCGCGGGCCTTCCGGGCATACCCGCGGCGCACGAGCATGAGAAGGCTTATAATGAAGAAAAGCGACTGGGCGGTCTTCGCGGCGTTCGCCGTTCTTCTCGCGGCGGTGATCGCCGGCGGGGTGATATGGAGCCGGGCGGGGTAAGGTATTTGCCGCCTGCGGGCGGGACGAAGGACGAAAGTCCACCTCATCAGTCAGCCTGCGGCTGACAGCTTCCCCTCAAGGGGAAGCCGAGCGCCTGCGGGCGGGACGGGGAACGAGAGTCCACCTCATCAGTCAGCCTGCGGCTGACAGCTGTCTCGCTGCGGCTCGGTCACGCCGCGGCTCTGACATGCCACTGGCATGTCATTCACTCCCGCGGCGTCGCTTCGCTACCCTCAAGGGG
>Ga0079305_1001234_pt1 | contig 36939 bp, 36 predicted proteins | sample LMS_cellobiose_e_FD_79183 | JGI IMG/M metagenome (GOLD analysis project Ga0079305, IMG submission 79183) | Rumen-fistulated moose microbial communities from Alaska, USA - LMS_cellobiose_enrichment | ecosystem: Host-associated > Mammals > Digestive system > Stomach > Rumen fluid ... | reverse complement strand
CTTTTTAATTTCGGCGATGGCGCGCTCGGCCTCGGTCTTGCTTGCGGAAAGCCCCAGAACATAGGCGATATTGTCGAAAACCGCCGTTTTGTAGTTCGCCGAGGTCAAGCCCTCGCATAACAACAGGCGCGCGGTGATAAGTTTCGCCAGCACCATATCCGTGCCATCGTCAACAAGCGAATTTTTGGGAAGAACTTCAAGGTGGTTGTAAACCTTTGTTATATATGGATTTTCCCAAATCGTGGCGATGACGGCGTCAATTTCATCTTGGCTGTCCAGATAGCCTGCTACAAGCGCGCGGCTTTCGGAAACCAGCAGCACCAGCTCCACGGGGTAAGTGTGGTAAAGCCTAAAAAGGTCGCTTTTAAGCGAGATTTCGGCTTGCGTGTCCTGCAAAGAATCGCCAAAAGGGCGGTCCTCGGTGGCAAAGGATACTACCGCCTTGGTCGCTTGAATCTCGGTGCAGGCGGAAAGTAATATCAGCCCCACCGTCGATGCCAAAAGCGGCACGCATAACCTTTTGAAAAGGTTAGTTGTTTTTGGTTTTTTTGATTTTTTTGCGAGCGCGTTTTGCATCTTTTTCACCACCAATCAGGGCGCCATGCGTCTTTTTCGTGGCGGATAATGTCATTCGCCACCAAGACGGCGTCAAAGCGCACGCTAAAGTCTGCGTATTCGGGGTGTTGCGCCAGGAAGCATTCGGCGGCGCGGGTCACCCTTTGTTTGTTTTTAAGGGTGATGGCGTCGGCGCAAAGCTCTATGTCTTGGCGCTTTTTTACTTCTATAAACACCAGCGTTTTGTCTTTTGCGGCGATGATGTCAATTTCGCCGCAACCCGTGCCTTTGTGCTTGGAAGCGGTGAAGTTACGCGCGAGGATTTCATAGCCTTGCAAGGAAAGATTCTCGGCCGTCAAGTCCTCGGTTTTATAACCGCTGGCGCGGGATTTCCTTCCTTTTAGGGTTTTTAATAAGGACTTTAAGGCACTCATATAAAAATTATCCTTAACTTTTCGGGGCAATGGCTTATATATAAGGCATATTTCTTAAAAGTTGTTTAAGGGGATTTTTATGCAGGCCTTTTTTAAAGTTTTGGTAGTGGTGGGATTGGTTTTTGTCGCTTCGTGCGAAAGTATGTCAAAGTTCAATCCTTTTAATTTCGGTTCCGGTGAAAGTGCTTATGACGAAAGCGCAGCAAGTGCAACGAGTGCAGGGGCAGAGGCAGATGCGGCGCCTTTGAAAATACAGCCGATAAAGGTCGCTATTCCTAAAGATTCCGAACCGATAAAACCCAAAGAAGTGACGCCCGCCATGAGCCATATCAAGGCGGAAAATACGCCGCCCGCGGCCGAGGCTTCCTTTACCGAAACGGCGCTTGCGGCAATTAACAAGTTCATTCCCAAGACTACTTCGGGGCAGGTGAAGGCCGGCGTGTTTTTGCCCCTTTCCGGCAAGTCAAAAAGCGTGGGCGAGGCGTTGCAAACCGCGGCGATGATGGCGCTTGCCGAAGGGAATAACAAAGATGTCGTCTTGCAATTTTATGATACTCGCGGCACGGGCGACGGTGCGGCCGAGGCGACAAAAAAAGCCTTGGCGGAAGGGGTTGATGTTATCCTTGGCCCCCTGTTCTCGGCCGAGACAAAAGAAGTCGCCGACACCGTGGGGTGGAGCGACATTAATGTCATCGGCTTTTCATCGGATCCCGGCGTCTTGAGCGATAAAGTGTTCTCGGTTGCTCCCCTGGTTGCACAGCAGGTTGAGGAAATTGTCGGATTCGCTTGCTCGCAAGGATATAAAAAGTTCGCCGTCTTGGCGCAAAATAATGAAATGGGCGAGGGTGCGCTTGCCGCCGCTAATAATGCCGCTTCGTCCGAAATGTGCGGCGGAGAGGTGACGGGGGTGGGGCTTTATGATCCCGAAACTACCGACTTTTCCATGGCAATAAAGGAGATTTTGCCCGAAGCGCTTTTGGCAAAACTGGAGCGCGAAAACTTAAGGGATCAGGGCTATGAAGTGTTGGAAGAACCTTTGTATGATTCCGAAGGCAACCTTATCGATGAGGATAATATCAAGTTTGATTTTGATGCCGTGCTGTTGGTGGACGAAGGGACAAGGCTCAGGTCGCTTGGCGCGCTTTTGGAATACTATGACATAAATCCTAAAGAAATCAAAGTGTTAGGTGTGTCAATGATGGACGATAGCAATGTGAAGCGCGAGGCGTCTTTAATCGGGGCGTGGTATTCCGTTGTGCCCAAAGAGGGCTTTGACAGGTTTGCGGTGAAGTATAAAAACCTTACCGGCGCACAGAAAAATCCGCCGCGGATTGCGTCGCTTGCTTATGATGCCGTGGCGCTTACCGTGTTTTTGGCGGGCGGTGACGGGATAAGTTCCTATACCCTTACGAATCCTTCGGGATTTAAGGGCGTAAGCGGAGTTTTCCGTTTACTTGCTGACGGCAGAGCGGAGCGGGCGTTGGCGATAATGGAAGTTACCAAGTCCGGCAAGAACAAGGTTCTGCGCCCCGCGCGTAAGTCCTTCGCCGAACCCGCAAAAGAATAGGTTAAGCCTAGAGCATCAAGCTATAAACCTTTTTATTGACAAAAAAAAGGCGGAGTGTTATGCTCCCGATGTCTTTGCTGTTTTTATAAAGGGAAAAAAGAAAATGATGAAAGACAATCGTGCTACTGTCGCTGCCGGTATAGCCGGTGCATATGTTATTGGTTTGTGCGGAGCGATTTGTGCCCTGCATTTTTGTTGGGATGCTTTACAACAGGCAGGGCTTGTGGTTCCGGTGTTGTTGGGCGCTTGTTCATTAGTCGCGGTGGCTCCATGGGCTTATTTGTTGTACTCCGAACGCTCGCGCTAGTGAGGACGAAGAGGTAGTCACCTTATAGTCAATATATAAAGGGGAAAAACTATGAGCAGGAAAAGTTTTGGAGCTGTTGGTGTCGGAGTTGTCGGGTTAAGCGGAGCTATCGGTGCTTTCTGCTTAGGTTGGAGCTTTTTACGACAAGAGGGGCTTTCGGTTCCGGTCATGTTTGCCTTTGGGATATTGATTGCCGCGGCACCAGTTCTTTATATCGCCTCGCGTCAGCATGAATGAAAACCAAGTTAGTTTATAAGCTCATAAGCTTATAAGTTTATAAACCAACCTTCACCCTTAAACCTTAACCCTTTTTACGAATTGTGCTTGGGGTTGGTGAGGAAGGCGACGATTTCTTCCCTTACCTTTGAGGCTTCGTCCAAATTAATCTGGCAAGTGCCCGCCGCCTTATGTCCGCCGCCGCCATACTTTAACATAAGCGCGCCGATGTTCACATTGTTGGTTTTGTTGAAAATGGACTTGCCCACGGCAAAAACCACTCGGCTACCGTTAATGCGCCACATCGCGTGCATAGAGACATTTATCTCCGGATAAAGGGCGTAAATCATAAAGCGGTTGCCCGGGTAGATAACCGGCTCGTTTAAAAGATTGATAAAGGCGAGATTCTTGCGCACCTCGGTCACTTTTTTAAGCTGGGCTTTGAACTTGTCCTGCATGGCAAAGTATAAATCAACGCGCTCCTTTACATCGGGAAGGGCAAGTATCTCCTCGGGTTTTAACTTGCGACAATGGTCAACCAAGTCCATCATTAATTGATAGTTTGATATCTTAAAGTCTTGAAAGCGTCCGAGACCCGTGCGCGCGTCCATGATAAAGCTGAGCAGCGTCCAGCCCTTGGGATTAAGAATGTCGTCCATGGTATAGTTTGCCGAGTCCGCCTTATCCACGGCTGCCATCATATCTTCGGGGATGTTAGGAAAGCCGGCTTTGCCGCCGAAAGAATCCCATACCACGCGCGCTGCCGAAGGGGCCGTCGGGTTTAGCATATAGTTGCTTTTGAGCCCTACGCGCGAAAGCTCGCTTATGTGGTGGTCAAAGGAATAGTGCGCCTGTTCGGCATAGGGAAGGTTGGTCGTGATGTCGTTCTTGGTCACTTCAATGACGCCGTCCTGCACATCTTTGGGGTGCACAAATTTGACACTGTCGATAAGGTCAAGCTCCCTTAATAAAATGGCGCTGACAAGACCGTCAAAATCGCTTCGGGTTATCAAACGATATTTATCTTCAGCCATGAGAATCTCCCTTTAAAAAACTTAAGCGTCTTTGTTTATGGTGGCGATGATTTCCTTTTTAACCTTAACCGCGTCCTTGACAGGGATTTGGCAGGTGCCCGCCGCCTTATGTCCGCCGCCGCCGTATTTTAACATCAAATCGCCGATGTTGGTTTTAGATGTGGGGTTAAGTATGGATTTGCCCAGCGCGTAAACTATAACCTCTTTATCCTTACCCCACATGACATACATGGATACCTGCGCCTCGGGGTAAAGGGCGTAAATCATAAAGCGGTTGCCCGCATACATGGTCGTTTCTTCCAAAAAGTTCACCTCAACCAAGTTGCCGTGCAAAGTTGAACAGCGCTTTAACTGATTGATAAAAGGAAGATAGTGCTCCATGTAAAGCTCTATTCTCTCGCGGACATCGGGGTCGCATAAAACTTCCTCGGCGCTTTTGTCGCGGCACAGCGAGATGAGCTTCATCATCAATTGATAGTTGGAGATCCGGAACTTGTGGTGATAGCCGAGCCCCGTGCGCGAATCCATGATAAAGCTGAGCAGCGTCCAGCCGACAGGGTTCAAAATATCTTCGCGGTCGAACTTTGCCGAGTCCGCTTTATCCACGGCGGTAAGCAAGTCTTCGGGAATGTTCGGGAACTTTTCCTTGCCGCCGAAGTAGTTGTAAACGACACGAGCCGCCGAGGGCATGTCGGGGTCGATAATCAAATTAGGGTGCTCGCCGGCCCTTTTCGTTTCGCTGTAATGGTGGTCAAAGCACATGTAGACCCCTGGGACATAGGGCAGGTTGGTCGTAATATCCCTGTCCGTGACGGCAATTTTACCATCTTGCATGTCTTTGGGGTGGACGAACAAAATGTCGTCTATCATATCCAATTCTTTAAGCAAAACCGCGCTGACAAGACCGTCAAAATCGCTTCTTGTTACTAGTCTGTATTTTGTATCTGCCATAAAAAATAACCTTATTTGTGGGTCCGCTTACTTATTTAATAGTATTTAAAGTAATTTTCCAGTATTGTGAATAGAATCTTTATAACATTTTAGGCAGGATTATGAAAAGAAGTTTATTCCTAAGTGTTCTTACGGGCGTTCTTATGGCGGCGGGCTTTTTAAGCGCGTGCAGTGCCTTTGCTCCTTATGTTGATGCTCGCAGAGAGGCGGGGACGCTTGCGATTGTGGGTAAGTCCACGCCGGAGAAGGTGTCTATTTGCTATAATTCCTCGGCGTCGTCGCCCGAAGAGGTCTTGGGGCTTGCCGAAGCCGAGTGTGCCAAGACGGGCAAGAAGCCCAAGTTTTTGGGGCAGAATTACTGGGATTGCTCTTTGTTCGTGCCCACCAGAGTGGAGTATAGGTGCGAATAGGGTTTTACTTTTCGCTCTGACGATAGGAGCATTTGTTTCATTTTAGGGCATGTGGTTTTCTGCGGCTGTTCCCTATGGCTCTTGCATTATATTATAGAGGTGCGCTTCGGTCATTTTGGTCTTTTTGCCATTCATATCATACATGTATCCTTCTATCGGCTTACCATTTTTAAAATTGACTACAGTATTTAGATCACCGTTTATATAGAATGTTTTATACTTACCTTCTACTTTGCCATTTTTAAAATTTCCGATGGCATGTAGATTACCGTTTTCGTAGAAAGTTTTTTTCTCACCTTCTCGTTTGTCATTTTTATGATTTCCGATGGTTTTTAGATTACCATTGTTGTAGAATAACTTGTTTTCACCATCTAATATACCGTTTTTATAATTTAAGATGGCTTGTAACTTACCGTTTTCATAGAAAAATTTTCTTTCACCATCTAATATACCGTTTTTATAATTTTCGATGGCTTTTAGTTTACCATTTTCATAGAATTCCTTTCCTTCACCTTCTGCTTTACCATTTTTATAATTTACGATAGTCATTAACTTGCTGTTTTCATAGAATGTTTTGGCTTCACCTTCCATTTTATCATTTTTAAAATTTGCGATGGCTTTTAGTTTACCGTTTTCGTAGAAAGTTTTTACTTCACCTTCTGCTTTACCATTTTTAAAATTTCCGATGGTTTGTAGCTTGCCGTTGTCGTAGAAAAATTTTCTTTCACCATCTAATATATCGTTTTTAAAATTTCCGATTTCTTTTAGCTTACCGTTTTCATGGAATTTCTTGGCTTCACCTTCCATTTTATCATTTTTAAAATTTGCGATGGCTTGTAGATTACCGTTTTCATAGAAAGTTTTTGCTTCACCTTCCATTTTATCATTTTTAAAATTTGCGATGGTTTTTAGGTTGCCGTTGTCGTAGTAGGTTTTTCTTTCTTCTGCTTGGGTGGTGGCGGATATAATAAAAAATGACAGCGCTATAAGTGATATTATAGATTTATTAAGCATTTTAGGGCCTTTCGTGTTTAATTTATTTTGATTTATTCTGTCACCGGAATCGGTTGTATGCAATTGTAAATTTATGAAAAAGTAAGGTGGATAGGTTTTTCTCCTCTTCTCTGCTGCCTGCTGCCGATGGGGCGGGGGCGGAGGTGTGGCGACGAGGTGCCGTGGCGGCGGGTTTATTCTCAGACAAAAGTAGATGAGGGGCGAGAAAATCTGGTGCCGACGAGTGGACTTGAACCACCGACCTACTGATTACGAATCAGTTGCTCTACCAACTGAGCTACGTCGGCATAAGTGAAAGGTGTTGATACTATTTTTAAGCGCAATTGGCAAGAAAATTAAAAAGCCCCCGCTTTTTTGTTTTTAAAAGCGGGGATTTTTTAAGGAGTAAGGTTAGAAAGTTATTCTTCAATCGAGGCAAGGCCTGCTTCGCCCGAGGCCTCCGAACCTTCCGCTATATCTGCGTCAGCCTCATCTTTTGCCGCCGAGCCGATCATGGTTTGGGAAATATCCTTGGCATGAGCGCGGATTGCAGCTTCCAATTCGGCGGCAAGTTTGGGATTGTCTTTCAAATAGCGCTTGGCGTTTTCACGGCCCTGACCGATTTTCTCACCCTTATAAGCGAACCATGCGCCGGACTTTTCCACTATTCCCGCCTTTACACCAAGGTCAACAAGCTCGCCCGTTTTCGATACGCCTTCGCCATACATGATGTCAAAGTCAACGGTCTTGAACGGAGGAGATACTTTGTTCTTTACCACCTTTACACGAGTTTGATTGCCGATAGTTTCTTCGCGGTCCTTAATTGAGCCGATGCGGCGAATGTCAAGGCGCACCGAGGCATAAAACTTAAGTGCATTGCCGCCCGTCGTCGTTTCCGGAGAGCCGAACATCACGCCGATTTTCATACGAATCTGGTTAATGAAAATCATTAAAGTGTTAGAGTGCGCGACCGATGCCGTCAATTTGCGCAGTGCCTGGCTCATAAGGCGGGCTTGAAGTCCGACATGGGAATCGCCCATTTCTCCTTCCAGCTCGGCCTTCGGAACCAAAGCGGCAACCGAGTCAATCACCAGAACATCAATTGCCCCCGAGCGCACCAAAGTGTCGGCAATTTCCAATGCCTGCTCGCCCGTATCAGGCTGCGATATAAGCAAATCGCCGATGTTCACGCCGAGCTTGCCCGCATAAGAAGGGTCAAGCGCATGTTCGGCGTCAATGTAGGCGCACGAGCCGCCCTGCTTTTGAGACTCGGCAACAACTTGTAAAGCCATGGTCGTTTTGCCCGAGCTTTCGGGGCCGTAAATCTCGACAATGCGGCCTTTGGGCAAGCCGCCTATACCAAGCGCCAAATCCAAACCCAGCGAGCCGGTCGATATTGCGGGAACTTCAACCGCGTTGTCCGAGTCGCCAAGGCGCATAATAGAACCTTTACCAAAAGAGCGCTCAATTTGAGAGAGCGCAGCGTCAAGAGCTTTTCCTTTATCCATTTCCTTTTCCACTAATTTTAAAACTGTTGCTGACATTTGATTTCTCCTTATCTCATAAAACGGGGGTCACTTCAATAAGGACTTTTGTATCTTATTTGTTCTCATTAAGCAAGAACTTTTTGTGAAAAAAGAGAAAAAAGAGAGAACAAACGCTGTAACAGTAGTTTATAAGCTTATAAGGTGATGAGTTTAATGAGAAATGAGGAATGAGAAATGAGGAATGAGAAAAAAACAAAAGCTGTTTTTGCAGAATGCAAAAACGCAATCATTCCTAATTCCTAATTAGCTTTGGCCTGCTAACGCACCATAGCTGTTTCCGCAAGAGCCCAAGATATCCCGGCTACAGCACAGCAAGCTATGGTAGGGACGACAAACAGCGGCTGGACTACGGCATAGATGCTGAGAATGGCGGCGCTGACAGCTGCGACGACGGCGGTAGCTCCGCAACATCTTATTTTAAAATCTCTACTCATGATTCACCTCGCTTTTCATTTAACCTTAAACCTTATCCCGTAACTTGTAAGCCTTTTATCAGCGGGTTTGCACTCTGGTCATACAATCGCCAAAAGCAAGCGATACGCCGATGCAGGCTAAAGAGGGGATAAGACTTAAAGGCTGATTAAATATTACCGCATGGGCGGCAAAGGCTGTAAAACCTATAAGCCCGAGAGAGGCGATGGCCCCGCAACATCTAACTTTAAAATTTTTAATCATGGTTCACCTCGCTAAACCTTAAACAAGTTAATTAGAAATGAGGAATGAGAAATGAGGAATGATTGCGTTTTTGCAAAAATGCAAAAACAACTTTCATTTTTTATTCCTTCTCCCTCATTAAACTTATCATCTTATCACCTTATAAACTAACCTTAAACCTTAACCCTTAAACCTTAACCCCTTATCCGTGAGACATTTCCTTGTCCATAAGATTACCGAATTGCAAAAATACTGCACCGTAAAGGACGGCAGGAATAATATACAAAGGTTGTTCCACTAAATGAATTGCAGAGATCGTAAAGCCGGCAAGTCCAAGGATACCGATGGCTCCGCAGTAGGCTGCTTTAAGACGTTTACTCATGGCTCACCTCATCTTTCATTTAGCCACAACCTTAAGCCTTAAACTTTAACCCTTAACCCTTAAACCTATATCAGCGAGACTGCGTCTTGAACATAAGGTTAATAAAGGCTAAAGAAGCAAGTCCGCAAATTGCGGCGGGAATAAGACTTAAAGCTTGAGCATACACCGTAGCGTGAGTGCCAAAGACGACCAGCCCGGTAAATCCGAGAGCCGCGGCAAGTCCGCAAAATGTGGCTTTAAACTTGTTTTTAATGTCTTGATTCATAGTTACCTCGTTTAATTCGTGGAGGAAAGGGTAGCACTTTGCGGCTTTTTGTCAAGAGAAAAGGTTAGGATAGGACTTCCTTGACCTTTTTAGTGATTTGGTCAAGGTTGAAGGGCTTGCCTAAAAAGTGGATTTCCTCATTGTCGGCAAGCGCGCCTTTGGCGATGTCCTCGGAAAAGCCGCTCATAATAATGACTTTGACGGACGGGATAAGGTCTTTTACTTCCTTTGCCAGCGTAGCGCCGTCCATGCCCGGCATGGTCATATCCGTAAGCAGAAGGTCAAAGTGGCGGTTTTTGCGAGCCTCTTCCAAAGCGGATTCGCCGCAGTCGCAGGCGGTCACGGCAAAGCCTTTGTTCTTGAGCGCGCGGGCGGCGAAAAGGCGGACGGCGGATTCGTCCTCGGCAAGTAAAATCCTGGTGCCTTTTAAGTCTTTGCCGGAGCTTACGGGGGGCATGTTGGCGGAAATGGTGACTTGCTTCGGGGCTTCGGTCGGGATTGGGGCGGCCTCGCCTTTTGGCTTTTTAAAGCGGGGAAGGAGGACTTTGAAAGTCGTGCCGACGCCGATTTTGCTTTCTACCGAGATGAAGCCTTCGGTCTGGCGGATAATGCCGTAAACGGTCGCAAGGCCCAGCCCCGTGCCTTCGCCCTTATCGGACTTGGTCGAGAAGAAAGGCTCAAATATGCGCTTTAGGTTTTCCTTGGGAATGCCGCAGCCCGTGTCGCTGAACTCAAACAGCACAAAGTCGCCCGCGGGGATTATTTCCGAATCGTTTTGTTGCGGCTCGGTAAAGGTGCAGGGCGAGATGTTTATGGTAATAGTGCCTTTGTCGCCCATGGCGTGGCAGGCGTTCACCGCAAGGTTCATAAAGACTTGCTCAAACTGGCCTTTATCAATGCGGATATAGCCGAGGTCGCGGGCATAATCCACCTTTACTTCAAAGCGGGCGCTGATGAGCTGGCGCACCATGTCAACGATGTCGGCAACCGCTTCCGAGGTGTCTATAATTTTAGGCGTCAAGGATTGCTTGCGCGAGAAGGCTAAAAGTTGGCGAACGAGATTTGCCGCTCGTGCCGCGTTTTGTTGGATTTGCATGATGTCGGTGAAGGATGGATCGCCGACATTGTGCCTTGCCAAAAGGAAGTCGCAAAAGCCCAAAATGCCGGTCAAAATGTTGTTAAAGTCGTGAGCAATGCCGCCTGCCAATTGTCCCATCGCCTGCATCTTTTGCGCTTGCTCAAATTGCAGTTCCAGATTCTTCCACTCGGTAGTGTCAAAGAAGTGGAAAATCAGGCCGGAGATGTATTCGGTTTCTAAAGCCGAGTCGGAGGCAAGCGATTTCATCGGGCGAATGAAAATGGCGAAAATGCGCTCGGGCGAGGGTGAGGAGCCGCTTAAATCCACCTTGACTTCGCACCTTGCGCCGGCGGCGGAACCTTGCAGCACCTTTGTCATTTTGTCTTGAAGCTCAAGGCAATCCGCTTCGCCCAGAGTTTTGAAAATGCTTTCGCCGACAATGTCGGATTTTTTCCTTCCCAGCATTTTTATGAGCGCGGGGTTTACTTCCGAGATGATGCCGTCTTTGTCCGCAAGCGCAATGCCAAAGGGCGTGTCGCCGAAAAGCAGTGCTACCTGCCGCTTGGTTTGTTCAAGCTCGCCTTCAAGTTCGCGCTTTGAGGAGACATTGCGAATCACCGCCGCGCGGATAATGCTTGCGCCATCCTCAATGCTTAAAAATTGGCGAAAGTGCGCCTTGAAAAAATTGCCTTTTGCCGTTTTGAAAGTAACATCGCCTTGCCAGTCGGTCAGCGGGTCGGGCTTGTTATTGCCGACAATAAAGTCCGCGATGTTAAGCCCCACTATCATCGTGCTTGATATGTCCAGCCATTTGCAAAAAGTGCCGCCCGCAACCAAGATATTGCCCTTTGCGTCGGTGGCGAAAAGCCCTATCGGGATGTTATCCAAAAAGGCGGAAAGCTCCCTGCGCTCCTTTTGCAAAAAGGCGTTTATTTGCGTTTTGGCGGTGATGTCTTTGGCGGTGGCAAGCCACAAGGGGCGGGACTTTATCTTGCGCATTTCTACGAAAAAGCGCTTGTCGCCCTTTGCTCCGAAGGAAAGCGCCGCGCTCGTGTCCAGCCCTAAAGAAAGGCTTTGGGAAAGTTTGGCAAAGGCTTCTTTGGTGGCAGAGTCGGTGGGGCAAAGCTCGTTTGCGATTTTGGTGAAAATGCCATCGGTGCCGAAGAACTCTCCGCCAGGTATGTTATAGGAAATTATCCTTCCCAAGGGGTCACAAAGTGCCTTTGGGAAACGGGAGTCTTCCAGCAGCATGGTGTTTTCTATGGCGGCGATTTTGTCCTTTTTATCTTTCGCCAAAGGGATAAGAGACAAAAGTGAAGCGGCGGCAAAACCCATGGCCAGCGCAGGGCTTATGAAAGCGGCCGCGCCCGCAAGCGCGGTTAAAGATGCGGGGGCTATGTAAGTTATCTTGCTCATAAGTGCCAGCTTAATCTTACTTTTCGGAAATGTTAAGAGGGGTTTAAGGCTTCGCCCAATGAGGAATTAGGAATTAGAAATTAGGAATGATTGCGTTTTTGCTTCCCGCAAAAACAAGATTTATATTTTTTCATTTCTCATTCCTCATTCCTCATTTCTCATTATTTTAGCCCTTACTGATACCTTAAGGCTTCGATGGGGTCTAAGTGCATGGCTTTATAAGCGGGCAGGACGCCGGATAAAACGCCTACGACAATTGCAACCGCGCCCGCCAGCGCCAATGTCCACGCTGATATGGGCACTTCATAGCCCAAGATGCTGCCCGCTATTTGTGATATGGCAAGACCCAGCGCCAGACCTATGGCACTGCCCATAAAGGAAATCATTACGGACTCGGTCAAAAATTGCAGCATTATCCAGCGGTTCGCCGCGCCCAATGCCTTTCTTATGCCTATTTCCCGCGTCCTTTCGGTTACGGATACCAGCATCATGTTCATAATGCCGATGCTGCCTACTACCAAAGAAATGGACGCAATTGAAGCAAGTAAAATTGAAAGCACAAGGCCTACGGTTTTTACCGTTTCAACCATCGCCGTCATGTTCCTTACTTCAAAATCGTCCTCTGCTCCCGCTTTGATATTATGGCGCGAGCGTATAAGCATCTTTATGCGGTTAATCGCTGCTTCCATGTCTTCGCTATCGGATATCTTTATAAAGCCGAAGTTCACACGGTTCGGTATGCGTGAGCCTTGGATGCGCTGGCGCAAAGTCGTGTAAGGTATGATGATGATATCGTCTTGGTCGTTACCCATCAAATCCTGCCCCTTGCTTTTTAAGACGCCCACGACTTTTAGCGGGACATTTTTAATGCGAATGGTTTGCCCCACGGGATCGTTAAAGCCGAAAAGCTCGTTAGCTACGGTTGCTCCGATAAGGACATAAGGCGCGGCGGCTTTTACATCTTTGCTCGTGAAAGGTTCGCCTTTTTCCACTTCCCATTTGTTCACGATTAAAAGGTCGGTGGTCGAGCCTCTTAACGCCGCGGTCCAATTGTTCGCACCATATACCGCTTGCGCCGTGGCAAAGATCATGGGAGCGGCGGCCTCTATGCCTTTTAAGCCGCGGACGGCGTCAACATCTTGCGAAGTTATGCTGGGGCGCTGGCCGCTTTTTATGCCCGAAGTTACCACAAAGGAAGGGTGAAGCATTACTAACTGTCCGCCCATAGAGGCAAAGCTGTTGTTAATTACCAGCGTTACGGTCTGTCCCGCCGCTACCATTAACACAACCGCGCCTACGCCGATAATGATTCCGAGCGTGGTTAAAAAGCTGCGCAGTTTGTGCGAAGAAATTGATATCCAAGCTTCTTTGATTATGAGCCACAACATCTATGAGATTCCTTGTTTCACTGATAGCACGGCACTTTCTTTGGATTTTGCTTTTTCAGAAGTCATAATCATTTGGAAAGCTCCTTATAGTTTTTAACAAGGCCGTCATATTCCTTCCTGCCGTCGGTGATGCGGATAAGCCGAGTCGCATAGCTTGCAACATCGGGTTCGTGCGTCACCAAAACAATCGTCTTTCCCGCTTTGTTAAGGTCGGTGAAAAGCTCCATAATCTCGTCCGAAGTGGTGCTGTCAAGATTGCCCGTGGGTTCGTCCGCAAGTATTATCGTGGGTTCGGTCGCAAGCGCACGGGCTATCGCCACGCGTTGCTGCATGCCGCCCGAAAGTTGATTCGGAATGCGATCTTGATTACCCGCGAGCTTCATCATGTCAATGTATTTAAGTGCGGTTTCGCGGCGCGCCTTATCGCTCATGCCGCGATAAATAAGCGGCAGAGAAACATTGTCCGCTATGGTTCTGCGCATAAGTAAATTAAAGTTTTGGAATACGAATCCTATGGACTTATTCCTTACTTCGGCAAGCTGATTATCCGAAAGGTGCGATACTTCCTGCCCCGCTAAAATGTAAGAGCCAACAGTGGGGCGATCAAGGCAGCCCAAGATATTCATAAGCGTGGATTTACCCGAGCCGGAAGGGCCCATAATCGCCACGAACTCGCCTTTCGTAACGGTGAAGTTTATGTCCTTTAGCACTTCTTGGCTAAGCCCGCCTTCCATAAAGTAGGTCTTGCCGATGTGTTTTAATTCTATGACAGGTTCGTTGCTCAAAGTGTATGCCCCTTATTTTAACTTTACACCTACATCATGGGAGGTCTTTGCGAGGAGCCTTTTTTCTTGCCCGAGGCGACATACTCCGAAATAATCTCTTCACCTTGTTCCAAGCCGCCAAGCACTTCTATCGTGCTGTCGTCGGAAAGTCCCGTGACGATAATTTTCGGCACAATCTTTTCGCCTTGAAGCTCGTAAACAACCGCCTCATCGTATTTAAGATTTTTCGGCGCATCGCCTTCAATAAGGTATCTTAAATCCAAAGGCAGCTTGAATTGCAAGGCGCTTTTCGGAATAACCAAAACGCCATCTTTTTTATCAACGCTGATGTTCACAAAGGCGGTCATACCGGGCAGGAGCTTTTTGTCTTCGTTATCTATCGTGATGATAACCGTGTAAACCACAACATTACTTTCGGTCGCGGGGTTTAAGCGGATTTGCCCTATCGTCCCTTTGAAAGTGTCGGAAGGGTAAGCGTCAACCGTAAAGGTCACCGGCATACCGCTTTTTATCATTCCTATATCAGCTTCGGAGACGCTGGTTTCAATTTGCATCTTTGTCAGGTCCTCGGCGATTTTAAACAGCGTCGGAGTGGAAAAACTGGCGGCTACGGTCTGCCCGACTTCAACCTCTTTGGCAATGATGGTGCCGTGAACGGGAGAAGTAATTTTGGCGTAGCCGAAGTTCCTTTTCGCTTTGTTGTAAGAAGCTACCGCCGAGTCGTATGAGCTTTGGGCGGTCGCCAGGTTCAATTCGTATTCCTCAAGTTCGGTTTGCGAAATGTAGCCTTCTTTATGCAATTCTTTGTTGCGGTTATAGTTAAGTTTCGCAATGCGAAGTTTCGCTTTTGCCGCTTCAACATTTGACTTGGTTTGCTTTACTTCCTCGTCCAGCAAATAAGTGTCAAGAGTGGCGATAAGCTGGCCTTCTTTTACTTCGTCGTTATAGTCCACAAAAATCTTTTCAATAATGCCCGAAACCTGCGTGCCGACATCAACAACATTTCGGGGATTAATCGTGCCCGATGAGGATATTTCTTTATGCACCGAGCCTTTTTCAACCGTTACCATTTCCAGCTTGTTCGCGATGTTATCGGCTTTGGGCTTAAAGTAGAAGTAGTAAGAGGCGGCTGCGCCTATAATGAATAACACCAGAATTATAACTATTTTTTTCATGACAATTTTCTTTCCTTTTTTCCTATATCTCCACCTTGCCGATAGCTCGCAAAAGGTCGTTTTTCGCCAGCAATAAATCATAAAGCGATGAGCTTTTTTCTTTGCGCGCTTCCGCCAGAGCAGATTGAGCGTTCAAAAGCTCTAAAATGTTGCCTTTGCCCGCTTTATATGCGCCGTCCGCGACTTTAAAACTTTCACTCGCCGAGATGAAAAGCTTTTGCGAAATGTCGTAGTTCTTAACCGAGGTTATGTAGTCCTGATACTTGTTCCAAACATCTTGGCGGATAGAGCTTTCCAAAGCAGCGAGCTTATCCATTTGTGCCTGATAGTCATAGCGCTTGGCAATCGTGTTATAGGTGTTGGCAAAGCCCGTAAATAGCGGGACAGAAATGCCGAGTCCGATGTTGCCGGAATAACTTTGTCCGCTGCCGCCGCTTAAATTATCGGTCGCGGTGGCGCTGCTTGAAAAAGATATGGAAGGGTAGTTCGCCGCTTCGGCTTTATCTATGGCAAGTTTTGCCGCGGCGGTCGCTGCTTCGCTTGCTTTTATGTCGGCGCGGCGGGCGAGAGCTTCGGCAATAAGCTCCTTGGGGTCGCCTTCAAATTTGCCGTCTTCGACGGTTAAAGTTACTTCGGCTAAATCAAGCTCGGTCGCGGCGGAAAGATTCAAAAGCTCCGCCAGTTTGCCGCGCGCTTTTGTTAAAGCGGCTTCGCTTTCGGCCACGGCGTATTGGCTTTGCCCGAACGAAGTTTCCGCCTGAAGCTTATCGCTTAATTTCACCAGCCCCAAATCATACTTTTTAAGTGCAATTTGATAGGACTTTAAAGAGGTCTCCTCGTTGGTCTTGGCAACCTTTAAGGCCTCGCGCGCGGAAAGCAAAGAATAGTATGCCGAGATGACATTAAATACCGTGTCCTGCAAGGTTTGATTTTTGGTAAAGTTCGCCTGCTCAAGGGTCTTTTGCGCAATGTCCCTGTCCGCTTCGCGCGCGCCGAAGTCATATACCAGCCACGAAAGAGTAAGGCTCGCACCTACGGAGGAAGAGCTTTGCCAATCGTTATCATCGTCATCGGTGGCAGTGTTTTTGCTTCTTGCGCCTTTGATGTTGGCAGAAGCGTCAAGGTCGGGAAGATAGGCGGAAAGCGCCTTGCCATACGAAGCGGCGGCGGATTTCGCCTGCATGTAACTTGTGGCGAGCGTGGGATTATTGCAAATCGCAATGTTCAGCAAGTCATTTAAAGAAAGCGCCTTATTGTCAAGGTCGGAATTAAGGCAACCCGTCGGAGTCGCCTCTGTGCCGAGAACGGAAAAAGGATCGGAAAAATCTTCTGCCTTAACGGGGGCGGCAAAGAAAATCGCGCTTACAAAAAATGCAAAAACAAGCGGATTTAAAATAATTCCTGTCCTTCTTCTTCCCATTCGATACCCCTGATTACCCATTCACTGATGCGTTCAATGGTTTCGTCGTCGATGCCTAATTTGTTGCCGACTTTGGAAAGAAAAATGACTTCGTTATCGGATAGGTTGCCGTCCGCGTAACCTAAAAAGAAAAGCTCGCGCAAAAGTTGCTTTTTGGTCTTTTCGTTCGTGATGTTCGGAAGCAACGCTAAAACCGCTTCTTCGTCCCGATCTTTTTTGGCGGCGTCAAGCTCATCTTTGGAAGCTTGAAAATCCTCGGCGATTTCATCAATGAAATCAAGCTCGTCTTGTGTTACTCCGTCGAGTTTGGCGGCAAAACCAAGAGTGGCAAGAAAGGTTGCTTTTTCCCTTGATTCACCGGTTTTTAATCTGTCCATGGCATTCCCCTTTTCATCAAAAATTATGATGGGATTATAAAAGCCTTATCTCCTTCTGCCAAGCTAAAACTAAAATAAAATATGCACCGTGCCTGAGGGGGCTTTGAGCATGGTTTTTACGCCCGCTTTTTTAAGCGCATCTTCGTCTATGATTGCGGTATTTTTTACTTTTATTGTGAACTTGTTTTGAGCTTCGGCAGTAACGGAGTCGATGTTTATCGCTCCGCCCAAAGCATCTTTTATGTTCTCGGGAAGCATGGGCTTAGGAAGGATATATCCGTCTGCTTCGGGATTCTCCAAGCCGGATTTCTCTTTGGTAATGCGCAGGTATTCTTCCATGTTGGATTTAAGATTTTCCGAAAGCGGACCGAAAACGGCTTGGATATTATTGCCGATTTCCATTACGCCCGAAGCACCAAGCTCTTTTAGGCGCGTCTTGTTTACTTTGTCCTTATCGTTCACTTCCAAGCGCAGGCGCGTGATGCAGGCGTCCAGGGTCTTAATATTTTTCCTGCCGCCGAATGCCTTTACAAGCTGTCTTGCCGTTTCAATCTTGTCGGTAAGAGTGTTTTGCGGAGTAATCTCTTCGGTAAGAGAGACAAGCACATCTTCGCGTCCTACGGTCTTTAGGTTCATAAGTTTTATCAGCCCCGTGAATATGCCGAAATACAAAACCGCGTAAACGGGTCCGAATATGAATACCAGCCAAGGCCGTGTGTCTATCGCATAGTAAAGGATAAAGTCAATCGTGCCTTGGGAAAAAGTATAGCCTATGTGCGCGCCGGCAAAGTTCATCAGCGCGAATGCCGTGCCGGTCAAAACCGCGTGGACAAAATACAAAAACGGCGCGGCGAATAAAAAGGCGAATTCCAGCGGTTCGGTTATGCCGGTTAAAAATGCCGTAAGTGCCGCCGATACCATGATGCCGCCTACCCTTATTTTGTTTTCGGGTCTGGCGCAAATGTAAATCGCGTAGGCGGCGGCGGGAAGGCCGAACATCTTTATCAAGAAGCCGCCGGATAAAATGCCTGCCGTCGGGTCGCCCGCGAAAAAGCGGTTAATGTCGCCGTTTACGATTTTGCCCGCCTCGGTCGTAAACTCTCCTATTTCGAAGAAGAAGGGAGCGTTCCAAATGTGGTGCAAGCCAAAGGGTAGCAGTAAGCGCTCGACAAAGCCGTAAACCGCGCCTGCCAAAGTCGGATTGGAGTATGCCGCCCAGTGCGAAAACCAGTCTATCTTTTCTTGAATCGGAGGCCAGATGAAGCTTAAAACCACGCCTATGCCGATGGCGGCAAAGCAGGTGACAATGGGGACGAACCTTTTGCCTGCAAAAAAGCCAAGGTAAGAAGGCAGGTTTATGCGGTAGTATTTGTTGAACATAATGCCGGCGACAACACCTATGAAAAGCCCGCCGAACACGCCGGTGTCAATCGTCTTTATGTTGTCAACCTGACTGATGATTTTTTGAGCAAAAGTTAAATCGTAGCCGAGCCACTTTGCCATAAAACCAAGTTCAAAAGTGCCGGGAGCGGTCTCGGTTAACCATAAAATGTTTGCCATCGCTCCCATGGTCGCAAGCATTACCAAATAGCCGCAAACCGCCGCGAGCGCCGAAGCGCCGTCATTGTTTGACAGCCCTAATGCCGTGCCGATGGCGAAAATCAGCGGCATATTTTCAAAAATAACACTGCCCGATAAACGCATAACATTCGGAATTAAATTCGGGAGCCAAGAGATGTCCGCATTCAAAAGACCCGTGCCTACGCCGAGCAAAATGCCTGCAACCGGTAAAACCGCAACCGGCAGCATCAGGGCTTTACCTATTTTTTGCAAAAAGGAAAAGGCGGATTTTAAAAGCTCAAAGGTCATTTCTTAACTCCTGTTTCTTGAGATTGCAAAAGGTCGTGAACGGCGGTGGCAGAGGGAAGTTCCAGAGCTTTATTTGCCAGTTGTTCGCACTTTTTCATGTCCAGTTCGCGCACCAGTTCTTTTATGGTCGGGATGGAAGGCGGCGCCATGGAAAGCTCGTCAACACCAAGCCCTAAAAGCAGAGGGACAGCGGCAGGATTGCTTGCCATATCGCCGCAGACGCCGACGAACTTTTTGTATTTATGCGCACCCGCGACGGTCATTTTTATCAGGCGCAAAACGGCGGGGTGAAGTCCGTCGGCAATCTTGTTTAAGTCGGAATTGCCGCGGTCCATCGCCAGCGTGTATTGCGTTAAGTCGTTCGTGCCGATAGAGAAAAAATCCGCTTCGGAGGCAAGGCTCTCGGCGATTAAAGCGGCGCTCGGAACTTCTATCATCACGCCGATTTTGACTTTCGGTGCGTTTAATTTTTTCTGCTCGTCAAGGACGATTTGTTTAGCTTCAATCAGTTCTTTATAGCGGCTTATCATCGGGAACATGATGTGAATGTCCGAGTATTTCGCCGCCGCTAAAATCGCGCGGATTTGCGTGCGGAAAATATCTTGATGCGCAAGGGTCAGACGAATGCCGCGCATGCCTAAAAACGGGTTCGCTTCGGCGGGCATGGGAAGATAGGAAAGGGGCTTATCGCCGCCTATGTCAAGCGTCCTTATAATCAGCTTTTTATCTTTGCCCAAGAGCTTTGCAATTTTGATGTAAGTGTCGGCTTGCTCGTCCTCGGAAGGGGCGGCGGCGCGGTCTAAAAACAAAAACTCGGAGCGCAAAAGTCCTATGCTTTCGCCTCCCGCTTCAAGCACTTTCTCCGCATCAAAAACTGAGCCGACATTGCCGCCTATATCAATGTTTTTACCGTCTTTGGTCGTGGCGGGAAGGGCGGCGTTTTTAAGCGCGGCGGCGTGTTTTTCTTGGCTTTGTTCTTCCTCTTTTAAAGCGGCTGCAAAGTCTTTTGCGGAAAGGTTTATTTGCAAAGTGCCTTTGCTCCCGTCAATGAAAGCAAGCGTGCCGTCGGGGATTTCAAGCGCGCGTTTTTCTATGCCCGCAATCGCCGGAATGCCTAGGGTCTTTGCCAATATCGCAGTGTGCGAAGTTGCCGAACCGCTTGTCATCGCAAGGCCTTTTATCTTGGCTTTATCCAAAGAAGCGACGGCGGACGGGGGCAATTCCTCGGCAATTAAAATCGTGTTTTCTGCGGGATAGGAAAGGGGTGTTTCTTTTGCTTCTTTTGCCTCTTTCGCGTTTGGAAGAAGGGACAAGATGCGGTTTTTAATGTCGCGAATATCAGCAGCTCGGGCAGATAAAATCGGGCTGCTTAAATGTGAAAGATTATTCGCTTCCTCGTCGCAGGTTTTATTCCAAGCAAACGCCGCCGACTTGCCGCTGTTTATAAGGCCGAAAGCCTTATCGGTGAGTGCGGAATCGGAAAGCATTTCGGCGTGCGCTTTGAAAATGGCGGCTTGTTTTGCGTCGGGGATTTTTGTGCTTAATTCTTGTAAATCCGTGTGAGCTTCGGCAAGCGCATCTTCCAACTTTTTTACTTCGGCGGCGGGGTTTGCGGCCGTTTCCTCTACTTTAAAAACGGCAGGCGTGAAAAGGCGGATTTTGCCCGTGCCTTTGCCGTCCGAAGCAGGTGTGCCGACAAGGGTGTTCGGGTCGGAAGAAAGCGGCGTTAAAGGAATGGCCATGGGGGTTGGTAAAGGCGCTTTTTCTCCCGCCTTACTCATTGCAAGTTCAAGCGCGGGGACAATGTCAAAAAGGGCTTTTGCGGCGTCACTTCCCTTGGCTGTAAGAGTTACCGAGTCGCCGCCTTTTATGTCCAGTCCCATAATCGCGGTTACGCTTTTGGCGTCGGCTTCCTTGTCGCCTTTTACGATTTTTACGGCGGAGGAAAACCTCTTTGCTTCGCTTGCCAAGACGGCGGCAGGGCGCGCGTGAAAGCCCGTGGGATCGGTGATTTCTATCTGCCACGATGTCAGTTCTTCGTCGGTATCTAGGGCGGGATTTTCTTGCGGTTCTTTATCCTTTGCCGTGGCGGTTACGGCTAAAATAATATCGGTGCCGACAGTTACTTTTTTGCCGATTACGGGAGTAACTTTTAAGGCTTTGTCAGGCGCGGAAACAATGATTTCGGTCAGCATGCTTTTGGCATTTTTCTCTAAAAACGAAAAGTCAAAAGCGATAAGAGGGTCGCCGATTTCGACCTTTGCGCCGAGCGAGGTTTTAAGGTGAAAGCCTTTGCCTTTTAAGCTCACCGTATCCAGCCCTATGTGCAGCAAAACATCTATACCGTCCGCAGTGCGAAGGGATAGGGCGTGGTTCGAGAGGTGAATGTTTATCACTTCTCCCGCGCATGGGGCTTTAAGAACGGCAGAGGCGGGGGCTATGGATACGCCTTCGCCAACCATGCCGCCGGCAAAAACTTCGTCGGGGATTGTTTTTAAATCTACGGTCGTGCCGTCTAAAGGGGCGTAAATGTCAAGTTTCGTCATTGCTGGTTTTCCTTTGGTTTTTAAAGCATTAAAGCAGGTTTGGCGGCAGTGACAATATCGCAAATCGGCTAGGATTCGGCGCGGGTAATTCGGGATTTTTTATTTCTAATTTCTGATTTCGTATTAGGAATTGATTAATAATGTTGGCTTAATATACGGACAAAATTGTATAAATAAGGATAAAAATGCACGATCTCCCGCAACTTTTTTTGGATTTAATGATCATTATGATTTATGCCGGTGCGACCACTTTGATTTTTAAGTGGTTAAAGCAGCCGCTGGTTTTGGGATATGTTATTGCGGGAATCTTCGCAGGACCTTATTTCACTTTACTGCCCTCGGTTACCGATAATGCAAATATCGCTATTTGGGCGGATATCGGAGTCGTGTTTTTGTTGTTCGGCTTGGGTCTCGAGTTCAGTTTTAAAAAGCTGGTCAATGTCGGAAAGGCCGCCATGATTACGGCGACCGCAAATATCCTGTTCATGCTAATCATCGGATATAACTTCGGGTTGGTGCTGGGGTGGACGACTATCGACAGCTTGTTCTTGGGCGGAATGCTGGGTATGTCCTCTACCACCATTATCATCAAAGCCTTTAGTGATTTGGGGTTAAAAAAGCAACGCTTTACCGACTTGGTGTTTGGTGTTTTGGTTATTGAAGATGTGGTCGGAATCTTACTTCTGGTGTTGCTGCCGACGGTCGCTTTGTCGCAAACCGTTGACGGGTTCGAGCTGGTGAAAAGCACCGCGAAACTGGCGTTTTTCTTGGTCCTTTGGTTCATTATCGGCATTTATCTCGTCCCTTCATTCTTCAAAAAAGCGGGCAAGTATATCAATGATGAAATGCTGCTTATCGTAGCCGTGGCGCTGTGCTTCGGTATGGTGTATCTGGCGACGCAATCGGGCTTTTCGTCCGCCTTGGGCGCGTTCATCATGGGCTCTATTTTGGCCGAGACTTCCGTGGTTGAAAGGATTGAAAAAGTCGTCGCTCCCGTCAGAGATTTGTTCGGCGCGGTGTTCTTCGTGTCGGTCGGAATGATGGTTAATCCCGCAATGTTCGTCGAATACATTTGGCCGATTTTATTCATCACGGTAGTGCTGGTTATCTTTGCAAAAACCGCTTGTTACTGCTTCGGGTTTTTGCTTTCGGGACAGCAACTTAAAACGACTATTCAAAGCGGATTTTCGCTGGCGCAAGTGGGCGAGTTCGCCTTTATTATCGCCGCGCTGGGCATGAGTATCGGCGTGTTGTCCGACTATGTTTATCCCATTATCGTGGCGGTGTCGGTGCTTACCACCTTCACTACTCCGCTGATGATAAAGGCCGCTATTCCCGTCTATAATATCATAAGCAAAACCATGCCCGTGAAGTGGCAGGAATACTTGGACAGGCACACTTCCTCCGAGGCCGAAACAAGCCAGGAAAAAAATCTGTGGAAAGAGATTTTCAAAGAATACTTTTCGCGGATGATTTTGTTCTCGGTTGTGATTGTCGGGGTGATGTATCTTTCCTTTTCCTTCGCCGCACCGTTTGTGAATCTCAGCTTTCCGGGGCTTGAAGGAAAGATTCTGATTACTTTGGTTACGCTGGTGTTTATGGCGCCTTTCCTGCGCGCCTTGCTCCTTGCCAAAAGCAATACTCCCGAGCTTTACTATCAGTTATGGCTTGAGAAAAAATCTAATCGCTTGCCGCTGATTTTTCTTACTTCGTTAAGAATCGTTCTGGTCGGATTTTTCGTGATGATCGTGGTTAATCATCTGCTCACGAAAGACTCTTTTGTCATTATAGCAATGGTCGCGGTGATGATGCTTTTGCTGTTTAATTCTCGCTGGCTCTTTTCGCAATACATGAAAATAGAAACGCAATTCCTGGTTAACCTTAACCGTAAGCAAGTGGAGTATCAAAAGGATTCCATTACCTCCGGAAATGCCAGAATTACCGACGATGAGGCGTGGCTCGATTCTTCTTTGTCGGTGAAAGAGTTTACTATCGAGCGCGGGTCCGAGTTCGTGGGGAAGCCTTTGCACGAAACGGGTATGCGCGAGAATTACGCCGTAAATGTCCTGCGCATAATCAGGGGCAGGCAAACTATCGATGTGCCGCGCGGAGTGGAAAAATTGCACTCGGGTGATGCGTTGTTAATCGTGGCGACGGATAAGCAGTTGCGCCTTTTCAAAATCGCGATGAAAAGCAAGGGCGTCGTCGAGCGGACTTTGGCTGATACCGACGACAGAGTGCTTTCGCTTCGCGACTATATTCTTAATCAGGAAGTATATAGCGACAAAGGCACTCCGATACTTTTGTGTTGCGCCATTCCCGTTGAGAAAAAGTCGTCGCTGGCGGATAATACCATCGTCGCTTCGGATATTCGCGGCAAGACAAAATGCCTTGTCGTCGGAGTCGAGCGCAAGTCGTCTTTGTTCGTAAATCCCGATGTTGATTTTATCTTCAAAGTCGGCGACCTTGTCTGGATGGTCGGTGAGCAAAATCTCATCTCTAAAGAAGTATTTCGTCAGATGTTGTTGCAGACCGGTAAGGCCAGCGGCATCATCTAAAATCCAAATAAAGCATCGTCAAATTTGCGAATCTGCGGGTCGCGGATTTTTCACGTACTTTTATGTACGCTGGAAAAATCCTTGCCCTTGTTTCACAAATAGCACGACGCTTTCTTTGGATTTCTGCTTGTACGCTGGAAAATTGCTCGTCCTTGTATCACGACCATCTATCTTTCTAAAATGGATTTTTGGTGAAGGGCGCTAGGATTTTGCTCGCTCTTATATCACTAATAGCACGACGCTTTCTTTGGATTTTTGGGTTAAGGTTTACAGGTTAAGGGTTAAGGCAAATAAAAATCTTGTTTTTGCATTTTGCAAAAACGCAATCATTCCTCATTCCTCATTCCTCATTCCTCATTAAACTTATCACCTTATAAGCTTATAAACCACCCTTAACCTACTTTATCTTGTTCTTTTTAACCACATATTCGGCGTCGATGATGGTGGGGCCTTTGCCTATATATTTGCGCAGCTCCTTCGCTGTCCAAAAGCTCGCGGAAAAGCCAAGAGCAACCAAAAGCAAATACAAAACATACGGCCAGAAGAACAATAAAAGCGCCGACCATATCGACCAGCCCCATGCCGCTACCGCGCCGTAAACGCCCGCTATCGGACCTATTACCGGAATGAAAACCAGCACTACCGCCGCCAGCAAAGCGAATATCCAATGCAATCCGAAAAAGTATAAAATGCCGTCAATCGAGGCGAGGATTTGCATAATTCCCACTACGACATAGGAAAACAAAAACAATAAAATCATAAAAAAGCGCCAGTTCATTTTAACAATTCCTTTTAACAGTTTTTATCAGCGGTTAATTTGCCTTAAAAACTTATTCCTTTTTAGGGGCTTTGGCAATGCTTACCGCTTTAAAGTTTTCCCAAGGAATGTAGCGGTCGCTGTTTTCTTCTTTCAGCTTGCCGATGAAGTTTTCCAAGGTGGCGAGGTCTTGCTCTACTTCCCTTTTTAAATCAGCCGAGAAAGAGGTGATTTGCTCGTCTATGGTGTTGAGTGCGTCAGTGTCAAAGTCGTTCTGTGCGGCGGCGCGCTCGCTTTGCAAAAATTGCATGCGCGTGAAAAAGGTCGGATACTTTTCAAACTTGGCGTATAGCCCTTGCAAAGTCTTTACCTGTAGCGCCATTTCACTGTTTCTGAAAAACGGGGAAAAGGTTAAAAAGTTGATGCTCTTGGCGTCGTTTTTTATCGCTTCGCTGGGTGCCGAGATGGCTTCTAAATTAACAAGGTAAGGGGTTTTGCTTTCGCTTTTTTGCAGCTCGGAAACTATGTCCTCAAGGCTTACATAGATATAACGGCTTTGCTGGAAAAGTGCGGAAAGAAAGTTTTCGCGCGCGTAAAAATAGCTCGCCAGAGCAATGCTGAACGATACCATAAGCCCGCTGAAAAAGCCGACATTAAGGTTGTTTAGCATTTGCATGTAAAAGTTTTCGCGGTGGCGAAGGCGCGGGAAAACAATAAGCAAAACGCCGCTTATAAGCATCATGGCAAACATTACAAAGCACGATATGCGATAGATTTCCACCTTTGCGTTCCTTTCGTCTTTTAGCAAAGTGTGGCGAGATTTCGGCGCTTTGGGAATATGAACTTTAGGCGGGTAGGGTTATTTCTTTAGCATAATCGTGCGGGAAGGGCTTTTGAACTTTGCGTATTCGTCGGGGTGGTATTTTCTGAAAGTTTCAAACCAAGCGGCGTGAAAGTCCGAAATAGTTCCCATGCTTATCGCCTCGCGTATGTCTTTCATCAAGTCCTCGTAAACTTGGATATTGTGCCAAGTGAGCAGCATCGATGCCAGCGGTTCGTTCTCTTTGAACAAGGCGTGAAGGTAGGCGCGCGAGTATCTTTGGCAGGTGGGACAGGTGCAGAACTCGTCCACGGGGCGCATATCGTCTCGCATGTCTCCTTTTTTAAGATTCAAAGTGCCGCCCGTTTTCAAAAATCCCTGCGCCGTTCTGCCAAAGCGCGAAGGCAGGACGCAATCAAACATGTCTATACCGCGCAAGGTGCAATCCACTATGTCCGCAGGTATGCCCACACCCATTACATAGCGGGGCTTTTCCTCGGGTATACAGGGGATTATGACATCTATAGTTTCGGTTAAGACATTTAGCCAAACGCCGCCGAAGGCCAAGCCGTCAAAGGGGATTTTGTTCATCAGCTCGCAACACTTTTCGCGAAGGGACCAATCGTCACCGCCTTGCAAAATGCCGAAAATGCCGTAGCCTTTGCGGTCTTTGAAAGCGGCAAAAGAGCGCTCTGCCCATCTTACCGACAGCAGCATGGACTTCTCAATTACCTCTTTCGGAGCGGGAAGCTCCAAGCATTCGTCCAGCGCCATGGTGATGTTTGCATCAAGCGCGTGTTGTACCTCGACCGATTTTTCGGGCGTCAGGTCGTAAATCTTGTCGTTGTCAAGGTGAGAGCGGAACTTTACGCCTTGCTCGCTTATGGTGCGCAGAGGGCCGAGGCTCATCACTTGAAAGCCGCCCGAATCGGTTAAGATTGCCTTGTCCCAGTTCATCATTTTGTGAAGGCCGCCAAGCTCTTTTACTCTGTCTATGCCGGGCCTTAGCATTAAATGATAAACATTGCCAAGGATAATTTTCGCGCCCGTGGCCGCTACATCTTCGGGCTTCATCGCCTTGACCGTGCCGTCCGTGCCTACCGGCATAAAAGTCGGGGTTTCTACGGTTCCGTGCGCGGTCTTTAGCTCGCCGAGCCTTGCGGCACCGTCCTTCTTTATGATTTTAAATTCAAGCAATTTTTTGTTCCTTAGCCTGCTGTCTTAAACTTTAGGTCTTAATTAAAGTGCTTGCAAATAATCGTCAAGTGGGATATAAAGCAAGTCCCTTTTTATAAAGGGCGAACGGACAGGGCAAAGGGAAAACCCTTGGCATGCCTTGTAAGTTTTGAAGTTTAATGATTTAAAAAAGGAAATGAAAATGCCAAAATTAAAAAGCAAATCCGCTGCTAAAAAGCGCTTTACCGCTACCGGCACCGGAAAAATCAAAAGAAACCAAGCCTATAAAAGACATTGTCTTGCTTGTAAGTCCCAAAAGATGAAACGCAACGCTCGCGGCACTACTATCGTAGATGCGACTAATGTGCGCGAAATTACTCGTTTCTTACCGTATTTATAAGGAGATAATATCATGGCCAGAGTTAAAAGAGGCGTGACGGTTCGCGCCAGACACAATAAAGTTTTGAAACTTGCCAAAGGTTACAGAGGGCGTAACTCTACTAATGTTCGTCAAGCTCGCGAACGTGTTGAACACGGTTTGCAATATGCTTATCGCGACAGAAGGAAGAAAAAATCCGCCTTCCGTTCTTTGTGGATTCAACGCATTAACGCCGGTGTGCGCGAATACGGCCTTACCTATTCCAAGTTCATTAACGGCTTGACCAAAGCCGGTATTGCTATGGATAGAAAGGTTATCGCGGGACTTGCTTACAGCGATCCCAAGGCCTTTGCGCTTATCGTCGAAAAAGTCAAAAAAGCCGTATAAACGGTTTAAGGTTTACAGGTTAAGGTTTAAGGCTTTACCCGTAATCTGAAAATTATAAGGTGATGGGGTAAACTCATCACCTTATAAATTAATTTTGATTTGTATTTTTGTTAGCGTTCATGTTCCTTATTTGGAGCAACGTTTGGGGTGCTTTTTTCATAACGTTTTACGACCACTGCCGCCGCACACATTGCTAATGTGGAAGCTAATGTGGAAAGGTTCGATTCGGATATTCCGGAATAGGCGTCTATTCCACACATCTTAATATTTTCGCGATTATTATTCATAGTCTATCTCCTTAAATGGGGTCAATAATGGTAAATAATATCACACTATATCTTTTTGTCAATAAAAAAGTTTATATTGTGATGCTATCCCGTTTAAGGTTGAAACCGTAACCTTTAACCCTAATATTTCATCGTTTCATTATTGATAAAAGAAAGTTCAATGCCGGCGGCTTTGAACATGTCTTCGGTGTCTTTTCCCGCGTGGTATTTATACTCGGCAATCACTTTCTTTACGCCGATGGAAATAAGCATCATTGCGCAAGTGCGGCAAGGCGTCATCGTTACATAAACGGTTGAACCTTCCAGCGCGACGCCCCTTTTTGCGGCTTGGCAAATGGCGTTTTGTTCGGCGTGAATCGTGCGGATGCAATGCTCTTTTATATTGCCGTCCTCGTCCATCATCTTTTTGAGCAGGTGGCCTTCTTCGTCACAATGCGGAAAGCCCGGCGGGCTGCCGACATAGCCGGTTACCAAAATCTGGTGGTCTTTGGTGAAAATGCAAGCGGTTTTGCCGCGGTCGCACGAAGCGCGCTTTTGCAAGGCGTGCAAGACTTCAATAAAATACTCGTCCCAAGAAGGTCTCATGATAATCTCCCTTTAAGGACAATATAGGCGATAAAAAAAGGCGTGTAAACGGGGGGGCGGGGAAATGAGGAATGAGAAATGAGGAATTAGGAATGAGGAATGAGAAATGAGGAATGAGGAATGAGGGAAGGCAGGTAAGGGTAAAACAAAAGCCGCCTGACGGCAGCTTTGTTTTTGGAGCGGGCGAAGGGATTATTTCGCTGACGCTTCATTCACCGCGCTCATCAGCCCAAGGGCTGACCGCGATACTTCCGTCTCGCTTTCGCTTGTAGTCGAACCCTCTTTTTCGAGGGTTCGCATCGTTCACCTACAATTCAATAACAAAAAAACCACCATAAAGGTGGTACTTTTGTTATTGGAGCGGGCGAAGGGATTGCTCGTGGGCTTCGCCCCCTCGTCCTGCACTTCGTTTGGACCGCTCGGATAAATCCTCGCGTCATCTGCGCTGCGCTTGATAACGAACCCGGGTTCTCTCCCTTTGCCCTAAAACAAAAGCCGCCTGACGGCAGCTTTGTTTTTGGAGCGGGCGAAGGGATTCGAACCCTCGACATCAACCTTGGCAAGGTTGCGCTCTACCCCTGAGCTACACCCGCACTCCGTAAAGAAGAGTCGGTATATTACAAAAAAATAAACCTATTGCAAGAGTTTTTTTAAATCGATCTTCTTCTTCCCCTGATATTTTTTGCTTAAGTCCAAAATAGTCTTGAATAAATCGACCGTATAAGGCGCAAAAACTTCAGGCGAAAGCTCCGACACATTCCCCAGAATCTCTTGCTCGCGCGAAAGATCAAAAGTGGGAAGGTTATGCTCCTTTTTATACTTTGCGACAGCGGTAATCAGCTCCATTCTTTTTACAAAAAGAGTGGCGATTTTGGCATCTACAATGTCGATTTTTTTCCGAAGGTCGTTTAGCATCTTGCATTACTCCTTTCGTATAAAAAATGGTGCCCAGGGACAGAATCGAACTGCCGACACGGGGATTTTCAGTCCCCTGCTCTACCGACTGAGCTACCTGGGCACATCCTTAAAGGAGTTTGGGTTATAGAATATAATCCCCTCTTGTGCAAGTGTTTTTTGCTTTCTTAAGCGAATTATTCGTTTACGGACAGGAACTTTTCCGCTTCAAGCGCGGCAAGACAGCCCGAGCCCGCGGCAATGACAGCTTGGCGGTAAAGCGGATTTTTCACATCGCCTGCCGAAAAAACGCCGTCAATGTTCGTGGCGGTAGAGTTAGGCTTGGTAATGATAAAGCCCGCTTCGTCCGTATCAATTTGCCCGGCAAAAAGGCTTGTGTTCGGGCGGTAGCCGACAGCAATGAAAACGCCGTGCGCAGGAATGCTTCTTTCTTCCTCGGTCTTGACATTCTTAACCTTTACCGCGGTGAGTCCCAGAGGATTTTCGGTGCCCGTGAACTCGGTCGGAACGGAGTCCAACACCATCTCAATCTTGGGATTGGCAAACGCTTTTTCCTGCAGCACTTTTTCAGCACGGAAAGCATCGCGGCGGTGGATCAGATACACTTGGCTAGCAAGCCCCGAAAGATAAAGAGCTTCCTCAACCGCGGTGTTGCCGCCGCCGATAACGCACACTTCTTTGCCGCGATAGAAAAAGCCGTCGCAAGTGGCGCAATACGACACGCCGAAGCCGCGGTATTTGTCTTCGCCCGGAATGTCCATTTTACGAGGCGAGGCGCCGGTCGCGATAATCAAAGTGTCGGCAATGTAAGTATCGCCGGAATCTCCTTTGCACACAAAAGGACGCACCTTTAAATCCGCTTCTGTAATAGTGTCGTAAAGGAGTTTAGAGCCAACGCGCTCGGCCTGCTTTTGCATTCTTTCCATAAGCTCCAAGCCGCCGATTTCTTCTTCAAAGCCGGGATAGTTTTCTATGCCGGAAGTGGTGGTCAATTGCCCCCCTAATTGCATGCCCGAAACAATTAAAGGCGCGCGGTTCGCTCTTGCGGCGTAGATGCCCGCGGTCAAGCCCGCAGGACCCGAGCCGATGATGAGAACCTGAGTTCTATGCTCTGTCATTTTGTCTTTCCGTTATTTGTATTCTATTGATATTACAGCATAATTCTTAATGCCCGAAGGAGCGTTTACTTCCACTTCGTCATCAACCTGCTTGCCTATCATTGCTTTGGCGATAGGGGATTCAATTGAGATAAGTCCCTTTTTAATATCGGCTTCGTGGCGGCCGACAATTTTATAGGTAATTTCTTTTTCGGTGTCCTCGTCCATCAAGGTCACGGTCGCACCGAAAAGAATCTTATCCGATTTGATTTCGGCAGGATCAATGATTTGGGCGCGAGCGGTTACATCTTCAAGCTCGGCAATCTTGCCTTCGGTAAAGGCTTGGCGCTCCTTGGCGGCGTGGTATTCCGCGTTTTCCGAAAGGTCGCCCTTTTCCCTTGCTTCTTCAATGGCGGCGACAATCTCGCGCCTGTCAACCGTGATGAGCTTGGTCAGCTCCTCGTGCAAAGCGGCAAAGCCTTCCTTGGTCATCAATACTTTCTCTTCCATTTTCCTTCTTCCTTTCTTCCCTTTTTTCTTTCTTTTTCCTTTATTTAGAAAGACTAAAAAAAATGCGCTTAAAAAATTAAGCTGCAAAGGTTGATCCTATGTCTTTATGTAAAACCAGCCTAGGGGATTTTAGCGCGCTTGTAAAGAGGTTTAAGGGGGTAGGTTGGTTTATAAGGTGAATTAGGAATGAGAAATGAGGAATGAGAAATGAGGAATGAGGAATGAGGAATGAGAAATGAGGAATGAGGAATGAGGAATGAGGAATGAGAAATGAGAAATGAGAAATGAGAAATTATTTAGCCCAAAAGTTCTTTAATTGCGGCTTCGTAAATGGGGCGTTTGAAAGGGGTGATGAGGGCGATGACTTCTTGTGGTTTTGCCCATTTAAAGGCGGAAAACTCCGGTTCGGCAGTGTCGGCAGCTATGTCTTTATCCTCGCCTTTGAACCTTAACAAAACCCAGATTTGTTTCTGTCCGCGATGCTTTTTATGAACCTCGGAGACGGTGTCCGGATAGTCGTAGTAAAGCCAGTCATCGGTTCTTTTTATAAAGTCCGTAAGAGCGGGGGCGATACCGGTTTCTTCGGCCAGTTCACGGCGAGCCGCAGCGACTATGTCCTCGCCTTCCTCAATGCCGCCTTGGGGCATTTGCCATGCGCCCGAGATGTCTATGCGTTCGCCGATGAGGATTTCGCCCTTGTCATTTATCAGCATTATGCCGACATTGGGGCGGTAAGGCTTGGAATTATTCGTGTTTGTATTTGTTAAAGAAGTCATTTTAAAGTTTCCTTATTTAGGCAGCAAAGCGGTTAAAGGTGTAAGAACAACGCCGGCAAAAAGACCGTCTATCTCGCCTTCCAAAAGCGCGTTTAGGGTGGCTTTGGAAAGGGGCAGAATGATGATGTATTTACCTCTGTCAAGCGCTAAATCCGCCGCCTTTTTTATGAAGGAAAGAAGGTCTTTGGTGTTTAAATCTCCGCGATAAGTGGCGTTGGCGTTTAGGAAAAAGCCGCCCGTTACGGAGCCCGCCGCTTTGGGAAAGTCGGGGTCGTTTTCAAGGTAGATAAGCCCCTTGTCCATGATGAACTTTTGCACGGCGGCAAGCGAGGCGGTGGGTGCGGATTTAAACGCCGAACCGCCCAACGCGACTACGCCCGTCACCGCGCCTTTATTAAGCAAAGTAGCTCTGGCGCGGGCAAGGTTTTCATCGTAGGGAAGGTGGGTCAAAATAGTGCCGGGCGAGGAAAAAATCATGTCGCCGTTTGCGGTTTCTTCTTCCAGATATAAGTCGACCATGGTTTCGTGGCCTTTTTCTCTTGCCGAGATTACTTGGCTGACAAAGCCGGGGGCAAAGGGCGAAAAGGAAAGGGTGACGGCGGCGGGGAGCTTTTCTATGGCGATGTTGGTAGTGCTTTTAGCCAGCCCCAGCCCCGTTACGACAATGGCGAGTTTTGCCTCGCGAGCGTATTTCTTGTGGTCAAAAGGGGCCTTGTAAAAGTTGTAAGGCTCGGTGCCGTCCGCGGCTATGCGCGGCAGGTAATCGCCTTTGTCAATGTCCATGAGAGAAGGCGGCGGCGCCAGAACTTCCAGCGGCAGCGAAGGGGCCGGTAAAGGCGAAGAAGCCGAAGAGGACGAGCGCGAAGGGGCCTCTTTCGTCTTTAAAAGCGCGAAGTTCTCGGTCAAGCTTGAGGAGAAAACTTCGGCACTTTTGGCCGATTTGTCGGTGTCAAAAGTTGCCTCTTCTCCCACCGTCAGTGAGGAAAAGTAAGCCGGCACCGAGGCCTGTTGCTTTGCAAAATACTGGAAGCAAAACCAAGCGAGAAAGGCAATTAAAGAAGCCCCCAAGATAATCAAAAACGCAAGGAGAAGCTTCTTTGCCATGGCTATTTCTTTGCCGCTTGTTTATCCGCTTCTGCACCGTCTTTTTTAAAAGCGGGCTCGGTTTGGCGGTAAACCGCGATGCCTTTTAAAATGTCAATCGCGCGCGCCAGTTGATAGTCGTCCGGCGTGCTTGCTTCTTTATCAAGCTTATCAAGGGCTTTAAACCTGTCTTTGTCCTTCCCTTTGGCTTTGTCTTTATCTTTTCCCTTTGCTTTGGCTTGCTTTTTCGCTTCGCTGGCCAAGGCTTTGGGAAGTTCGGATTCGCTGATGCCGCCTTCTACCTTTGCCACTTCTTCAATTTTGGCAGGGCGGATTTCAATGTCGGGCTCAATGCCCTCGGCTTGGATTGATACGCCCGAAGGGGTGTAGTAGCGCGCCGTGGTGATGCGAATCGCGCCGTGGTTCACAATGGGAATGACCGACTGCACCGAGCCTTTGCCGAAGGATTTAGTGCCCGCAATGACGGCGCGGCGGTGGTCTTGCAAGGCGCCCGCTACGATTTCGGACGCAGATGCCGAGCCCTCGTTAATCAAAACGACCAAAGGAAGTCCGCCGGTTAAGTCGCCTTTAGTCGCGTTAAAGCGAGTGGTGTCCTCAAGGTGGCGCGAGCGAGTCGATACGATTTCGCCGCCGTCCAAGAAAATGTCGGCAACGGAAATGGCTTGGTCAAGCAGACCGCCGGGGTTGTTGCGAACATCAATGACATAGCCGATGGGCTCGCCGCCAAGTTCCTTATTTATGGCTTTAAGCGCTTTTTTAAGCTCGTCGGTGGTCTTTTCGCTGAAAGAGTTAATGCGAATGTAGCCGACATTATCATCAACTTTAGCCTCAAAGCGGACGGGATTTATCTTTATAATGTCGCGGGTGAGCGTGAACTTTAAAGGCTCGGTAGTGCCTTCGCGGCGAATGATTAAGTCGATTTTGGTCTTGGGCTTGCCGCGCATTTTTTCTACCGCTTCGGTAAGTGTAAGCCCCAAAACCGCCGTGTCGTCAATGTGCGTGATGTAGTCGCCCGACTTTATTCCCGCTCTGAACGCCGGAGTGTCGTCTATCGGCGAGACAACCTTTACCCAGCCCGAGTCCATGGTTACTTCAATACCAAGGCCGCCGAACTCGCCCTTTGTCTGCACCTGCATGTCTTTGAAGCTTTCTTCGTTTAAATAGCCCGAGTGCGGGTCAAGCGAGGAAAGCATGCCGTTTATGGCGGATTCTATGACCTTTTTATCGGTAACCTCTTCAACATAATCCTCTTTTATTTTATCAAAAACATCGCCAAAGAGAGCTAAAAGGCGATAGGTTTCGGCGGATTTATCCTCGGCAGGTTCGGCAGAGTTCGCCCTTTCAAAAGGAACAGAAAGCGCCAACGCTAAAAATAAAAATGCGGTTGCCAAGGAAAGAGTCTTTTTTATCATTTGTGTTTTCCCTTTAATTATAAAGTTTTGCCAAGGATACTCTGTTTAGGATTTTAACGCAAGCCACGGCAAAGGATTTATTGGCGTGTCGGCTTTGCGCAATTCCATGTAAAGGTCGGGAGTGCCCCTTTGCTCCATAGTGCCGACAGGCTCGCCAGCTAAAAGAGTTTGGCCTTCTTCGGCGTCAATTTGTCCTAATCCTGCCAGCGTGGTGAAGTAGTTGCCGTTGTGCTCGATAATCAAAATCTTGCCGTAGCCCTTTAAAAAGCCCGCAAAAATGACCGTGCCGTCATAGGGACTTATTACTTGTGCGCCCGCGCGCGTTCTTATCGTTATGCCCTTGTTGTGCATACCGTTTTGGTTAATCTCGTCAAAGCGTGAGCTGATACTGCCCGCCGCGGGCATGGAAAGGAAGCCTTTCGCTTTGGCAAAGTCACCCGACAAGGCGTTTTTATCCCCTTTTACGGGGGCAATGTATTTTCTTAAATCCATTTTTTCGGCGGCTTTAGCGGCTTCGGCGGCCTTGGCGGCGGCTTCGGCTTTTTCCCTTTCTTGCTTTTCTTTAAGCTTGCGGGCGGCATTGGCCTTTAAAATCTCTTCAATGTTCTTGGCTTTTTGGGAAAGTTCGGCAATACGGCCTTTCGCGGTCTCGGTAAGGTCAAGGAGCTTTTTCTCCTCGTCCTTTTTGGCGGCAAGTAAGGCGGCAAGGCGGCGGTGCCTTTCTCCCAAGCCCTTATATGCCATCTTAATCTGGGCGCGCTTTGCCTTTATGGCCATTTTAAGCGAGGAAAGGCGAATGAGTTCGGCACGAAGGTCTTTGGATACGCCTTCCAAAACGGGAATCGTGCCGCGCATTAAGACCGCGGATTTGGCCATATCTCGCGGGGGAAGCGGGGCGGAAAACATCGCTTCGGTCGGGCTTTTGGCAAGGATTTCAAGGCTGGCCGTTAAGGTTTGTAACTGCGTAAAGCGCTCGTCTAATTTTGCTTTTACCGCGGTTTGTTCGGTTTCAAGGGCGGCAAGTTCTCTTTCAAGATTGTTAAGCGAGGCTTCGTATTCCTGCACGGCGGCCGCGGCGGTAACGGACTTCTGCTTGGCTTCTGCAAGTTCGGCGGCGATTTTTTCGGCCTTGTTCTGTGCGGCGGCGGCGGTCTTTTTATACTTGGCAATTTGAGAGTTAAGAGCTCTTAAATCCGCTTCGGTTTCCGTGCCCGTGGCGGCAGTGGTCTTTTGTGCCAAAGAGATTTGGCAAAAGGCGATCCAAAAAGCAAATATAAAAAACCAAATGCGCAAGAGGTCTTTCCTTTATTTTTCCGTGGTTAAAATCAGGCGCGTGTCTTTGTTAAGCTTTAGTATATCCGTAAGTTCGCCGGCGGCAAGAGGGGAAAAATCCGCAAAGTAAAAGCCGTCTTTTTCGTGAACACCGCGAAAGTCGGCAATCACTCTTGGGGTCATGAAATTGTCGTAAACCCTGTCGTTATAAGACGAAATAAGTGCATTCTCGGCAGAAGAAAAGCGCGGTGCGTCGCCCGCTATAACAGCATTAAAAATCGCGGTATCGTGATGGTTATAATAATCTCCGCTTAAAGACGCGATGTAAATAAACGGGCGAAAGGGCGTGAGTGCCTGTTCCAGCTCGCGGACAAAAGGAAATAATGCGTCGGGTTTGCAATTTTTGTTCTTTAGAAAAAGGTGAATGGCGACGCGAACGCCTTTTGATGAAAACGGCTCAAGCAACTTTAGAAGAAAAGAAGTGTCCTCTTCCCCGTTTTTCGCGGAAAGAATGTAAAAAAGGTGACAGGTGCCGTGCGTCTTTTTGAGCTTTTCCATAAAAGATTCAAGGGTGTTTGCCATTTTCTTTTTTCGGCTTGTTTCGCGCCTAGTCCCTAAAGTTTACGAATTGCAAAGGCTGGTCAATGCCGAGCGATTTTATAAAAGCTATCGTGTCTTGCAAGTCGTCGCGCTTTTTGCCCGATACGCGAAGTTCATCGCCTTGGATGGAGCATTGGACTTTGGCTTTGCTGTCTTTAATGCTTTTGCTGATTTTCTTTGCTACTTCCTGCGATATGCCTTGCTTAATCTTCACTGTTTGGCGAATGGTATTGCCCGACGCCTGTTCCTCGGCGCCGAAGTCAAGGCACGAGGTTTCAAGCTTCCTTCTGGTGATGTAGGTGAGCAAAAGGTCGTGAACCTGTTTCAACTTTAAAGCGTCGTCGGCAATAATGACAATTTCATTTTCTTTGGGCTTTAGTTCAAGCGAGCTTTTAGAGCCCTTAAAGTCAAAGCGAGTGCCGATTTCGCGCATTGCGCCGTCTATGGCATTTCTTACTTCTTCCATGTCGGTTTTGGAAACTACATCAAATGAGGGCATTTCGTTCTCCTTTAAATCGTTTTGTGTCTTATGCCACTATATACATCACGATGTTATTTAGCAAGTTTAAGGAGCCTCGGTCTTGTCCTTAAGCCATTTTTTTAAGGCGGGAGAAAGGTGCGGCGCAAGCGTTTCGTAAACGCGCTTGTGATACGCGGCGAGCCATTTCTTTTCGCTTTGGGTAAGTGCTGAAAAGTCTATCAACTCTTTGGCAAAGGGGACAAGCGTTAAAGGCTCAAAGCAAAGCATTTCGGATTCGCCAGCTATGTCGGCTTTCTTTACCAACAAAACATTTTCAAGGCGGATGCCGAAGGCGCCGTCTTTATAGTAAGCGGGCTCGTCCGTGACGATCATTCCTTCGGCCAGCGGCAGGCTGTCGCGCCCCAGGGATATGGTCGGAGGCGCCTCGTGGACGGAAAGGAAAAAGCCGACGCCG
>Ga0079305_1001232_pt1 | contig 37044 bp, 31 predicted proteins | sample LMS_cellobiose_e_FD_79183 | JGI IMG/M metagenome (GOLD analysis project Ga0079305, IMG submission 79183) | Rumen-fistulated moose microbial communities from Alaska, USA - LMS_cellobiose_enrichment | ecosystem: Host-associated > Mammals > Digestive system > Stomach > Rumen fluid ... | reverse complement strand
TTGCCGATGCAAAACCTGCTGAAGATCTCGCCGAGTACTTCGTCGGTAGTGATCTCACCGGTGATGGTGCCGAGGGAGGCGAGGGCGGCGCGGAGGTCCTCGGCAAGGAGGTCGGTGGGGAGGTGGCGGTCCAGGCCGTCGGAGACGGCGGAAAGGGACGCAGCGGCATCGCGCAGGGCGGCGGCATGGCGGGCGTTGGTGACCAAAGTGCCCTCGTGCGCGGCGCTTCCGACGCGGGAGACGAGCGCGGAACGCAATTCCTCGAGCCCGAAACCGGTTTTTGCGGAGATTGCCAAGGCTATTGCGCCTAACTTCTTATAATCAAACGATGAAACAAAAGAGTTCATACTGTTAACATTTTTGTTATCACCGGTTTTATCCACTTTGTTGGCCAAAATGATCCACCGCTGGCGCTTGTCGGTCATCTGTGCGGCCATGGTCCGGAGCGCATCGTCCACAGCGGCGGGAGCGTCACTTGCATCTATTACGCCGAGCACGATCTCGGCCTCGGAGATCTTGCGGAAAGTCCGCTCGATGCCGAGCCGCTCGACCTCGTCGTCGGACGTGCGGATACCGGCGGTATCGATGAAACGGAACAGCACGCCGCCGAGCACGCAGGTCTCCTCGACGGTGTCGCGCGTCGTGCCGGGGACCTCGGACACGATGGCGCGGTCGTCCTGGAGCAGGGCATTCAACAGGGTGCTCTTCCCGCTGTTCGGGGCGCCGACGATGGCCACCGGCACTCCATTGCGGATGGCATTGCCCATGCGGAAGGAATCTGCCAGCTGGCGGCAATGCGAGCAGGCTGTATCCAATAGTTCGCGAAGCCGCGAGCGGTCCGCAAACTCCACGTCCTCTTCGCTGAAATCGAGTTCCAGTTCCATCAGGGAGGTCAACTCCAGCAGCTGCCTGCGCAAGCCGCGCAGTTCAGCGGAATAGCCGCCGCGAAGCTGATTCATCGCGACGCGGTGCTGAGCTGAAGAACTAGATGCGATGACGTCTGCAACGCTCTCTGCCTGTGCGAGATCCATTTTGCCATTAAGGAAAGCGCGGCGGGTGAATTCTCCCGGATCGGCCAGCCGGCAGCCGGCCCCTGTCAGCCGCTCCAACAGGATGCTGACGATGTACGGGGAGGCATGGCAGCAGATCTCCGCGGCGTCCTCTCCGGTGTAGGAATGCGGCCCGCGGAACAACGACACGAGGACTTCGTCCAGCCCCTCGGCTTCGCCATATTTCAAGCTGTAGCCGGGCGCCGCCGCGGCCGTGCCGGAGCGGAAGCGGACTACCCGGTCCACCACGGACAAAGCCTCCGGTCCGCTGATGCGGATCAGGGACACGGCGCCGGAACCGACGGATGTCGCTGGAGCGCAGATCGTATCGAAAAAGTGGTCCATCAGGGTGCGAATTTACAAAAAACAGCCGTATATTCGCAAATCAATCACATACTATGCGTAGAACACTAATTTTAATCACAGTCATCATGGCCACTCTCGGATGCCCTTCCTGCGGGCCTGACAAGCAGCAGCCCGCCACCGTCTATATGACGACAGAAATCACCCCCGAATCCCTGATCCGGATGTACGAGGTCCTCGGCATTCCCGCCGAGGGACACGTCGCCGTCAAGATCAGCACAGGCGAGCCCGGGGGACACAATTACCTCAAACCGGAGCTCATCGCTCCGCTGGTCCGCAAGGTCAGCGGCACGATCGTGGAGTGCAATACGGCCTACGGCGGCCTCCGCGGCACGACGGAGGAACATCTCCAGGCGGCGAAGGACCACGGCTTCCTGGACATCGCCCCCTTCGACATCATGGACTCGGAAGGGGAGATGAAGATCCCGGTGCGGGACACCACCTACCTCAAGTACGACATCGTCGGATCGCACCTGGCGAACTACGACTTCATGATCAACCTCGCCCACTTCAAGGGCCATACGATGGGAGGCTTCGGCGGCGTGCTGAAGAACCAGAGCATCGGCGTCGCCTCGCAGGGCGGCAAATGCTACCAGCACTCCACGGGCAAAGCCGAGAACATCGACGATTTCAACGCCCTGCTGATGGAGACGGTCACCGAAGAGGGCGCCGGCCTGGAAGCGGCGGACTGGGTGGCGATCACCCACAGCCATGACGCCTTCCACGAATGCATGGCCACCTGCGCCGCGGCGGTGGAAGATTACATCGGCAAGGGTAAAATCCTCTACATCAACGTGATGAACAACCTGTCCGTGGACTGTGACTGCGACGGTGCCCCCGCCGATCCCGAGATGCACGACATCGGCATCCTGTCCAGCCTCGATCCCGTGGCGCTCGACCAGGCATGCGTGGACCTCGTCTTCAATTATGAGGACAAGGAAGGCGACAGCGCGGAAGCGCTCAAGGAGCGCATCACTTCCCGACACGGCATCCACACGGTCGAGCACGCGGAGAAGATCGGTCTCGGGACGAGGAAATATAAGCTGGTCAAACTTTGATATTTTCCGCCGGATTTGCTATCTTTGCATGATTGTAATGTGCAGTCACTAATTTCATCATCCAAATATGATCTACACCAAAGAAGTGCAGCAGATGTGCTGCGTTGCTAAAGGCGCCAACCACGCCAATGCACCGATTCCCGAGGAAGGGAAGTGGGTGCATGCAAAAGAAATCAAGGACATCTCCGGCCTTACCCACGGTATCGGCTGGTGCGCCCCGCAGCAGGGATGCTGCAAACTGACCCTCAACGTCAAGGACGGCATCATCGAGGAGGCCCTCGTCGAGACCATCGGCTGCTCCGGCATGACCCACTCCGCCGCCATGGCTTCCGAGATCCTCCCGGGCAAGACCCTGCTGGAGGCCCTGAACACCGACCTTGTCTGCGACGCCATCAACACGGCGATGCGCGAGCTCTTCCTCCAGATCGTCTACGGCCGCACCCAGTCCGCGTTCTCCGAGGGCGGTCTGCCCGTCGGCGGTTCCCTCGAGGACCTTGGCAAGAACCTCCGCAGCCAGGTAGGTACGATGTTCGGCACCAAGGCCAAAGGCTCCCGTTACCTCGAAATGACCGAAGGCTACTGCACCCGCATGGCCCTCGACGCTGACAACGAAGTGATCGGCTACGAATTCGTCAACCTGGGCAAGCTCATGGATGCCCTCAAGGCAGGCGCCACCGGCCCCGAGGCCATCGAGAAGGCCAAGGGCACCTACGGCCGCTTCAAGGATGCCGTTAAATATATTGACCCCCGTAAAGAGTAAGAGACCATGGCACTTTTCGAAAGCTACGAGCGTCGCATCGATCAGATCAATGCAGCTCTCAACAAATACGGTATCAAGGACATCGACGAGGCCAAGGCCATCTGCGATGCGAAGGGTATCGACCCGTACAAGATGTGCGAGGACACCCAGAAAATCTGCTTCGAGAATGCGAAGTGGGCCTATGTCGTGGGCGCCGCCATCGCCATCAAGAAAGGCGTGAAGACCGCCGCCGAAGCCGCCGAGGCCATCGGTGAGGGCCTGCAGGCCTTCTGCATCCCCGGTTCTGTCGCTGACGACCGCAAGGTCGGCCTTGGCCACGGCAACCTCGCCGCCCGCCTCCTCTCCGAGGAGACCGAGTGCTTCGCCTTCCTCGCCGGCCACGAGTCCTACGCTGCCGCCGAAGGCGCCATCAAGATCGCTGAAATGGCCAACAAGGTGCGCCAGAAGCCGCTCCGCGTCATCCTGAACGGCCTCGGCAAGGACGCTGCCAAGATCATCTCCCGCATCAATGGCTTCACCTATGTCCAGACCCAGTTCGACTACGGTACCGGCGAGCTCAAGATCGTCAGCGAGAAGCGTTATTCCGACGGTGTCCGCGGCGGTGTCCGCTGCTATGGCGCCGACGATGTCCGCGAAGGTGTCGCCATCCTCTGGAAGGAGAATGTCGACATCTCCATCACCGGCAACTCCACGAACCCGACGCGCTTCCAGCACCCCGTCGCCGGCACGTACAAGAAAGAGCGTGTCCTCGCGGGCAAGAAGTACTTCTCCGTGGCTTCCGGCGGCGGCACCGGCCGCACCCTGCATCCGGACAACATGGCCGCCGGCCCTGCCTCCTACGGCATGACCGACACCTTGGGCCGCATGCATTCTGACGCCCAGTTCGCCGGTTCGTCCTCCGTGCCTGCCCACGTCGAGATGATGGGCTTCATGGGCATGGGCAACAACCCGATGGTCGGCGCCACCGTGGCAGTGGCCGTCGCGGTCGCCCAGGCGATGTAGGGATGGCCGATCAGGTCGGCCATGACAAGTCACTTCCGACGATCATGACAAGTCATTTCCGGCGACCATGACAAGTCATCCCCGGCCTGACCGGGGATCTCGATAAAATATGGAAGAAGCAGCCTCAGCGGGCTGCTTCTTTCATTTTCTCCGCCACGAGGACCGCGGCGTTCCGGATGATTTCGGGACAAGGCCGTTTCTTGTAGAACTCCTCCGTCCGCGCCGACGGGACGGGTCCTTCCTGTGTCTTTTCGCGCAGGCCAAGCAGCTCCGCGCACACGATGCTGCCGCCGTTGCGCTCCCGGAAGGCGGCGGCCATTTCCTGCACGAGGGCATAATTGGCCGTGCGTGCTTCCAGGCCGGGCGTGGCGGCGGGGGAGATGAATCCGGCGAGAATGGTGCATCCGCTGAAGCTGCCGCAGACCTCGCGCATCCGTGCAAAGCCGCCGCCGAATCCCGAGCCGACCGTCTTCAGCGTCTCGGCGTCGGAGAGCCGGTTGGCCTCCAGCACGTCGGAAAAGGCCAGCAGGACGGCCTGGCAGCAGTTGTATCCATCAAGGAAAAACGCCCGGGCGCGCTCTCCGCGCTCGATGGGGTCGAAAGAATCCGGCAGTTGCATATCCTTCCTATCCGATGTAGCTCTTGATGAACGAGGTGGACGGAAGCTCCTTGTCGGACACGGGCACGAAATAGTGCAGGAAGAGCAGCAGGCGGTGCGCCTCGCTGTATTCCGGGCAGTTCTTCGGGACCGTGGCCAGGATCCGCTCGGCGTGCGTGCGCAGCACGGCGAACTCCAGCAGGTAGGCGGAATTGAAGAGCACGTCGGCCGTCTCCTGGAACGGATAAACCCATTTCACTTCCGCACGGCGGACGTTGGGCCAGTTGGAGATGGTCTCGCGGGCCGTGAAGGCGCCCTTGTTGAAATCACGCACGATGCGGCGCAGCAGGCGGTTGTCGCTGGTCGGGATGCAGTTGTGGTCGTCCAGCGAGATGCTGGTGATGGTGTTGATGAAGATGCGGAACTTGGAGGCGTCCGGGACCAGGTTCGTCAACTGCGGATTGAGGGCGTGGATGCCCTCGACCAGCAGGACGGACTGGTCGTCCAGCCTGAGTTTCTTGCCGTTGTATTCGCGCTTGCCGGTCACGAAGTTGTACTCCGGCACCTCGACTTCCTCGCCCGCGAGCAGCTGCAGGACATCCTCCTGCAGGTAGTCGTGGTCGACCGTTTCGAAATTGTCGAAGTCATAGGTCCCGTCCGGGAACTTGGGCGTGTCCAGGCGGTTGACGAAATAGTCGTCCGTGGAGAAGGACACGGGATGCAGGCCGCAGGCCTTGAGCTGGACGCTCAGGCGCTTGCAGAAGGTGCTCTTGCCGCTGCTGGTGGGACCGGTGATCAGCACGATGCGGACCGGGTCCTCCAGCTCATGGCGCCGCTCGATCTCCTCGGCGATCTGCACGATCTTCTTTTCCTGGAGCGCTTCGGCGACCTGGATCAGGTCGGAAGCCTTGCCACTCTCGATCGCGCAGTTGACGTCGCCGACGTTGTCCAGTCCCATGATGCGGTTCCAGCGCAGCGTCTCCGAGAAGACGTCGAAGGTCTTGGGCTGCTCGAAGAAAGGAGCCAGCTCCTCCGGTGCGTGGCGGTCCGGGACGCGCAGCAGCATGCCGCCGCGGTAGGGGACCAGGTCCCATACCTTCAGCAGGCCCGTGCCGGGCACAAGGGCGTCATAGAAATAGTCCGCTGTGTCCTGGAGGGTATAATAGGTGATATAGACGTCTCCGCTGGTCTGCAGGAGCTTGACCTTGTCTTCGTAGCCCAGCTTCTTGAAGATGCGGACGGCTTCCGAGAGTTGCACTTCATGGCGGCGGAAGGGGATGTCCCGGGCCACGAGGTCCTTCATGTGGTCGCGGATCGCGGCGGTCTCCGCCTCCGTGACCTCCGTCCCGTCCGGCTTGTCCACATTGCAGAAATAGCCCTTGGAGATCGGCCGCCGGAGCACGACACGGAAGTCGGGATACAGGTCCCGGACAGCCTTGCAGAGCAGGAAGGCGAGCGAACGGCAGTAGACATTGCGCCCGTTGTAGGAACGGTAGTCCAGGAACTCGATGTCGCGGTTGTTGAAGACGCGGAACTTGAGTCCTTCGGACACATTGTTCACCTTGGCGGAGAGGATGTCGTAGGGGCGTTCGAATTCAAAGGCCGGGAGCATTTCCAGCAACGTGGTCCCTTCCTGGAATTCCTGGAAGGTTCCTGTGTTCTTGCAAAAGATTTTCAGCATGTCGTGGTCGGGAGCGGTTTTTTCCTTTACAAAAATAAGAAATATTTCAGTATATTTGTATCCCGATTGGACCTAACGGGAGATTTCATGCCGTATATACCTGAAGATGCCTGCCTGCAGCTGCTCGGCATGCAGAAGAGCACGAGCATCTACCAACTGAAGGCCGTCGGGCTGAGCAACGAATACTATGTCGTCAGCGGGGAAGGGACCCGCCACCTGATGGCGTCCCCGGAGGTCGTCGGCTACGAATCCTATCTTGCCATGACCCCTTCCACCACGGCCGCCCTCCGCTATTTCTCCGAAAAAGGCCTGGTCAGGGAAGTCGACATCCTCACCATCCTGCGCGGCGGGCTGAACTATCCGCTCGAGGAGTGCTGCTACAAGGCCGGGATCCGCGTTCCCAACATGAATTTCATCTCCTGCGAACGCAAGATCGAGGACGGGGTCATCACGGGACTGGACATCAAATACGAGAAGCTCCACATCGCAAAGGACATCACCCTGATGATCGGCGACATCATCGCCAGCGGCGACACGCTGCGGCTGTGCCTGTCGCAGGTGGTCGACCGTTTCCGCCGGCGGGGCGGGAGCCTGCGGCGCATCATTTTCTTTACCGTGGGCGGCTCCAAGGCCATTCCCCTGATGGAACGCTTTACGGAGGAAATACGGCGTTTCTTCCCGGATTTCGAGGGCTTCAGCTGCGTCTTCTACGAAGGCATTTTCACCGTCTACGAGGACAAGGGCGTCACGGGCATCAACATCCCGGACATCGACTTCGGCTGGCGTGACGGCATCATCGCCCCGGAATTCCGCCACTACGTGCTCAGCTTCCTGGAGGACGCCCTCTTCGAGAAATGCATCATCTACGACGGCGGCGCGCGCCGCTACGAGATCCCCGTCCATTACGAAGAGGTGATGGAGTACTGGGAAAGGCTGCTTGCGGCGGCCCCGGGCGTCGATTTCCCGGCTTTCATCGCCGAGAAGATCGGCTACAGCCGGCCGGTCGACTACGAGCAGTGGCGCCGCATCTGCGGCTACCGGCTGCTGGACGTGCGCAAGCTGTATGACCTGGAGCAGCACTATCTCGACCTGCTCTCGGAGCGGACGCTGGAGGAGATCTGCCGCCGGCGGATCCGCGAGATCAAGGAGAACCTCGGCAAATATATCGCATAAATCATAAGAGACGATGGCTACCAAGACCGATTACGACTACACCGCAGGCAAGGTTGCGCAGACCGGCCGCAAGAGCAACTTGAGCATGTTCATGATCATGCTCGGATTCACCTTCTTCTCCGCCAGCATGTGGGTGGGCCAGCAGATGGCCGCCGGGCTGGATTTCAGGGGATTCATCCTGGCCATGCTGCTGGGCGGCATCATCCTCGGCGCCTACACCGGTGCGCTCGGCTACATCGGCGCGGAGAGCGGCCTGACGCTGGACATGCTGGCCCGCCGGAGCTTCGGCACCAAGGGCAGCTGGCTGCCCAGCGCGATGATCAGCTTCACGCAGATGGGCTGGTTCGGCGTGGGCCTGGCGATGTTCGCCATTCCCGTGGCCAAGGAGATCATGGGCCTGGAAGTGACGCCGGAGCATATGCCGGCCATGGGCTACGTGCTCGTGGCCATCGCCGGCATCCTGATGACGGCGAGCGCCTATTTCGGCATCAAGAGCCTGACGGTGATCAGCTACATCGCGGTCCCGCTCGTGGCCATCCTCGGCACCGTGGCCATGATCCTCGCCATCAAGCGGGGCGACGCCGGCCTGGTGGAGCAGTTCTCACGCGGGACCAAGGACCTGTCCGTCATCGCCGGCGCTGGCCTGGTGGTGGGCAGTTTCGTGTCGGGAGGCACGGCGACGCCCAACTTCACCCGCTTCGCGAAAAACGCCCGGGTGGGACTCTGGGTCACGGTCATCGCCTTCTTCATCGGCAACAGCCTGATGTTCCTGTTCGGCGCCGTGTCCAGCATCTATGCGGGCGGCAATGACATTTTCGAGGTGATGCTCAACCTCAATCTTTTCTACTTCGCCATCCTGGTTCTCGGCCTGAACATCTGGACCACGAACGACAACGCGCTGTATTCCTGCGGCCTGGGGCTGTCCAACATCTTCGGCCTGCCCAAGAAGACGATGGTGCTGATCTCCGGCATCATCGGCACGGTGGCTGCCGTCTGGCTGTACTGGAACTTCTGTGACTGGCTGAACGTGCTGAACTGCACCCTTCCGCCTGTCGGCATCATCCTCGTGCTGAGCTACTTCTGCAACCGCAGGAAGTATCTCGACGACACGATGCCCGTCGTCAGGGTGAACTGGTGGGCCGTCGCCGGCGTCGTGCTCGGCGCCGTGGTCGCCAACCTCGTGAAGTGGGGGATCCCTTCCATCAACGGCATGGTCGTGGCGGCCGCCTGCTTCCTCTGCGGCATGCTCATTTCGAAAAAAAGCTAACTTTGCAATACCAAACACCACATAACGATTACTATGAGCCAAGTACATGTTATCGACCATCCGATGGTGCAGCATAAGCTGACCATCATGCGCGACAAGGAGACCGGATCCAAGGATTTCCGCCAGCTCCTTGAGGAGATATCCCTGCTGATGGGTTACGAGATCACCCGCGACCTCCCCCTGGAAAACAAAGAGATTGAGACGCCTATCTGCAAGATGACCGCCAAGAAGGTGCGCGGGCGCAAGCTCGCCATCGTCCCGATCCTTCGGGCAGGCATGGGCATGGTGAAAGGCATCCAGACCCTGGTTCCCGTGGCCAAGGTGGGCCATATCGGACTCTACCGCAACGAGACGACGCATGAGCCGGTGGTCTATTACTGCAAGCTGCCCGAGGACATCCAGGAGCGCCTGGTGATCGTCACCGACCCGATGCTCGCCACGGGCGGCAGCGCCTGCGACGCCCTCAAGATGCTGAAGGAGCGCGGCTGCAGCAACATCCGCCTGATGTGCCTCGTGGGTGCGCCGGAAGGGATCGAGCGCGTGCAGCGGGAGCATCCCGACGTGGACATCTACGTGGCCGCCATCGACGAGCGGCTCAACGAGGATGCCTACATCGTCCCGGGCCTGGGAGACGCAGGAGACCGCATTTTCGGCACGAAGTAGATCCTTCGACAAGCTCAGGATGACAAAAGAAAGGCGCTGCGGTTGCAGCGCCTTTCCTGTCATTCTGAACGAACAATTCTGTCATTCTGAACGAAGTGAAGAATCTTAATAATTATCGTAATACTTAGCCTCCCGCGGCGTGACCTTGGACATGTTGTCCAGGAGGTCCTGGTTGGTCTTGTACTCGTCCATCAGCTGGAGCATGAAGTTCATCGCCTCGGTCGGGTTCATGTCCGCCAGGAGCTTGCGCAGGATCCAGATCCGCTGGCTCTGGTCGGCCCGGTAGAGCAGGTCGTCGCGGCGGGTGCCGGAGAGGACGAGATTGACGGCCGGGAAAATGCGGCGGTTGGCGAGGGTGCGGTCCAGCTGGATTTCGCTGTTGCCGGTGCCCTTGAACTCCTCGAAGATGACGTCGTCCATCTTGGATCCGGTCTCGGTCAGGGCCGTGGCGAGGATCGTCAGGGAGCCGCCGCCTTCGATGTTGCGCGCGGCGCCGAAGAAACGCTTGGGCTTCTGGAGGGCGTTGGCGTCCACGCCGCCGGTCAGGACCTTGCCGGAAGCCGGCTGCACCGTATTATAGGCACGCGCGAGGCGCGTGATGGAATCGAGCAGGATTACCACGTCGTGGCCGCATTCGACCAGGCGGCGGGCTTTCTCGATCACCATGTTGGCCACCTTGACATGCTTCTCGGCCGGCTCGTCGAAGGTCGAGGCGACGACCTCCGCCTGCACGCTGCGCTGCATGTCGGTCACCTCTTCCGGACGCTCGTCCACGAGGAGGACGATCTCGTACACCTCCGGATGATTGTCAGCAATGGCGTTGGCGATGCTCTTGAGCAGCAATGTCTTGCCTGCCTTCGGCGGGGACACGATCAGCATGCGCTGGCCTTTGCCGATCGGCGCGAACATGTCCACGATGCGGCAGCTGACGTCCTTGTTGCGGCCGTTGCCCGTGAGGTTGAATTTCTCGTCCGGGAAGAGCGGGGTCAGGAAGTCGAACGGCACGCGGTCGCGGATGAACTCCGTGCTCCGGCCGTTGACGGAATTGATCCGCACCAGGGGGAAATACTTGTCGCCTTCGCGCGGCGGACGGATTTCGCCGGCGACGGTGTCGCCGCTCTTGAGCGCGTTGACCTTGATCTGCTGCTGGGAGACGTAGATATCGTCCGGGGAATTCAGATAATTATAATCGGAGGAGCGCAGGAAGCCGTAGCCGTCCGGCATGATCTCCAGCACGCCCGTCGCCTGGACCGTTCCCTCGAATTCGGGAATGCGGGGGCGCTGGTTCTGCTGCTGGCCGTTCTGCTGGTTGTTTTGCGGACGCTGCGGGCGTTGCTGCTGCTGATTGCCGTTGTTCTGGCCCTGCGGCTGATTCTGATTCTGATTCTGACTCTGATTCTGCTGCTGCGGGGCAGGGGACGGCTGCGCCTCTTTCTCTTTCTCCTGGGGCTTGGGCTGCTCCGGAGCCTGCACCGGTTCCGCCTTCTGGTCGGCTTCGGATTTGGGCTTGCGGCCGCGTTTCTTGGGCGCTGCGGGAGCGGTCTCCTGGGCTTCGGCTTCAGGGGCCTTCGCCGGCTCGGCGGGAGCCTCGGCCTTGGGGGCGGGCTTCCGGCCCTTGCTGCCGCGCGGCTTCTCCCCGGCAGGAGCCTCGGGAGCGGGTGCGGCAGCATCCTTGGCCTTGGCCTCGGCCTCGGGGGCCTTGGCCTTCGCCGGACGGCCCCGGCGGGCTTTGGGCTTCTCCGCGGTCACGGATGGTTTGACAGACTCCTCGCGGGCTTCCGCATCCAGGATCTGATAAGCGAGGTTTTCGTTGTCCAGTTTCTTGATGCCCTTGATGTTGAGATCGTTGGCTATGGACTCGAGCTGCTCTCTGTTCATCTTGTCGAGCTCGAACAGTTTGTGTATCATATGGAAAATTTAAATCCGGCGAATGCCGGCTGGTTCGATGTGCAAATATACACAAAAAAATCAATTATCCCAATAGCTGTTGGTCTTCTTGAAACGCAGCAGGTCCGCCAGGGTGGCGGCATTGGCGGCGATGCGGAAGCTGTAGGACTTCCAGTTGCCGGTCGGGATCCAGGACACGGCGATGTTGAAGCAGTGCAGGTCATACGATGCGCTCAGGCTGGTGGTTGTCAGCCGCTTGGCGACAAAGTCGTAGCCAGTGCTCATGTTGATGTTCATCTTGGGCGTGAGCTTGATGTTGCCGGAGATGCTGAGCGTGGCCGTAATGCGATCCTTGTGCGTGACTGTCTGCTGCTCCTTGTCGTAGGAATAGCTGCGCCCGAGGCTGAAACTGGCGCTCGTGTTCAGCGACCAGGGGACGTTGGGATTGGTGTAGTAGAGCCAGCCGTCAGGGATGTATTCGCCCGTGACGGGATGGTAATAGATGCGCTGATAATAGTCTGCGGCACCGGCGCTGCCACGGCCGTCCTTGCCCGTGCCGTCATTGCCGTTCATCGTGCCTTTGCCGGAAATGGAATAGGAGGCGGAGGCGTTGAAGTTGGTCAGGCGCGCAAGCCCCTGGCCGCTGAGCACGGCGAAGCGGTTGCAGCGCCGGCCCTGGTCATTGATGGCGTAAGGATCGAATCCGGCGCTGGCCGAGATGCGGATCTTGCCGAAGAGCGAGGTGGACATGCTCATGGAGATGTTGTTCATCCGCAGGGAGTCCGCCAGGAAATTGTAGCTGGTGTTGATCGACAGCTGGTCGATCAGCTTGACTTTCTTCGTGCCCGTGCCGGTGGTGTCGGCGAAATCGCGGACCTTGGCCTCCAGGTTGTTGCCGATGGACAGGGAGGCCGTGGCGGACCTGCCGCGGCCCGGCGGGCTGTACATCTGCCCGGAGTAGATGTTGTACTCATAGGTCTTCTCTTCTCCCGCCGCATCATGGTAGACCAGGGTCCGGTAGCCGTTGGCGTGCGTGGCCTTGTCCGGGCTCAGGGAAATGGACAGGGACGGGGAGATCACGTGGCGGATCGCCTGGATGCGGTGATGCTTGCCGAAATTGAAGGTGCCGTAGATCCGGGTGCTCATGGAAGCGCCCATCGAGTAATTCTGCGTGATGCCGAAGGTGCCGAACTGCCGTCCGAGGTGCGGTTCCACCTTGTCCGTCTCGGGATTGTATTCGTATTCGGTCTTCCGGAAGAACCAGTTCTGCGAATACGAGACCGAAGGGGAGAAGCTGATATACTTGAGTATCTGGAAGTTCGGAAGGCCGATGCTGAAGTTGTGCGCCATGCCGTTCTGGAAACGGTCGAGGAACGACTGGTTGAGCGCGAACTCGGACGCCTTGAAGTTGATCTTGTTCTGCAGCGTGGTGTTGTAGCCGAAGGAGATGCGCTCATAGAAACGTTCCTTTCCCACCCGGTTCTTCTTCTTAAACGGATAGATCGTGCTCATCGAGAAGGTGATGTTCGGGAGCGTGAAGGTGTAGGAGGAGTCGCGGGAGTTCTGGCTGTGCAGGGCGTTGATGCTCAGGTTGAACTTGCCGTTCCAGTTGTGGGACCACGAGATGGAGGAGGAGATCTGGTTCTGGACCGCCTCGTTGACGCTCCGCGAATTGTACCGGCTGTTGGACGGGCTCTGGAAGTTGACGGAAGCGGAGAAGGACGTTCCCGGGTGGGCCTTGGAATCCTGCGTGTGCGACCAGCGCAGGCCGAAGTTGCGGGTCTGGAAGAAATCGGGGGAGCCCTTCTCCCCGGTCTGGTCGTTGGAATAGTTCAGGGAGAGGCTGCCGTTGAACTTGTAGTTCACCTTGTAACGCGAGTTGACGTCGATGCCCCAGGATCCGAGGGTATAGTAGTCTCCGGTCACGGACAGGTCGATGTGGTCGCCGAAGACGAAATACATGCCCAGGTCGCGCATGTAGAATCCGCGGGCCTCTTCCTCGCCGAAAGTCGGCACGAGCAGGCCCGTGGCGCGCTGGGGCCGCTTGGGGATGAAGCCGAAGGGGAGTCCGACGAAGGGGAGGTGCACGTCTTCGATGACGAGGTGGGCCGGGCCGAAGACCGTCGTCTTGGTCTGGCTGATCACCTTGCCCACGCTCAGTTCCACATAGTAATGCGGGTGGTCGGCATCGCAGACCGTGTACATGCCGTGGGACAGGTTGATGGACTGGTCTTCCATCATCTTGATGTCGCGCCCGTGCAGGATGCCTTCCTGGTCGTTGGTGATCATGTTCTTGATCCGGGCCTTGCGCGAATTGAAGTTGTAGCGCACCTCGTCCATGTTGTAGGTCTGCGAACCCTGCTTCATCACGGGACGGCCTTCCCATTCTCCCTTCAGGGAATCGTACACGCCGTGCGCGTACACGATCCCTTCGTTCATGTCATATTCCATGTAATTGGCCGTCAGCTCCATGTCTTGGTACTTCACGGTGGTGGCGCCGTAGAAGTAGATGAGGCGGCGCCCGTTGGAGAAGTCGCTGATCATCGAGTCGGCGGCGTTGGAGAAGGCCGGGTTCTCCAGGGAGCTCTTGCCGAGCAGGGCCACGGAGTCCGCCCGCCGCAGCGAATCCACCACCCGCAGGGAGTCGCGGCGGGCCAGTTCCGCCGAATCGGGGAGCGCGACCTCCTTCTCCACGCGGGTGCCGTAAACGGTCTCCGAGCGGCGGTTCCGGCGGAGCTGCGCCGACACTTCCGGCGGGGCGAACGTCAGCAGCAGGAGCACGCAGGCACAAAATATGTATATAGACTTCCTCAAAAGGGATTTTTAGCTATATTTGCACTAATCTACAAAAGTAGCATTATTTTTTTGAAACGCACAATTTGCCTGCTCCTTGCCATGCTTCTTTGCGTGGCCCGCGCGGCCGGAGACGACCTCCGGCTGTCCACGATCGTCATCGACGCCGGCCACGGCGGCAAGGATCCCGGCGCGGTGAGCCAGGACAAGAAGACCTACGAGAAGACGCTGACGCTCGACATCGCCAAGACCCTCGCCGACAAGATCCGGGCGGCATTCCCTGACGTCAAGGTCATCCTGACCCGTTCCGACGACCGCTACGTGACGCTGAACGACCGCGCGGACATCGCCAACAAGGCGGAGGCGAACCTCTTCATCTCCATCCACATCAATTCGAACGCGAAAACGTCCCCGAGCGGATTCTCCGTCCACGTGCTGGGGCAGTCGAGCAACAAGAACCGCGACCTGTACGCCGGCAACATGGAGATCGTCAGCCGGGAGAATTCCGTCATCCTGCTGGAAGACAACTATTCGACGACCTACGGCGACTTCGACCCCAACGATCCCGAATCCTATATATTTATGAGCCTGATGCAGAATTCCAACCTGGAGCAGAGCATCCGCTTCGCCCAGCTGGTGCAGAAGCACCTGCAGGGCGGACCGGTCACGAAGGACCGCGGGATCTCCCAGGACCCGTTCCTGGTGCTCTGGCGGACGGCCATGCCGGCGGTCCTTCTGGAGCTGGGCTTCATTTCCAACAGCACCGACCTGGCCGCCCTGCGCAGCCAGGACGACCGGGACAAGCTGGCAGAGCGGGTCTTCCAGGCGGTCAAGGAATACAAAGGGATCTATGACGGCACGCTGGACGTGCCTGCGCCGGATGCCGGGCAGAAACAGGTGGACGCAGGGAGTGCACCGGCGGAGGGCGGCAGCGTCTATGCCGTGCAGATCTTCGCCGTCAAGCGCAAGATGGATCCTTCGGCCCGGGATTTCCTCGGCTACACGCCCCGGATCATCCGCAGCGGCGACCTTTACAAGTATTATATCGGTGTCAGCGGAACGAAGGCCGCCGCGAAAAAAGAATGGGCCGCCATCAAGAAAAAATATCCCGATTCCTTCCTCGTAAAAATCGATGGGGAGAAGGTCACCCGGGAAGAATGACGGCAAGCCCGTTTTGTGTTTTTTCGGTTACAGAGCCGTTTGCAAAAGTGAAAAACGTTTAAGCGCTAATTTAGAATTTGTCTAATTACTTAATAGGCTCGAAATTGTGCTAGTTATTGTTTTTTACCGCCTCATAAATAGCTTATATTCAGATAAATAGAAAAGCAGGTTCGTGCACCTCATTTATCAAATATTTAAGCTAAAAAAAGTTAAAAAACAATATCTCGAAAAACTTTTTTTCACTTTTTTTTCCTCCATTTTTGCACTGCGAGACGACGGAATCCGCCGGTCGTTTTTTTGTCAGATACCGCATGAATTCGTCCGAGAGACACATAGAGATTTGGGATAACTGTCTGCAGATCATAGAGCAGATCGTGGAGCCGCAGCAATTCAAGACGTGGTTCCGCCCGATCCGTCCCGTCTCTTTCGAGGATTCCAAGCTGACGGTGGAGGTGCCGACGATCTTTTTCCAGGAGTACCTGGAGTCCGCCTTCCTCGACGTGCTCCGCATGACGCTCCGCCGCGTCATCGGCGAAGACGCCCGCCTGGGCTACAAGGTCCGTCCCGTGCAGAACCAGCCGGCCATGAAGCTGGCGGGCCAGCGTGTGCCGGTCCCGGTGAACCCCCAGGTGACCATCAGCACGCAGGTGTCCGCCAATCCCAGCCCGTTCATCTATCCGGGCCTGCACAAGGTCCAGATCGACCCGAGGCTGAATCCCGCGTACTGCTTTGCCAACCTGATCGAAGGGGAGTGCAACAAGATGGGCGTCACCGCCGGCGAGAACATCGCCGCCGCTCCGGGCAAGACGGTTTTCAACCCGCTCTTCATCTTCGGCGGCCCGGGCCTGGGCAAGACGCATCTCGCCCAGGCCATCGGCATCGCCATCAAGGAGAAGTTCCCCGAGCAGGTCGTCCTCTACGTCACCGGCAACGAATTCAAGACCACCTACATGCACGCCGTGTCCGTCCTCAACAAACTGACGGATTTCATGGCCTACTACATGAAGCTGGACGTGCTGATCCTGGACGACATCCAGGACCTGATGGGCCCGGGATGCCAGAATGCCTTCTTCAACATCTTCAATTACCTGCACCAGAGCGGCAAGCAGCTGATCTTCACGTCTGACCGCCCGCCCGTGGAGCTTCAGAACTTCGAGGAGCGGCTGCTGTCCCGCTTCAAGTGGGGCCTGTCGGTCCAGCTGACCCAGCCGGACTACAAGACCCGCCAGCGCATGCTCCGCTCGCGCGCCGAGCGCGAAGGCGTCGACCTCCCGGCGGAGGTGCTGGACTTCCTGGCCTCCCGCATCCGCTCGAACTTCCGCGAACTGGAAGGCGCGCTGATCTCGCTGATCGCCCACGCGTCCGTGGAGCGCGAGAAGTCGTTGCTCGAGCTTGCCGGCTCCATTACCGAGAACCTTGTGGGCGAGGAGAAAGTCGACCTCAATATCGACAAGGTCCAGAAGTCCGTGTGCGAGTACTTCAACATCAGCCGCGAAGAGCTGGTCTCCAAGTCGCGCAAGCGCCAGATCGTCCAGGCCCGCCAGATCGCGATGTTCCTGAGCCGCAACCTCATCTCCAACTGCTCGCTCGCCACGATCGGGCAGGAGATCGGCGGCAAGGACCACGCCACGGTCCTGCATGCCTGCACCACCGTCTCCGACCTGATGGCGACGGACAAGGTGTTCAAGAAATATGTCACGGACATCGAGATGATGCTCGTCCCGAACGCTCTGTAATCCATTGAATATGGCTCAGATAGCCCCCTCTATCCTGGCTGCGGACTTCCTTCATCTGGAGAAGGATATCCAGTTGGTCAACCGCTGCGGCGATGTCCTCCATCTCGACGTGATGGACGGATCCCTCGTCCCGAACATCTCTTTCGGCTTCTCCGTGATCGACCAGGTCGCCCGGATCGCCACCGCGCCCATGGATGCGCACCTGATGGTGGTCCACCCGGAGCGCTGGGTCGGGAAACTCGCGGAAGACGGCGTGAAGATGTGTTCGTTCCACTGGGAGGCGTCCGGGCGCAACACCGCCCGCCTGGTCTCCCGGATCCACGACCTTGGCATGAAGGCCGGCGTGGCGATCAATCCGGACATCCCGGTCAGCCGCCTCTACCCGTATATCGGCAAGGCGGATTATTTCCTGGTCATGTCGGTTTTCGCCGGCTTCGGCGGCCAGAAATTCATTTATGAGACCCTGGACCGGGTCGCGGCCCTTCGTTCCGAACTGGAGCGCCGTGGGGCGAAAGCCCTCATCGAAATCGACGGCGGGGTCAACCTGGACAACGCCAAGACCATACGCGAAGCAGGCGTGGACCTGATCGTGGCAGGCAGCGCGGTTTTCGGCGCGGAGGACCCGGCGGCGGCTATTTCGGCTCTTCGGGGAGCCTGAACATATTTTTTCCGAATTCTTCTTGCAGAGACTTCCTGCCGTCGGCGGAACCCAGAAGGGCGAAGCGGCGGCGGATTTCTTTATGCAGCCGTTCCAGTTCGTCCTTCGGCGAATAGCGTCGTCCGGTCAGTTCATACAGGGACACGGGGTTGGGCAGTCCCTCCGGCCAGCCGCTTTCGTTGAGATTGAGCCCGATCCCGACGATGCTTTCGCGCAGGAAGCCCTCCTCGAGGATGTTCTCGATCAGGATACCGCAGATCTTGCGGTCCGCTACCCAGATGTCGTTGGGCCACTTGATACGGGCTTCGATGTGGTGGCCGAGCAGATAATCCCGAAGGGCGAGGGTGGTCAGCTGCGTGACGAGGATCATGTCCGCCGCGGCGATCCGACAGTCCGCATCATAGCGGTAGAGGATGCTGAAAGTGAGGTTCCGGCCCGGGCTCGCATACCAGGTGTGGGAACCCTGTCCGCGCCCCGCCGTCTGGGCGACGGCTGCCACGACTGACAAATTGTCAAGCTCCCGCAGGCGCTCCCGGAGCACCCTGTTGGTCGAATCGGCCTCCTCCAGCCATATTATATGCGCGCGGGAATCGGATGGTTCCATTTTTGTTAGTATATTTGTCCAGCAAAAATACACAAGATGCCTCAAAAACCCAACAATACCGATCCCCAGAAGCCCCGAATCATCAGGATCAACCTGTCCTGGCTCTACATCATCCTGCTCGTGGCGATCGGATACATGCTTTTCTCCCAGAGCGGCCCTTCGCCGCAGAAGATCGAATGGCCGCAGGTCCGCCAGATGATGCTGGACGGCGACATCAAAGAGATCCATTTCGTACGCAATGACTTCAAGGGGACCGTCACGGTCCAGCCCGACCGGCTCGGCAAGTATGCCGACATGTTCGCCGGCGGCAAGGTCCCGTCCCGTTCCCCGCATTTCTTCTTCCTGACTTCCACCCGCTTCGAGCCCGAACGTGAATTCGCCGAGGTCAATGCGGAGCTCCCGGCCGACGCGCAGGTCAAGGTCATCATGGAGAATGACGCCAAGATCTGGGCCAACGTCCTGGAGTGGATCCTGCCGCTGGTGCTGCTCCTGCTGCTGTGGGGCTGGATGTTCCGCGGTATGGGCCGCCAGATGGGCGGTGGCGGTGGCGGCGGAGCCGGCGGGGGGATGAACCCCTTCAACGTGGGTAAGTCCACGGGCAAGCTCGCCGACAAGAACAAGGTCAACGTGACCTTCAAGGACGTGGCGGGCCTGTACGGCGCCAAGGAGGAAGTCATGGAGATCGTCGATTTCCTCAAGAATCCCAAGAAATACACCGCCCTGGGCGGCAAGATCCCCAAGGGCGCGCTGCTGGTGGGCCCTCCGGGCACGGGCAAGACCCTGCTGGCGAAAGCCGTGGCGGGGGAGGCTGACGTGCCTTTCTTCAGCATCAGCGGCTCCGACTTCGTGGAAATGTTCGTCGGCGTGGGCGCGAGCCGCGTGCGCGACCTCTTCGCCCAGGCCAAGGAAAAGGCCCCCTGCATCGTGTTCATCGACGAGATCGACGCCGTCGGCCGCGCCCGCGGCAAGAATGTCGGCTTCTCGTCGAACGACGAGCGGGAGAACACCCTCAACCAGCTCCTCACGGAAATGGACGGCTTCGGCAGCAACAGCGGCGTGATCGTGCTGGCCGCGACCAACCGGGCCGACATCCTGGACAAGGCGCTCATGCGCGCAGGCCGTTTCGACCGCCAGATCCATGTCACGCTCCCGGACCTGAACGAACGCAAGGACATCTTCCAGGTGCACCTCAAGCCCCTGAAGCTCGCCCCGGACTTCAACCTCGACCTCATCGCCAAGAACACGCCCGGCTTCTCCGGCGCCGACATCGCCAATGTCTGCAACGAGGCCGCCCTGACGGCCGCACGCCGCGGCAAGTCCGACATCAACAACCAGGATTTCTCCGATGCGGTGGACCGCGTGGTCGGCGGCATCGAGCGTAAGAAAACCATCATGTCCCCGGAGGAGAAGCGCCTGACGGCCTTCCACGAAGCGGGACACGCTGTGGCCGGCTGGCTGCTGCCCGGTTGCGATCCGGTCCTGAAGGTCTCCATCATCCCGCGCGGACAGGCCCTGGGCATCACCTGGATGCTTCCGGACGAGAAAGTCACGCGCTCCAAGTCGGAGATCCTGGACGACATGTGCAGCCTGGTCGCCGGCCGCGTAGCCGAGGAGATCGTCAACGACGGCGTGCCGTGCACGGGCGCCCTGAGCGATTTCGAGCGCATGACCAAAATGGCCTATGCCATGGTCACCTACTTCGGCATGAGCGAGAAGGTGGGCAACATCTCCTTCTACGACGCGCAGGGCGGCTACGAGTTCACCAAGCCCTACAGCGAGAAGACGGCCGAACTGATCGATTCCGAGGTGAAAGCCATCGTCGACGAAGTCACGGCCAGGACCCGCAAGATCCTGACGGACAACTGGGCCGGCCTGACCCAGCTGGCTGAGCAGCTGATCGACAAGGAGGTCATCATGGCCGACGACATCGAGAAGATCTTCGGCCCCAAGGCCGGCAAGCACGGCGAAGAGCGGCTCCGCAAAGAAGAGAAAGACAGCAATGAGTAATTTCTGGATCCGCACCCTGTCCGCCGTCGTCTTCACGGTCGTGATGGTTTTCGGCCTCATCTGGGACCGGACGCTGTTCGGCGGCCTGTTCGTCGTCATCCTCTGGATTGCGCTGCAGGAATTCTACCGGATGGCCCTGGGGACGCGTTTCCTGCTTCAGCAGAAGCTGGGACTGGCTGCGGGAGCCCTTTCTTTCCTCTTCGTCGCCTGCCACTTCTTCTACGGCTGGACACTGGCCTGGCTGGTGCTTCCGCTCCTGGTCCTGCTGCTGATTCCGGTCAGCTGCCTGCTGCTCCCGTCGCGGGAAGGCTTCGGGGACCTGTCGATCCTGTATGTCGGACTGCTGTACATCGCCCTGCCGATTACGCTCGCACCCATCGTCGTGATGGACGGAGAGGTCTTCGACGGCTGGCTGCTGCTCTCGCTGTTCATCATCATCTGGCTGTCGGATGTCGGCGCGTACTGTCTCGGGACGGCCTTCGGACAGGGACCCAAGGCGCGCAAGCTTGCTCCCAGCATCTCGCCGAAGAAATCCTGGTGGGGTTTCTGGAGCGGGCTCGTGTTCGGCATGGGCACGGCCGTCGGCCTGTATTATCTGGGCTGGCTGCAGTACGGCCTCGGGCATTGCATCGCCCTGGGCGCCATCGTGAGTGCCGGCGGCGTAGCAGGCGATCTTTATGAATCCATGTGGAAACGCCATTTCGGCGTCAAGGATTCCGGCAACTGCATCCCCGGCCACGGCGGCATGCTCGACCGTTTCGACAGCAGCCTGGTGGCCATTCCGCTGGCTTTTGTCTATCTGGCTTTGATCGACTTGCTATGAGGATTGACCGCACATCCTGGGGCAGCCTGGCCATCGTCTACGGATGCAGTGCCGCACTGATCGCGGTGCTGCTCTGCTTCGTGCACGTGACTTGGCTGAAGTGGTCCCTGGTCGTACTGGTCCTGTGGGTCTGCGTCTGGCAGACGGCTTTTTTCCGGGTGCCCCGGCGGAAGCGTGGCGGGACGGAGCGGAGCGTGACTTCCGTGGCGGACGGCAAGGTCGTGATCCTCGAGCGCTGCTTCGAGGACCATTTCCTGATGCGCGAATGCATCCAGATCTCCGTGTACATGAATTTCTTCGACGTGCACGCAAACTTCTGGCCTTCCGACGGGGAAGTCGTCTATTACCGGTATCATCCCGGCGAGCACTTCCTTGCCTTCAAGCCCAAGGCTTCCGAAGAGAACGAGCACAGCTGCGTCGGCATGCGGACGCCGTCCGGCAAAGAGATCCTTTTCAAGCAGCTGGCGGGCGGTTTCGCCCGGCGCATCGTCTGCTATGCCCGCGAGGGCGCGAAGGTGCGGGCAGGGGAGCAGTGCGGCATCATCAAGTTCGGCTCACGCATCGACCTGTTCCTGCCGGTCGACGCCGACATCAAGGTAAAGAAGGGGGATGTCGTCCGCGCCTGTGAAACGGTGCTGGCCGAACTCTAAAGCAATTCCTCCAGTTTTTCCCGAAGCAGTTTTTCGCCCTCGAAGCGGATACCGCGGATGCCGACGGCCTCCGCACCGGCCACGTTGGCGGCGTTGTCGTCGATGAAGACGCATTCCCCGGCCTCCAGGCCATAGCGGTCGAGCAGGATGCGGTACAGTTCGGGATGCGGCTTGATGACCTTCTCGACACCCGACACGACGATCCCGTCCATCAGATCGAAGACCGGATAGCGGTTCCGCACGAGGGGGAACAGCTCCCGCGACCAGTTGGTCAGGCCCCAGATGCGGTAGCCGCGGGCCTTATACTCCCGCACCAGCGCCTCCATGCCCGGGATTTCCCCATGCAGCATCTCGATCCAGCGGCCGTAGTACATCCGGATCTCCTTTTCCCATTCGGGGAACTGGGACACGCGTTCTTCGGTGACTTCCGCCGTGGTGCGCCCCGTGTCCACCTGGGCGTTCCAGTCATAGGGGCAGATCTCCGTCAGGAAGCGCTCCGCCTTGGCAGCGTCCCCGAACCAGGGGACGAATACATAGCGTGGATTCCAGTCCACGAGGACGCCGCCGAAATCGAATATGATATTCCGTATCACTCGACCTGCTTGGTTTTGATGAGAATCACACCGTTGGCGCCACGGATGCCGTAGATGGACGCGGAACTGTCCTTGAGCACTTCCACGGAATCGACATCGTGGGGATTGAGCGCGCTGATGTCGGACATCTCGATGCCGTCCACGAGGATCAGGGGATCGTTGCTGCTGTTGATCGAAGTTATGCCGCGTATCCGGATGGTCGTGCCGTTGACCGATACGCCGGGTACTTTGCCCTGCAGGAATTCGTAGATGTTGTTATACGTCCGGATGTTGTCCATCTTGACTTTGCCGACGGAGCCCGTGATCGCGTCCCTGCGGGCGGTGCCGTATCCGACGTTGACCAGTTCGTTACCGGGATTGGCCGCATTCGGGCTGCCCTGGCGGACAAGGGAACAGGAGGCGACCAGCAAAGGAAGCAGGAGGATGACGGATATCTTTTTCATGAACTTGGTATTTTCTGTCCAAAAATAAGGATTTATTTGGAAATTTCGTATATTTGCAGTCCGCAACGGTGCGTTGGCCGAGTGGCTAGGCGCAGGTCTGCAAAACCTGTCACAGTGGTTCGATTCCGCTACGCACCTCCGGAAGTGCCCCTGACGGTCCGTCGGGGGTACTTTTTTGTGTATACCGCACAATGCTGCGGGATGGTATGTTTTTTGTTGGTAATTGTCGCACCGGAGCATAAAAACAGTATCAGTTGATGAAAAAGTTTCTTTTGATCGCAGCCGTCGGCCTGCTGGCCTGCGCTGCCAGTCTGAATGCACAGCCGCCGATGGGCGGAGGATTCCCTCCCATGGGCGGTGGCGGAATGCCCCCGATGGGTGGTGGCGGATTCCCCGGCATGGGTGCAATGGGAGCGGCTGGGGACACCCGGACTCCGGAAGAGAAGACCGATGAAGTCGCAACGAAGTATGGCCTGGACGATGCACAGCGGCAAGCGCTGCTGGAGCTGAACCTGGCCTACTCCGGCAAGCTCCAGATGGCCGTGGACACCACCATGATGCAGCGTGATTTCCGTTCGATGACAGAAGAAGAACGGGAGGCCATGTTCGCCGACATGGAGAGCCGCATGGGCGAGATGATGGACCAGTACAACGAGATCGCCGGCAATCAGGAGGCATACGAAGATGCCCTCAAGCAGATCATGACCAAGAAACAATACCGGAAATACCGCGTGGACCAGGAGAAAGAGCAGCTCAAGCGCCAGCGTGAGATGGAACGCCAGTTCCAGGCCGGCGGTTTCGGCGGCGGCATGCCTCCGATGGGCGGCGGCTTCGGCGGAGGTGGATTTGGCGGTGGCGGCTTCGGCGGCCCCGGCGGATTCTGATCCGGACTAAAGATCGAGAGGTCATCCGAGCTTGTGCAGGATGACCTTTTTTTGTATCTTTTCGATTCCTGCCAGAAAAGAAGGGTGATGGCAGGGAATAAGAAGTAGATCAATTTCTTACAGCGCTCTGTTCCGTTTTGTCTTCAGTATGAAGGGACAAAAACGGGACAAATATCAGATTTATCAAATCAAAGAGCCGTCTGTCCGGATGCCCCGTTCAGATCACGTCTGCATCCTTCTCTGACAAAGGTAATACTTTGTCTTTTTTCTTGCAAGAGGACTTCATCATTCTTCCAAAGTCCTTCGCCAATATCTTTTCTACCTCCGGTCCAAAATACCGCGAAAGAGCTTGAATCCAGGTATTCCGGCTCACATGACAAAAAAAGTTGAAAATTTTTTCAATTTTTTTTTGCCGTCTTTTGATGTCCAATGGTGCCGTTCTTAGCATAGGGGCATTGTACACTCCGGTTTCCCTCCTTTGCCGTCACTTTTGCCATCGTTAATCACCGGGGATTGTACATTCTGCATTCCCGGTATCTTCTGAGTAACATCAACATCCCCGTTTTCCGTATACGCCTGGTGCCATTTCCCGGGTGTCGCTTTTGTCATTCAATCTGCCATTCCTAAGTGGTTAGATGTGCCGAACTTGTCTTGTACAATGTGCCAAAATCGGGTCGAGTAAATGCCGCTAAAGCGCTATCTATCAGCGTTGTACGCTTGTTTATTTAAAGATTTATTCCATATCTTTGCAGCGCAAATGAGACACGAAAACTCTAAAATATAGCGCATATGTCAGAAGTAAACGAAATCAAGAAAAGCCAAGCCGTCCATGATGACGACCGCAAGTACACGGACCTTCAGTCGAGAGTCCGTACCCTGGAGAACCTTTGCTACTCGGCGAAGGAAGTCCTGAACCTGGAGGAAGCCGCCAGTTTCCTGGGAATCGCCAAGAGCACCCTCTACAAGATGACCCACGAGAATCGGATTCCTTTCTACAAACCGGCGGGCAAGCTGATCTATTTCGAGAAGAGCGTCCTGCTGGACTGGATCCGCAGCAACCGCGTCATGTCCGAGGCCGAGCTTCAGGAAGAAGCCAGGAAGAAACTCCTTGAACTCAATGCCCGGCCCTAGCTGTTACCCAGTCGAACATGACACAGCCGAATCCCTTTCCGGTGGACACCCAAGTCAACAACCGGATGCCGAACGTCAAGAGAAAGTCTGGATTCATACTGACCTTCATGATGTCGACAAAGTTTAACCAGCGGACCGGGGGCTTCCCTTCCGCACAATACCCGAATCAAAGATGAAAGCGAACGTTTCCTACAGCCTTATCCTGAACAAGGTCCAGGCAGACTATCTCTCCGCGAGCAAGTACGGGATCAACCGTATGCAGGCTCTTGTCTCACTGATAGATCTCACCCAGACTGAGGAAGAGACCTACGAGAAGAGAGGCTTCAGTGCCACCGTCAAGGTCGGCCAGTTCGTCGCCTCCGAGGTGGAGCTGTCCCGGCTTTGGAAGTGCGACCGCAAGACCGTCTCACGAGTTCTGGACCAGATGAACCAGGTGGGGCTTATCTCAACCACCCAGTCAAACCGGACGAGCGTCCATACCCTGCTTTGCGTGGGATCTTGGCTTATCAATGGTGAGACAATCAAGAACAGTTTTTTCAAGAGGCTGTCGGAACGCTAGTAATTAGGCCGGTATGCTTCGCTTGGATCGATGCCCCATTCAAACCTTTCCCTTCCCTTTTCTCAACCGGATAGGATTTCCGCAGCCAGGACAGATCCTTCCACTGGAGGGACTCTTCCTGCTGCCAGAGCATCAGGTTTTTGAGCGAAGGGAAAGAGAAAAAAGGGCGCGAGCGTCCGATTGGATTCCGCCATCAGACCTAGCTGAGCCGCAGAGCTGGCTGTCCATAAAACCCAATGGCCCTGAAGGCCCGTGGGGGCAATGCCCGGCAGTTTCTGCCGGAGAGGTGCCGCGATTCAATCGCGACACCGACAAGCGAGAAATGCCAATGTCGTACGGTTTCGCTCACGCTTGCCGTCCTCCAATGGCCTCTTGCATGCTCCCAGGCTCGCATCGGGGCTGACCAACAAAGTTTGTCAGCATGAAAAAGAAAGTCAGAATACAGAGACCCAGGCGCACCCTGCACCTGGACACCCGTGTCACTCAGAAAGAGAGCGACATCATCAAGCGGAAGGCCGAGGAATGCGGCCTGACCGTCAGCGACTATATGCGTAGATGCGCCTTGGGCCACAGTCCCAAGATGCATCTTACGGACAAGGAGATCGAGGCGTATTGCAGCCTTACGGAGATGAGGCAGCACTTTACCGGAATCACCAACGCGCTCAGAGGAAAGTCCGATGAAGAGAAGCAGGATATCTTTGGAGACGTGGCCTTCATGAGGAAGTGGGTGCGTGCTGTAAGGAACGTCCTGGTCTACTGGGACAACCTTATCAAGAAGATGAAAGAATAAAACAAATCCCCACCTGACTATGGTAGCAATAGCAACAACAGGTTCGTACGGGGGCAATTACCTCCGGTACTCAACAAGGAAGGTCGATGCCGACATCGTCAAGGTGCACAAGCTGCCGGAAGGGTTGTCGTCAACCACCATGTGGGAGATGATGGAGGCTACCCAGCTGAAATACCGCGCAAAGCTGAACCGTCACCGACCTCTGGTCAACACAATGATCAAGATCGAGGTTTCCCCTTCCGAGGAAGAATCCGCCGGCTGGACGCTGGAGGACTGGATCAAACTCACGGATGACTTCATCCGGGCGTTCGATGCCGTGGACCTCTCCGGAAAGACGAAGCGCTCCAGCGCCAAGTCCACGAACATCCGGAACAGTCAGTATGTCGCCATGCTCCATCACGACAGCGCCAGCGGTATTCTGCACCTTCACATCACCGCCAATCGGGTCGACATGGACGGGAATATCAATGACGACCACTGCATTCACGAAAGGGCCATGGAAGCGGCAAATAAGATCACGGAAGAAAGAGGCTGGGTGCAGGCTAAAGTCATTCGGGAACAGAACCGGAGCCAGATCTACAAAGATTGTATTGCCATTCTGGACCAAATGAGATCCTTCTCCTGGGAAAGATACGAACGTGCTATCCGCTCGCTCGGGTACGGCATGGAAATCCGGCGCGACAGCAACGACCAGGTTACCGGCTACACCATCTTGAAAGGGCACTCCAGGTTCAAATCTTCCGAGCTGAGTCCGAGTCGCGACATCACCCCTTCCCGGATCTTGAAGACCTGGCAGGATCTGCATCCGGAGAGCCAGCATCAAGTCAAGCCCGTGCCGCCGGTCAAACAGCCTTCTGTCGCACCTACTGAGACAAAACGTCCTCAGCCGAAACCCTTACCCAAAGAACCGGAGCCGGTCAAGATGGTTCACCGTGAGATCACAGTGGACAGAGAGACCTTCTCCTTTGATGTCCCGAAACCCATCTATGATTACTTCCAGAAAAGCGTGTCCGATCCGGAGGACAACCCGGATTCGAGCCGGGAGAAGGTTCTTCATAGCGCCCTTCTTCTTTTTGCCGGATATGTTGACGGCGCCACGACCGTCGCTGAGAACTGCGGTGGCGGCGGCAGATCCTCTTCTGATGACTGGGGAAGGAAACCGGACGAGGACGATTTGAGATGGGCGCGACGCTGCATCCAGAGGGCGCAAGAACTTCACAAGAAGCGCTATAGTTACAGACGTAGAAGATAGACAACCACACCACTATGAGTAATACGAAACACCCTGTGTCGTCCGGCTTCGATGATATCGATGCCGTGATTGGCCATGTCAACAAGAAGGAAGAGTTGCAGGACAGTACCGAGAAGCTGGATCGCTACCTGGAACATGTCAATGGCGCTCTCTTCAGAGCTGAAGAGGTTATCAAAAAAGTGGATGATCGCATCAAGAAAGCGGATGATGCTATCACCCGGATAGAGACTGCCACGGGGGCATTGGAAAGGAGCGCCAACAAGATTGAACCAGCCTTAAACTCGCTGGCTGATAATATTTCCAAGGATAAGAGGTTCAAGTTCACCGCCCAGCTTGACGACAAATCCATAGAGTCTGTTCGGGCCGAACACGGGGAATTCATGGTGGATGAGAAGAAACTTCTGGCTGAACACCGTGAGACCTTGAAGAAGTCTATGTCCGAATCCATTTCTGAAGAGAAGAAGGCATTTGCGAATCACAAAATAGAGATGGAACGGACGAAAGAATACGGTGAAGGAGTCTGGCTATCACAAAGAGCCTGGTCATGGGTTGGAGGTTTGCTAATTGGTTGGGGTGCCTGGTTTGTTGCTTCGGTCATTCTTTTAATTGTTTCCCACCCTAACTGAGTAGACTCCCTTCTTTAAACAAAAAGTGGGACTGTTTGTCGGTAAAATGGCAGTCATAGGCCAGCACCTAACAAACGGGGAAAACAAGAGCGGCAGAATCCGGTAATCCGGAAAGAGCTACGGGCGCAAAATTGCCACCATCAGCTTGCTGAATCTTTGGCAAGTCTCCACTTCTCGCAAGGGGAAGTGGGTATTAAGTTACCCACCCTGTGCCGTGGTTGGCATGACCCGGGCAAGCCCGGGTGATAAGGATCCTGAGGAATGCCGGAGTGAGACTGGACCGACGTTGACGGATTGTAACGCCTTGAAATACAGCTCACTTTGATTTGCGTTTTTCCTAAAAACGACTAACTTTGCAATTAGTGAAATTATGCGCCATTACCTCACGGATGTCCCGAAATCGTTCATACACGTCTTCTAAAACCCTGACAATCAATCAGGGGGGGGGTATCAAGTAGCTTAAAATCAATAGATTGCATATATAATTCGATCCTTCTCGATTTTTGGGAGGAGCGGATAACTATGCCATATTCTAAAAATTACTAACCACTTAACAACACTACCCATGAGAACTGATTTAAACTTTTCCGCCATCGGTGGAGTGAGGTTCATCCAGAATTTCAACCGTTACAGCGCCAAGAATCGCACGGCTTTTCTAAATGCGCTTGCCAGCAAAGCCACAGAAGACAAGATTCTAAAGCCCAACCCCGACTGGGTCCCCCACTATCCGATCGTGGTCGAGGTGGGCGGAGTCATCATCATCATTGTCTCCGGTCCCAAGCCTCGTCCTAAATACACTCCCTGTGTGATTGTCCTGAAAGAGGCCTTCGAGAAGGCCACCAAGTTCGAGCGTTATCTCAAGGGAGGTGTCCAGCATCTGATTGTCATGTCCCCGGACACGAAGGTTGAGATCCTAGCGATTCCGGATTAGAGAAAAGGATTAACAACAATACATATAAACCATGGTAAATCGCGAAAAGTATATTGCACCGGAGTGTGAAGAGATTCGCATCCGTGTCGAAGAAGGAATCCTGACCGTGAGCGGGCAGGAGAACGAAAGACAACTAGGTGGTTACTGGGATGATGACGAATAAGGGGGAGAACGCTATGAAAAGGATCAATTGCGTTTTGGCGGCCCTCGTAATGGTGCTCGCCGGATCTTGCTCCAGGATGGAGGAGAACATAGTCGGGACCGAACCGATCCAGGGATCGACGCTCACGTTCCGGGCGACCCAGGGAGACAACCCCGGGACGAAGACAGCGCTTCAGGAAGACGGCAGCATCTGGTGGTCGAAGGACGACGCCATCAATGTCTTCCACGGCAACGCCAAGGGACAGTTCACGACGGACATCAGCGCTCCAGCCGCCACCGCCACTTTCTCAGGAACGCTGGAGGGTGACGCGGGGGATGCCACCGTCTATTGGGGCGTGTACCCATACAATGAAACCAACAGCTTCGACGGTACCGGCGTGACCCTGATGATCCCCTCAGAGCAGAAGGGCGTCCCTGGAACCTTTGCGGACAAGCTAAACCCGAGCGTGGCCCGTTCAGAGACGGAATCCCTATCGTTCTACAACGTGGGAAGCTGGTTCGTGTTCACGGTCGGAAGCGAGGGCATCACATCAGCTACCTTCAAAGGTAACAATGGTGAGGACATCGCTGGCAAGGTCAAGGTCACGATAGGCTCCGACGGAAAGCCCGTCGCTGAGTTTCTCGAGGGTGTAAAGTCCATCACGGTCACTCCGGAGGACGGCGGATCATTTGCCAAGGACAAGGAATACCGCATCGTTCTGCTTCCGCAAACCATGACGAAAGGATACACCATCACCCTTTACAAGGGCAACCAGTCGACCGACTGTGTGGTGAACAAAGAAGCGATTTTCGAGCGCTCCATGTTCCGCGGTAAGCACACCGTCGACAGCGGACACTGGCATGGAGACTATGTAGACATGGGTGAAGGCCAGCTGTGGGCGACAATGAATGTCGGCGCCGCATCCGAAACGGAGGTAGGAACTTATTTTGCATGGGGTGAGACGGAATCCAAGACCAGCTACGGATGGGACAACTACGCCTGGGGAGAGAGTGCGACAACTCTCACGAAGTATGTCCTTCAAAGCACCAGCGGTACAGTGGACAATATGTCCATCCTTGCCTCTTCTGATGATGCCGCAACAGCTGCCTGGGGAGAGGGCTGGCGGACTCCCACGGACGCGGAATGGCTCTGGCTTCTGAGTAACAGCAACATGGAGGTAGAGGCGGTGGATGGTGTGACCGGTTTCAGGTTCACCAGTCGTATCGAAGGATATACTTCCAACAGCATTTTCATTCCTGCAACTGGCATCTATGACGGATCCTCCATGATCGTTGATGATAACGATGTTTCTTATTATTGGTCTTCATCTTTGGATCCGGAGAATTCTGCAAACGCACGGTCAAACGGCCTTTCCCAGACCTATTCTATTCTGAATGGATCCACCCTCACAAGTCGATATAAGGGTCTCCCTGTCCGTGCCGTATGTACGCTGCCGACTTCTGTGACAGGGATCGAGCTGAGCAAATCCTCGCTGACAATGGAACTTGGAGATAACCCGTTTACAATAGGGGCGACTGTATTGCCGGAAAATTCCACAAACAAGACTGTCCTCTGGTCTTCTTCGGATGAGTCCATCGCCAGCATTGTTCCCAATGGGAACGTCTGCAGTATAGGAGCAGCCGGAGTTGGCAAGGCATCAATCACGGCAACGACGGCTGACGGCGGATATGAGGCAACCTGCGAGGTTACGGTGACAGGCGTTCCGACAACAGGAATCACACTTGATAAGACAGAGTTGCATTTCAACCCCGGCGACACCTATCAGTTGACTGCCACAGTCCTTCCCGAGAACGCTTCAGTCAAGACCGTCAAATGGTCCAGCAGCGATCCGGAAGTAGTGGCTGTTGATGAAAATGGCCTCGTGAGGGCTTTGGCAGAGAACGGATCCGCCACAATAACCGCGACAACGGTTAATGGTGGATTCATGGCAACCTGCGAGGTGACGGTTGAATACGTTGAGGTTACGGGGGTGTCACTAGATCAGACAAGCCTTACCCTTGCCATAGGGGAAAGTGCCACTTTGACGGCGACTGTTGAGCCGGATAATGCAACCAATCCGGTAGTCTTTTGGTCGAGTAGCGATGAGTCCGTAGCGACGGTGTCAAATGGAACCGTTACGGCGAACCCCAACTGTCGGGGCGGATCAGCTATCATAACAGTCTCTACGAGAAGTGAGCCAAGCGAAGGATACACTGCCACCTGCGAGGTGACTGTGACGGTCCCCGTGGAAGAAGTAGTATTGTCAAATGAAGAGCTACACTTATATATCGGTGATAACTACCAACTCGGTGCTTCCGTTCGGCCCGCCTACGCAACGAATCAGAACATTTCATGGACTAGTTCTGATGAATCCGTGGTTTCGGTAGATTCGAATGGCCGTCTCGTGGCTCAGAAGGTCGGTTCAGCCATCATAACGGTCACAACAGAGGACGGAGGACATACCGATAACTGCGATGTGACGGTGCAGCCGGCGGAAATCAACGGCCACGCTTTTGTCGAGATGGGAGTGATGTCTGCAGACGGAAAGGTCCTCAAATGGGCCACGATGAACGTCGGAGCAACCTCCGAAACGGACTATGGCGACTATTTCGCATGGGGAGAGACCGAGCCTTACTACAGCAGCCAGGATCCTTTGACTTGGAAGTCAGGTAAGAGCTCTGGATATGCTTGGGCGTCATATTTCGACAATCCGAGTGGAGACGGCAAAACCTTCACGAAATACGCAACGGACAAGAAGACCGTTCTTGACCTTGAAGACGACGCGGCCCACCAGATATGGAAGGGTACTTGGCGGATTCCGACGGATGCGGAATGGACGGCACTGCGCAATGCGGACAACTTCGACTGGACCTGGACGGACAATTATAAGAATACCGGCATCGCTGGCCGTGTCGTGACATCCAAGGTCTCCGGATACGTCGGAAACCAAATATTCCTTCCCGCCGCCGGCGACGGGAGCGGTACTTCCCTCCTCGATGCCGGCTCCTACGGGTACTACTGGTCTTCCTCCCTTTACGACGAGAACTCGGCCCGCGCGAGGCGCGTGAACTTCGGTCCCGGAGGAGTGGTCAGGGGCGACTTCTACCGCTGCTTCGGCTTCTCGGTCCGTCCCGTTTCAGAATAATGGCTTGCATGGGCTATCAGCCCGGCAAGCCTGCTGACTGCGCTGCGGTCAGCATCAAGGAGTCAAGTCTTGGGCAAAGCCCAGAAAAATGGTCACAGGCCGTTGACATTGTATTGGAGGGCGCATCCTGCGAAGTGGATACGCCCTCCAACTGTCTTACGGTTGAAGAACGAGGGGAAAGCGATATTTCTAAAGGAGTTTCTTTAGTTCTTCGATGTCCGGCAATGCCTTTCGGAACTTCTCCGGCATGTCTTCCTTCGTTCGGAAAGTAGCTACGCCCATAGGTTTGTTGTAATCCTTGATAAGGTACTCGACAATGGCTTTGTCTGCGCTCTTACAGAGAATCAAGCCAATGGAAGGGTTCTCGTTAGGCTTACGGACATAATCATCCAAGACGGTCAAATAGCTGTTCAACTGACCCAGATAGGCGGTTTTGAAGGGTCCTCGTTTCAACTCCACTGCCACGAGTGATCCCAGTTCCCGGTTATAGAACAGAAGGTCAATCTTGAAAGTATGGCCTTTCACTTCAACGGCGTATTGATTCTTGATAAATAGGAAATCCTGGCCGAACCGCAGTATGAAATCGCGGATATTGTCCACAATCTCATTCTCCAGTACACGCTCGTCGACGTCTTCGATATCACCCGCATCCAGTTCTTCCGTGTTGATAAAATCCAGCAGGTACTCATCTTTGAAAGCACGGAGGGCGCGGCGGGCGCTCTTGGCATCCGGGATGGTGTTGAGGAAGTTGTTGGGAAGAGTTCCACTATGATGGTAATCATCTTCTTTGATGGACTTAATCACAGCCTTCTCGCTGAGATGAGATATCGCTGTCAAGCGAATGTAAAATAAGCGCTCTTCACGCTCTTTCGCGCCCTCGATTATTCTGATATGCTGTGTGAAAGGAACCGCCAGAAACTCCCCAATAGGGAACCCGGCCGAATTCGGCAATTCCACTTGCCGAATTTTAACTGCTTCTTTTCCAGTAATTTGCAAATCGGCAAGTGCGCTTGCCGATTTACTTTCCAGATTCCCCCAGGCCTCATAGAACTTACGCATATTCTTGAGACTTGTGACTCCGAATCCCATTAGGCCGGGCAGGTCATTCTTCAGCTGATTGCTTATGATTTCCAGCGCTCCGGTACCCCAATAGCCAGTGCGGGAGTTCTCCGAAATGTACCGGCCAATCCCGAAGTACAATTTGAGTTGCTCCTGATTGGCAAGCCGGATGGCGTTGTACTGGCTCTGGAGAATGGCCGTCTTGATTAGTTCGACAGCCTGGAGGTATTTGGGGTCTATCTTGTCCATAGAGCAATCTGTTAGGTGTGCAAAGTTACTACAAAAAAGTGAAATGCGGAAAGATATAGTGATAGAATTGAGTTACAAGGGTTTTAGTTAAAGTGGCGATAATTCGTGAAGCCATTACAATCCTTGCCGAAGCCAAATCTTGACGCCGCAACGTTACTTGTTCGTAACCATGTCCGAAAATGCGACAAACGGGTACGAATGGCGAAACAAGACACTATGTTATAGTGAGTTACCCACAACTCACGTAACAAATACGGTTACGGAAAAAAGATTGCGCCGTTCCTCCCCGTTTTGCGTACCGACACCGGACTCTTCACCAACTAATTTTGAAATCCAAAAATTAAGAACGATGAAGAGTACATTTTCAGTAATCTACTACCTCAAGCGTCAGGTAGTGAAAAAGGACGGGACGGTTCCCGTCATGGGACGCATCACGGTGGACGGCAGCCAGACGCAGTTCAGTTGCAAGTTGAGTGTCGATCCGAAGCTGTGGGACACCAAAGGGGGACGTGTCACGGGCAGAAGCGCGGCGGCACTCGAAACGAACCGTATGCTTGACAAGATGCGGGTGCGCATCAACAGACACTATCAGGAAATCATGGAGCGTGACAACTTCGTCACGGCGGAGAAGGTAAAGAACGCCTTTCTCGGACTGGAACACCGCTACCACACGCTGATGCAGGTGTTCCGTCGGCACAACGAGAACTATGAGAAACAGGTGGAAGCAGGCATGAAAGCAAAAGGTACACTGGAAAAGTACCGTGTCGTTTACAAGCACCTGCAAGAGTTCCTCGACATCCGCTACCATGTGAAGGACATCGCCCTAAAAGAGCTTACTCCCGCTTTCATCTCCGACTTCGAGATGTTCCTGCGCACGGACAAGCACTGCTGCACCAATACCGTGTGGCTGTACGTCTGCCCGCTACGGACAATGGTGTTCATAGCCATCAACAACGAGTGGCTGACACGCGACCCGTTCCGCGAGTATGAAATCAAGAAGGAGGAAACGACACGCAGTTTCCTGACCAAAGACGAAATACGCCTGCTGATGGAGGGGAAACTGAAAAACGCCAAACAGGAACTGTACCGCGACCTCTACCTGTTCTGTGCGTTCACCGGATTGTCGTTCGCGGATATGCGCAACCTCACGGAAGAGAATATCCGTACCTATTTCGACGAACACGAGTGGATAAACATCAACCGCAAGAAAACGGGCGTGGTGTCCAACATCCGCCTGCTTGACATCGCCAACCGCATAATCGGCAAATACCGTGGGCTATGCGAGAACGGCAGGATATTCCCCGTTCCGCATTATAACACGTGCCTTGCCGGTATCCGTGCCGTCGCCAAGCGTTGCGGCATCACCAAGCATATCACGTGGCATCAAAGCCGCCACACGGCAGCCACGACAGTTTTCCTTTCCAACGGCGTACCCATCGAAACGGTCAGCTCCATGCTTGGACACAAGAGCATAAAGACGACGCAGATTTACGCGAAGATAACCAAAGAAAAACTCAATCAGGATATGGAAAACCTTGCCGCAAGGTTAAACAACGTCGAGGAATTTGCAGGTTGCACCATCTAAAAAAGAGGAGCCATGAAACGTGACATAATCATCATAGAGGACAAGGCGGTCAGCGTAACCGGTAACGATGTGTGGATGACCGCCACCGAAATAGCCGGACTGTTCCATACGACCGTCCCGGCAGTGAACGCCGTCATCAAAGCCGTCCGCAAGTCTGACGTGCTGAACGACTACAAGGTGTGCCGCTACATGCAGCTTGAAAACGGGCTGTACGCGGACGTGTACGCGCCTGAAATCATTATTCTGATTGCTTTTCGGCTGAACACCTACAACACCTACCTGTTCCGCATGTGGCTGGTAGGAAAGGTTCTCTCACAAGAGAAGCGGCAAACATACGTGATGTTTATACAGAACGGAAAAACTGCGTACTGTTGAAGATATCAAATGAAAATTATACGAAAGAATTTCTATATGGATCCTTATCTAAATAGCCATATCATATCTCAAAAAATATAGAGGTAATAATATGGCTATTATTTAATTCTTTTGATTTGTCGTTATGCAACGAATTCCGTTCATAAAATGTTTTAATATATATTTGTTTAGTAGATGACAAAATTTAAATTTATGCTGTTAAACATTTAATTTTCAAGTGATTAAATTTGCAAAAGTCCCTGAAATTTAGTAATTTAAAGGAAAAGTTTGGCGACTTTTCTCCATGAAAACTACTAATTCCAAGGACTTGGTCAAAGTTAACCAAATCCTCCCGATTATGCAAGAGCACTTTGGACAAAGTATGAATCTGGCACGCATAAAACTTATGGCGTTGCTGCTCCACGCACTCTGTGTTGTGCAGACTGTCAGCCTCCACAAACTGGCAGACGCGATGCCTACGGCTGTCGACAAGGATTCCAACCTCAGACGGCTCCAAAGATTCTTTGCCAAGTATGTTCTTGACCTTGATATCATAGCGCGTATGATTTTCTCGCTGCTTCCTGTCAAGACCGGTCTTGTGCTCAGCATGGATCGCACCAACTGGAAGTTCGGAGAGTTCAATATCAATATTCTTATGTTGGGCATCACCTATAAAGGGATTGCCTTCCCCTTGATATTCAGTCTTCTCCCTAAACGTGGCAACTCCAGCTGGAACGAACGCAGGAAGATTATGGAACGTTTTATCCGTCTTTTCGGAGCAGAATGCATCGACAGTCTTGTGGCAGACCGCGAGTTCATCGGAAAGGAATGGACAGGGTGGCTCAACAGCCGTCGCATACGGTATTACATCCGGATACGTCAGAACTTCTGGATTGTCAAGCCATCCACCGGTGAGAGAATCCGCGCCTGGTGGCTGTTCAATGATCTGAAGGTCGGTCAGGAGAAATTCTTCCATAAGCTTTTTCTTCACAAAGGCGAGTATGTCTATCTTGCCGGCAGCCGAATCAAAAACTCCGATGGAGTTCCGGAATTGCAGATTCTCATATGCTTCAACCGGCCCGAGGGTGCGATTTTGACATACAAAAAGCGTTGGGAGATAGAAACGGCCTTCAGAGCCATGAAATCTTCCGGCTTCAACATCGAGGACACCCATATGCGTGATATGGAGCGCATCGCAAGACTTGTCGCGATGGTATGCGTGGCTCTTGTATGGGCGTATCTCGTTGGTGAACATAAAGATATAAATAGGGATTGTCGTTTAATGTTTTCAATTTGAGCCGGTCGGGAGCCATCCCATGTTTGCTGCCGCATCCAACTCGTCGTTTTATATCATTTTCCGCTTGGTCC
>Ga0079305_1001227_pt1 | contig 37144 bp, 39 predicted proteins | sample LMS_cellobiose_e_FD_79183 | JGI IMG/M metagenome (GOLD analysis project Ga0079305, IMG submission 79183) | Rumen-fistulated moose microbial communities from Alaska, USA - LMS_cellobiose_enrichment | ecosystem: Host-associated > Mammals > Digestive system > Stomach > Rumen fluid ... | reverse complement strand
ACGGCCTTTTTATATCTACGAAACGACACCCTGAGAAACCAGCCCCTGGAACGCAAAAAACCCCGATAAAATCGAGGTTTTTTGGGACGATATCTTTTTTATCGTCTCTTGATGGTGGGGGAAGGTGGATTCGAATTAGCAAAATTTCGTATATTATAACTTTTTACGGCTAAATATGTACAAAACAAGACAAATATCGGTATATTCTGAACCTGTCAGTCCAATATATCTAATGTGGTCAAAGCCCGGAAGGGTCAATGAAAATGGTCAAAACCGAAACCGACAGGAGGTAAAATGAAATGAAAACCGAACTTACATATCACAGGGAAGGGGATTATCTGATTCCTGACCTCATCCCGCCGGAGAGCCCAAAGATAGGCGTTTGGGGCGTGAGGCGGAAACGCTACCTGCAACGATACCACGACGGCATCTATACCGGAATGCTGCTTTCAGGCAAGCTGAACGCCCATCTGGAGGAAATCGATCGATCGGCGAACGAGATGTTCGAGCTGATGGTGAAGCAGTATGCCGCGCGCGAGGGCGTGACGGAAGAACTCAAAGCGAATAGTCAAATGGAGTGGATTCGCCGGATGAACGATATCCGGAAAAGAGCGGAAGCGTTCATCTATTCTGAACTGATATACGACTGATGATTTGCATCGGCGGCAAGTACAGCTCGATCTCTTTCTGACCTTTGCAAAAATCGGCCTGTTTACCTTCGGCGGCGGTTACGCCATGATCTCTCTGATCGAGAACGCCTGCGAGGAGAAAAAGCAGTGGATATATGACCCTGCGGAGTTGTTTCCCACAGACGACAGTAGACTGGACAGCCCTCGTCATGACGGCGGTGCGGCGGTCTATTTCGGTTCCCGGAAGATCAGCAGGAAGGGCATCTCGCCCATCGGGCTGATCGGCATTCCCGCCGCCGCAGGCATCGTTGCGTATGAAATCAAGGGATAAAACAGAACAGACAGACGGCATATCAGCGTAGATAGTGGATGAGTAAAAATATCTTGACAAACCGAAGCGAACGGTGTACTCTACAAACGCAAGGGAACACCGTTCGCTTCATAAACACAAAGGAGACGGGCATGACGCGGGACAAAGAGCTGCACCATGAAAGCATCATAGAAGCCGCGACGGCAGAGTTTCTGGAATACGGGTTTACCGACGCCTCGATGCGGCGGATCGCGTCCGCGGCGGGGATGAGCGCTTCCGGACTGTATAAGCACTTTGCCGGCAAAGAAGAAATGTTTGCCGCATTGGTGGAGCCGGCCTATCAGGGCTTGATGGATCTGTTCCGCCAGGAAGCGGACAACCAGCGGCGCTCGGTCGTAAACGGCGATCTGAGCCAATGGGAGACCGGTCGGGACGCGAAGCTGGCGATGGCCTATATCTATGACCATCTGGACGCCTTTCGCCTTCTTGTCTGCAAATCGCAGGGGACAAAGTACGAAGGCTTCCTCCACGAGCTGGCAGTACTGGAGGAGGAGACCACGCTGTCCTTTATGGAAATGCTGAAGCAGCAGGGAATGAAACTCAGTGCGTTCCGTATGAAGGAGCTGCACCTTCTGACCACAGCCAACATCAACGCAGTGTTTCAGACCGTGGAGCACGACTTCACCCGGGAAGAGGCCATGCATTACGCAGACACGCTGGATCGCTTCTTCTCCAAGGCCTGGCAGGAATTCTTCGGCTACTGATTCGCCGGCAAATTCGTAAATAAACGCCTTTCAAGCGATCGGATTGGAAGGCGTTTGATTCAGCCCGTGGGTTACCCGCGGACAACTCGGAGGTTGAAAGCATATGGACAAACAAAAACAGCAAAGCAAAGTCAAAAAGCGCGGCGCACTGAGCTGGGTGCTGGAGTTCGCGGGCAGCCGGAGGAGCAGCTATGTCGGAAGCGTGCTTCTGGCGATTCTCAGCGTCCTCGCGGGCTTCGTCCCCTATATCTTTATGGCGAACATCGTCCGGGGGCTGCTGGAGAAGACGGCGGATTTCCGTTACTGCCTGACGCAGTGCCTGTGGATGGCGCTGTTTTTTGTGCTGAACCGGCTTTTCCACGCGGCATCCACCACCATGTCGCACAAGGCGACCTTTGAGGTGCTGGCGAACGTCCGGAGACGGCTGACGAAGAAGCTGGCAAAGATGCCTCTGGGCGACGTACTGGACGAGTCCTCCGGCACCTACAAGAACATCATCGTGGAGCGCGTGGATTCCATCGAGACGACGCTCGCCCACATGATTCCGGAGTTCACCTCCAACCTGATCGTCCCCTTCGTGATCTTCGCCTATATGCTGCGGATCGACTGGCGTTTGGCGCTGCTCTCCCTGATTACAGTGCCGGTGGGCGGGATTTTCTTCCTGCTGATGATGCGGGGCAGCCAGGAGAGCTATCAGAACACCGTGGTCAAGACCAAGGCGCTGAACGACACCGCTGTGGAATACATCGGCGGCATCGAGGTCATCAAAGCTTTCGGCAAGGCAAAGACCAGCTATGAGAAATTCGTGATTGCGGCGAAGGAGGGCGCGGACTGCTTCATCGAGTGGATGCGGCGCTGCAATGTGTATCAGAACGCCGCGCTGGTGCTGATGCCGGCAACACTCCTGGCCCTGCTGCCCTTTGGCGTGTCCTTCTTTATGAAGGGCACGGTCACCGCGCCGGACCTCCTGATGCTGATCATCCTGTCCCTGGGGCTCATCACGCCCTTTGTGGTGGCGGCCAGCTATATGGACGATATCACGAAGATGGGGACCATCATCGGAGAGGTGACGGACATTCTGGAAAAGCGCGAACTGATCCGGCCGGAGGTTCTGACAGAGCAGCCGCAGGGCACGGAAATCCGCATGGAGGACGTGCGTTTCGCCTACAGGGAAAAAGAAGTGCTCCACGGCGTCGATCTTGTCATAAAGGAAGGAACGGTCAACGCGCTGGTCGGCCCCTCCGGCTCCGGCAAGTCCACCATCGCCAAGCTGATCGCCTCCTTCTGGGATGTGGGGAGCGGCAAGATCACCCTCGGCGGAACGGATATCCGAAGCATCCCGCTGGATGATTACCAGAAACAGATCGCTTATGTCTCTCAGGACAATTACCTCTTTGATATGAGCGTCATGGAGAACATCCGCCTCGGTGATCCGAGCGCCACGGACGAGCAGGTGATGGAGGCGGCGAAAGCCTGCGGCTGTCATGAATTCATTCTGGGATTGGAAGACGGCTATGACACCGTCTGCGGCGGCTCCGGGAGCCATCTGTCCGGCGGTGAGCGGCAGCGTATCTCCATTGCCCGGGCGATGCTGAAAAACGCGCCCATCATCATTCTGGACGAGGCGACAGCCTATACAGACCCGGAAAACGAAGCGCTGGTGCAGCGAAGCGTCGCAAAGCTCGTGCAGGGCAGAACGCTCCTCGTGATCGCCCATCGTCTTTCCACGATCGCTTCCGCCGATCAGATCATCCTGATCAACGACGGGCGCGTGGAGGAGCGCGGCACGCAGGAAGAACTGCTGGCCTCCAGCGAGCTGTACCGCAGGATGTGGCGCTCGCATATCGCGGCAAAGGAGGGCGAAGACAATGCTTAAAACACTGAAGCTGTTTTTTGATTTCTGCAACAGGGAAGACCGGAACAAGCTGTATCTTGCGATTGGTCTTGGGGTCATCAAGGCCATATTCGCCGCGCTGCGCATCACGGCGATCGCCGTCGTGGTGCAGGGGTTGATCGACGGAGAAATGACCATGCGGCAGTTCTGGCTGGCGCTCGGCATCATGGCGGTCTCCGTGCTGGGACAGTTCTTTATCAATTTGAAGACGACCATGCTGCAATGCGAGGCGGGGTATCACGCCTGCGCCCAGAAGCGCATCGAGATCGCGGAGCATCTGCGCTATCTGCCGATGGGCTTTTTCAACAAGAATTCCCTCGGCGTGATCACGAATGTGACCACCAACACGATGGAGTCTCTGGCGGACATTGCGACGCGCATTGTCATGGTCACCACGCAGGGCATCCTTACGACGCTTGTCATCACCTGCTTCGTATACGCCTTCGACTGGCGGATCGGGCTTGTTCTGACGGCGGGCATCGTCCTGTATGCCGTTTTCAACGCCGTCATGCAGGGTGCCACACGCCCTGTCGCGCCGAGAAAGCATCGCGCGGATGAGGACCTGGTTGCCCAGGTGATCGAATATGTGCAGGGCATCGCCGAGGTCAAAAACTATTCCATGACGGACGATACGGCCAAGAAGCTGGACGCCGCCATTCGGGAAAAGCAGGCGGGGGATACGCTGCTGGAGTTTGCCGTGATCCCCTGGGTGACCATGCAGAACGTCGTCACAAAGCTGACCGGCGTGGTCATGTGCATTCTGAGCCTGCATTTTTACTTTACCGGCTCCATGCCGCTGCTGTACTGTATCATGATGATGGTTTCCGCCTTCATGGTATATGAAAGCCTGGATTCCATGAGCTCCTGGACCGCACTGCTCCGGAACATCCGGATCTCCGTTACGAAAACAAAGGAGATCTTGGATATGCCGCCCATGGACATCGACGGCGAGGAGTATGCGCCCGCGGTCCGGGACATCGAGCTGAAGAACGTGGGCTTTTCCTATGACAAACGGAAGATCATCGACGGCGTGAGCCTTCGCATCCCGGAGAAGACCACCACGGCCTTCGTCGGCCCCTCCGGCGGCGGGAAAACCACGCTTTGCCACCTGATGGCCCGCTTTTGGGACGTGCAGGAGGGCGACGTTCTGCTGGGCGGCAGAAATGTGAAGGACTACAGCTTCGATTCCCTGATGCGCAACTTCAGCTTTGTGTTCCAGAACGTCTATCTGTTTGAGGACACCGTTGCCAACAACATCCGCTTCGGGGAGCCGGAGGCGTCCATGGAGCGGGTCGTCGCGGCGGCAAAAAAGGCGCGGTGCCACGACTTTATTATGTCCCTTCCGAACGGCTATGAGACGGTCGTCGGCGAGGGCGGCGCAAGCCTTTCCGGCGGGGAAAAGCAGCGCATTTCCATTGCCCGCGCCATGATGAAGGACGCGCCCATCATCATTCTGGATGAGGCGACCGCCAACGTGGACCCGGAGAATGAAACGGAGCTGACCGCGGCGATCGAGGCGCTGACGAAGGAGAAGACCGTCATTATGATCGCCCACCGCTTGAAGACCGTCCGCCACGCGGATCAGATCTTCGTGATCGACAAGGGGAAAATCGTGCAGAACGGCACGCACGAGCAGCTCCTTCAGCAGGAGGGTATCTACAAATCCTTCGTAGAGGGACGGCGGGAGGCCGCCTCCTGGAAGCTCGCGGCTGCGGTTTCTGAGTAAATAAATAATAGACAGGCACAGCGCCTCCGGTCCGAAAAACGGCCGGAGGCGCTGCGCTTGTATTTTGTCTTTTCAATCAGCCTGCCAGTATCGCGCCAAGGGAACGACAATTCTCTTCATCATCGTTGCCGGGTGTCTCGTTGCAAATCACGCTTTCCGCTGCCAGCACGATGGAGTTTTTGGCGCAATACGCTTCCCATTCGCGCATCCATGTGCCGTCACCCCAGCCGTAGGAGCCGAACAGCGCGACCTTTTTGCTTTTCTGCGCCTCCGTGCAGGCGTTCCAAAGCGGCTCGAATTCGTACTCCTCCAACACCTCGTTTCCCTGCGCGGAGCAGCCCCAGGCCAGCGCGTCATACGCGGCTACCTTGTCTGCGCTGAAATCCGCAGGTGTAAAAACGTCCACCTCAGCGCCCGCATTGCGTGCGCCCTCTGCTACGGCCTTTGCCATGATCTCGGTGTTGCCGGTACCGCTCCAATAGATTACTGCAATTTTGCTCATGTTCTACTTCCTTTCTACGCTTTATTATTGTCAGCTACCGCGAGGCGTTCCAGAGGTGTGCCCATGGCGCCGCGAGCGCGGTAGCAGTCTGTACAATGCTTGTATGCGCGGAATGTATTCCGCGCTTTTTGTTCGTCGCCGTAAACCTTCCAGCAGCCGACGCATTTGCAGCCGCGCCCGGCGTGCTCCATAAAGCCGCGCACATCCTCCGGGGGATAGCTCAGAAAGAGCCCGATCTCGTGTGGGAATTCTTCAAATCGCTGCAGACGACAAATCAACTCGGCGAGGCACCGCGTATGCCGCAGATCGGAATAGCCCTCCCGCCGCAGGAGCGCGGCTGCTTCCGTTTCGGATAAATCCTTTGCAAGCCGCGCCGGGCGGTAGAGATACAGCAGCGCACGATTGTTCCGGTGCCGCAGAGGGATCAGGCAAAGCCCTTTGGAGGAAAGCAGGCGGTTGAAGGCGCGAATCTCCTTGAGCAAAGAGGACCAGGACGAATAGCTGCATGGGAACAGATTTCCTGTTTTCAGTCCTGCCAGCGTAGGTGCGGCCTGAGAGATCAGATATTCCTCGGACATCGCAAAATCCTTTCAATACTTTTATTGTAATTGCCTATAGGTAACCGATGAATAGATTTTACATGATGTCTGAAGATGTGTCAATATACTGTTGAAAACAAAAGAAAAACATTGAATAAACAATGCTTGACATATCGTTTTGATCGTGTTATATTGCAATCGTGGTTAGTAAAGGGTAACGCTTCGGCATTTGCGCTTTTCCTGCATCTGCCGCCGGCTCGTGGTGGGGTTTTGCGGTCGGCAATGCATGGAAAGCCGAAGGAATACCACCTCCTCTTTTCTCTCTCCTGACGAGGCCGCCCGAGAGGGCGGCCTCACTATTATGAGGATCATGATCGGCAATAATGAAAAATAATGAAGATAAGAAGATAATAATAAAGAAAGAAGGAACAACGACATGAAACAAAGGAAAGTATTCGCATTCCTGCTGGCGCTGGCCGTCCTGGTCGGCGTCCTGCCGATGGCGGCTGCCGCGATCGATGCTCCGCTGTGCCGCAGCGAGCTTGTCGCCGGTCTTTGGGAGGCCGCCGGCAGTCCGGCGCCGACGTCGGCAGAAGCCCCCTTTGCCGATGTGGACAAGAGCGCGGCGTATTATCCCGCTGTGCTCTGGGCGGCGGAGACCGGGCTGACGGACGGCACCGGCGGCGGGAAATTCTCCCCCGACGCCGAGGTCAGCGCCGCGCAGGCCGTCGCGTTCCTCTGGAAGCGCGCGGGCAAGCCGGAGGCTGCCACGGAGATCCCCTTTGCGGATGCAGACGCAAACGCTTGGTATGCGCCCGCCGTCCGCTGGGCGTTGGAGGCAGGGCTGCTCGACGCTACGAGCGGTTTCGTGCCGAACGCATCCGTCACCCTGGCCGAGTTTGAGGCGCTGCTGGCAAGCGACTTCCTTGCGCAGCTCAGCGGCAGCTATGTCGAGCTCTTCCCGGCCATGTGCGAGGAGCGCTTTGTCCCCGCGTGGAGCGAGGTTTTGCTTCCGTATTGCAGCAGTGCGGAGGAGCTGGGCCAGTATTATCAGATGTTCACCGCGCGCTTCATGAGCGAGCTGTACGGCGCCGCCGCCGTGGAGGCCTATGCAGGCGACCCGGAGAGCGCGATGTTCAACTGCTTCTTCCTGCAGGACGTGGCGCAATTTACCATTGACGGGAACGTGATCAGCGGCGTGGACGCTGAGGGCCGGGAGCTGTTCCGCCACGGCTATCACTATCTGAAGGACGAGCCCGTGACCTATTTCGGCATGGAGCTGCCGAGTGTGCTGCACATCTATGAAAGCGACGGCGCATCCGCGGACGCCTTCCGCTATTTCGCTTTCAGCGACGACACCCCCGCCGAGACTTATCACCTGGAGTTCCGTTACGGCCCTTCGCTGGAAAACCTCACGAACTATACCGAGGGGGAATACGCCTACTGGCTCGCCTCGGCAATCTCCGCGGATTATGACGACAAGTGCATGACGGACTGCATCACCCTCTTCGTGACGGAGAATCTGGGCGAGGCGGAGGAGACGGATGCGTTTGCAGCCATCGCCGGAGAGAACGGCACCTCCTACAACAATCTGTTCTCAGTGATCCTCGACCAACAGTATGAAGCGATCTGGCATGATGCCTGCGCCGCTGTTGCCGGAGCAGAGCAGGCAGACGCTTTCGTCCAGATGCTCAAGGGCGCCATCAGCGCCGATTTGTACGGCCCCGCCGCCGTAGAGGCCTACGCCCAAGGCGGCTCCTATGCCTTTGACTGCTGGTTTATCAATGATGCGAAGCAGTTTACGTTTTATCCCGACTACCGCGCCACGATCACGCTGAACGACGGCTCGCAGCAGACCTATCAGTATGCGTACGTCGGCACAAAGGTAATGGGCGCGGACGAGACCTTCGTTTATCAGGGCACGGAATACTCTATGGCCACGGAGGGTGAGATGTATCAAAGCACCGAACCGGCCGGAGAGTTTACCTACCTGTTCTTCATGCCCGACACCATGGAGACGACCTATCATCTGGAATTCCGCTACGGCAGCGATCCGGACGCCCTGCTGGGCTATATGAAGGGGCCCTATGCCTACTGGCTGTCCGCCGCCATCGACGCCGATGCGGACGAGAATACCATTACGCGGGTGATCCGCCTGTTCTGCCTGGAGAATATGGACTATTCTCAGCGCGCAGACGCCACCCTGAAGCAGATTTCCGATTTCATCGGCACCTGGGATGCGGACATGAGCCCCTTCGGCCCGGCATATGCGGATGTCTCACTTTATTTCACCATTGACGAAGCGGGACACGGAACGACCTGGATGAATGGGGTCGTCACCTCTGCGTTCGACGTTTACGCTTATGAAAGCGCGCCGGGCCGCGGCGTCTATGTGGCCTATGAGCTCGATTCCGGCGAGGCGGAGGGCGCGGACTACACCCTGGAGACCGACGGAAGCGGCCAAACCGTCCTGACGCTTTATGCGACGGACGGAACGATCAGCTATATCAAGCGCGTTGACTGAGAGATAAAAACAGAATAACGTTAAGGTAAAACGCCGTCTGCTCCGTAATGAAGCAGGCGGCGTTTTTGGCGGCACACAATAGTAAGCAAATGCTAACATAAATGCAAAAACGGATCTCGTATAAATCGAATTGTAGAATCATTCGGTTTTTACTGAATTTGCAGGTATTTTGCCTAATGTAGAAAAAGAAAGAAACATCTTGATTTTCGATTCATTCCATTTTATGATAAACGGTAAGCAAAGGGTAACAAGGAGAGCAAGAGATGAAATCATACATCCCCGAAAAGCTCGTCGCCGTCAGCAGGTATCGGAATTTCTTCCCCACGCTGCCGACGGAGATTCAAAAGGACGTTTATGCCCACATGGCTGTGCTGCTGAACGAGGAGAAGGACTATTGCGACAAGGGCAACTATGCGCACATGGCGCAAATCCTGACCTCCATCTCCCTGTACGAGGTCCTGCAGCGACACGGGAAAAGTGCGGAAGAGGCCTACAAGACCGTTTCGGAGGAGATGTGGAAGTTCCTTGATCCGTCCGGGATGCAGAAGCTGGCAAAGAAAAGCTTTTTCATGCCGCTGATGAAAAAGATCGTTCCGATGGGCTTTCGCAAGGGTTCCGGTGTGGGCTGGCGTTATACCTGGCACCCGGAGGATCCGAAGGATCGGTTTCATTTTGAGTGCAACGAATGCATCTACGCGAAGATCCTCGGTAAGCGGAATCTGATGAAGCTGGGAGCCATGTGCTGCCATGCGGATATTATCAACTACGGCAGTCTGCCTTATACAGATTTCATCCGCACAAAGACGCTCTGCCAGGGCGGAGACGTCTGCGATTTTCTGTTCATCCGCCACGCCACCGACGCTGAGGACGGCTGGGAGCGCACAAAGAGTATTTAGAAGGAAGCAGATATGGTCATCCTGACAGAGCATACGGACATTGCCGCTCCCTATGAGCGGCTGCAGGCCTGGGCGGACAATTTTCAAGAGGAATTTGTCAAGTGGAGTCCCTACCACACGGAGTGCGAAATGTACGACGGCGGCTATCAGAGGGGCGCACGGGTACGCTTTCGGGAGATCGTCGGCGGGCTGGACTATAATGTTACCGGGACGATCACGGAGAGTGAGCGGGATGACAATCATTTCTGCATTGTATTTCAGAGCGAGAAAAAGACCTCGTTTATCACCTTCGAGGGAAAACGCACGGTGCACGGCTGCCGCTTTACCCATACGGAGGCCTTTGGCGTGACGACGCCTGTGATCGGCCCGATTTTGGAGTTTCTGACCTTCAAGGTCTTTTACCGAAAATGGTGCGACTGGGAGTTGATCCGGGAGGACATGATCCTGGACAATCGATACCTGACGGAGATCCTGACGGACGGCAAGTACCCGGAGCGCATCCCGGAGATCGACGCACAGACAAAAAAGGAAGGTCAGGCGTAATGCAAAAGCTCATCGGGAATACTTTCAGCGCTTCGCCGCGATATATGTGCCGCATCTGCGGCGGGCGATCCGCGTATTCGGCCTTGCAAAGAAGGTCCCGCAGCTCTTTATGAAGATTTCACTGCGCAATTTCGGGCCGGAAGCCGGATTCGGGTACGACTTTCCTGAGACGCACGGCAACGAAGCGAGATTCCACATCGTGCGCTGTCCCTACTACGAGACCTGCAAACGCTACGGCTGCCCGGAGATCACGCAGGCCTTTTGCGACGGCGACGACGCGGGATACGGGAATCTGCACCCGAAGCTGATCTGGGGCCGCACGAAAACCATCGGCCGCGGCGGAGACTGCTGCGACTTCCTGCTGGAGTACCGCGACTGAGGTAGATTGAGAGGACAACCGATGTTCGACAAACGACTGATGCAGCTGTGCCCCGAGAGCAAAAAGTACATTGCCGGGAATATCCTGCTGCAGTTTCTGGAGCTGTGCTGCAACGCGGTGATGATCGTCACCATCGCACTTACGGTGGAGCGCTTATATGAAGAAGCCTGGGGGCCGGGCGATCTGGCGCTGCCTGCCGCCGTCATTGCTCTGACGGTGCTCTTGCGCTTTTTCACCGCCAGGGGCGCGACGCGCATGAGCTATCTGGCCTCCCGCACGGTCAAGCAGGTCCTGCGGGAGAAGATCTACGAAAAGCTCCTGCGCCTCGGCACGCGCTACCGCGAGGTCGCGGAGACGGCGGAGCTGGTGCAGGAGAGCGTAGAGGGCGTGGATCAGCTGGAAAGCTATTTCGGACAGTACGTTCCGCAATTCTTTTATGCCTTTCTGGCGCCGGTCGCGCTGTTCTTTTTGTTCGGCCTCAGCGGGGCATGGAATGTGGCGGCGGTGCTGCTGATCTGTGTACCGCTGATCCCCGCCGCCATCGTCGTGGTGCAGAAGATCGCGCAGAAGCTCCTTGCAAAATACTGGGGACAGTATACCCGGCTCGGCAGCGCGTTTCTGGAGAACCTGCAGGGCATGACGACGCTGAAGACCTATCAGGCGGACGAGCAGAAAAACGAAGAGATGAACCGGGAATCCGAGCAGTTCCGCAAGGTGACGATGGCGGTGCTGACGATGCAGCTCAACTCCGTCACGATCATGGACTTTGTCGCCTATGGCGGCGCGGCGTTGGGCATTTTGCTGGCGGTAAAGTCCTTCCTGCGCGGCGGGATCGGACTTGCCAACGTGATCTTCATGATCCTGCTGTCCGCGGAATTCTTCCTCCCCATGCGCCGCCTCGGCAGTTATTTCCATGTGGCGATGAACGGCATGGCGGCCAGCGACAAGATTTTTCGCTTTCTCAGTGAGGCGGAGCCAGCGCCGAGGCGAGAGTCGGTCCGCGGCGGCGGGATTGAGCTGAAGGACGTACATTTCAGCTATGACGGCGCGAGGGAGGTGCTCCGCGGCGTCAGCATCGACGTGCCGGAGCACGGCTTCGTCGGCATCGTCGGCGAATCCGGGAGCGGGAAGTCCACCGTCGCCGCGCTGATCATGGGCCGTTATACTGTTACAAACGGGCGCGTCACCGTCGGCGGAACGCCGATGGATGCGCTTTCCGAGAAAAGCCTGATGCAGGCCGTGACCTACGTCGGCTTCGGCTCGGTGTTCTTCAAGGGAACGGTGCGGGAAAACCTGCTGCTGGCCAATCCAGCAGCGACAGACGATAAGCTCTGGCGGGCGCTTTCCGACTGCGCACTATCGGAGTTTTTGAAAAGTGAAAACGGGCTCGATACGCTTCTACAGGAAAACGCAGCGAATCTCTCCGGCGGACAAAAGCAGCGGCTGGCGCTGGCCCGCGCGTTGCTGCACGATTCCCCAATTTATATCTTTGACGAGGCGACCAGCAACATCGACGTGGAGAGCGAGGAGACCATCCTTGCGCAGATCCGTGCCCTCGCCGGCCATAATACTGTCGTCATGATTTCCCATCGGCTGGCGAACATTTCAGACGCGGACTGCATCTATGTCATGGAAAACGGCTCCATCGTAGAAACGGGCACCCATGCGGAGCTACTGGACCACAAAGGCGCTTACGCAGCGCTCTGGGAGACCCAATCGGCGCTGGAGCGCTATGGGAAGGAGGTGGAGGAACGATGAAGCAGCCAAGCAAGGCCACGGTCCTGTTTCGCCTGCTGAAGCTGGTGAAGCCCTTGCGCGGGTTTATGGTATTCGCCGTCTGCATGGGGACGCTCGGCTTCCTCTGCGCGCAGTTCATCCCGATCCTCGGCGCGCTGGCGGTGGCGCGGGGACTGCACCCGGAAGTATCTGCCCCGCTGACGCCGATCTTTGTCATACTTATTGTCATCGCGCTGCTGCGCGCAGTGCTGAAGCTTGCCGAGCAGCGCACCAATCACTATATCGCCTTCACGCTTCTGGCAATCATACGGGATAAGGTGTTCCGTTCGCTGCGCCGCCTCTGCCCGGCCAAGCTGGAGGGCCGGGACAAGGGCGACCTGATTTCCCTCATCACCTCGGACGTAGAGCTGCTGGAGGTCTTCTACGCGCACACGATCTCGCCGATTTGCATCGCGTTCCTCACCGAGCTGGTCATGGTGGGCTTCATCGGTTCATATCACTGGGTGCTCGGTCTTCTGGCTCTGGCGGCTTATCTTTGCGTGGGCGTTGTCCTTCCGCTGCTCATTTCCAGACGCAACGGGACGCTCGGCGACGAGCTGCGCGCGGATAACGGCGCGCTGGCGGCCTATGTGCTGGAGAACATCCGCGGCCTGGACGAAACGGCGCAGTACGGCTGCGGCGGACAGAGGCTCGCCGGGATGACGGAGAAAACCAAAGACCTCTCCGAAAAGCAGAGCAGGCAGAACCGCCTCACCGGAACGAATCTTGCGCTGGCGAACACCATGATCCTGCTCTTCGATCTCGCTATGCTGGCGCTTTGCACCGCACTGTACAGGAGCGGCGCAGTCAGCTTCGACGGCCTTCTGATCCCGCTGGTCGCGCTGATGAGCTCCTTCGGCCCTGTCACGGCGCTCTCCGCGCTGGGCACGACGCTGCAGGCCACCATCGCCTCCGGGGCAAGAGTGCTGGCAATTCTGGACGAGCAGCCGGAGACCGAGAACGTCACCGGCCGCACGCCAATCGACTTTTCCGGTGCGGCACTGGAAAATGTCAGCTTCTCCTACGGCGGAGAGCCGGTGCTGCAGAATACGTCCATTCGCTTTCCGAAAAATGAGATCGTCGGCATCGTCGGGCCCAGCGGCTGCGGCAAGTCCACGCTCCTTAAGCTGTTGATGCGCTTTTGGAAAGCCCAAAGCGGTGCCGTGACCGTCTCCGGACGGAGTGTGGAGGAGATCAACACGGCAAACCTGCGCACACTGGAAAGCTACATGACGCAGGAAACGCAGCTTTTCAAGGACAGCATCGCCGGAAATCTCCGCATCGCAAAGCTGGATGCAACACAGAAGGAGATCGAGGCGGCCTGCAAAAGAGCGGCCATCCACAATTTCATTCTGACGCTGCCGCAGGGCTATGAGACGCAGGTCGGAGAGCTGGGAGAAACGCTCTCCGGCGGCGAACGCCAGCGCCTGGGGCTCGCCCGTGCTTTCCTGCATGATGCGCCCTTTCTGCTCCTGGACGAGCCGACCAGCAACCTCGACAGCCTGAACGAGGCCGTGATCCTGAAATCGCTGCGGGAGGCGTCCGCAGACAGAACCGTCGTGCTGGTATCGCACAGGAAAAGCACCGTGCGCATCGCGGATACGGTCATCTCTATGGAGCGCGGACGCGTCACATGAGGTGAGAAAGGACGGAATGAACATGAAGATCAAGAAAACCGCATTTACCGCCCTCGGCTGCATCTGCTTCGGCCTGGGCACGGTCGGCGTTTTCCTACCGATCCTGCCGACCACGCCCTTTTACCTTGCCACGGTGTTTTTCTTTGCCAACAGCTCCGAGAAGCTCCACCGCTGGTTTGTCGGAACAAAGCTCTATAAGAAGCATCTGGAAGCTTTTGTACAGCACCGCGGCATGCCGCGCAATACCAAGATATCCATCATTGCGACTGTGACGGCGCTCATGGCTTTCGGATTTTACATGATGGCACGCAAGGGTATCTGGATCCCATGCGTCATCCTCGCGGTCGTGTGGCTCGTGCACATCTTCTATTTCGTCTTTCGCGTCAAAACGATCCCCAAGGAGGATACGCGGTCATGAAAAAGAAAACGTGGGACCTTTACGCACCGATCTATGAGCGGGCGATGCGCGCGGACCAAAGAATCTATACCTTTATGTACGAGCGCATCCCGGAGGTTGTAAAGGACATGGAGGTGCTGGAGATCGCCACCGGGCCGGGTCTGCTGGCAAAGCATATTGCGTCGGCGGCAAAGTCGGTGCTGGCCACGGATTACTCCGAAGGCATGATCGCGGAGGCGAAGAAAGGCGATTGTCCGCCCAATCTTCGCTTTGAGGTTGCGGATGCGACAGCGCTGCCCTATGCCGACGAAAGCTTTGACGCGGTGCTGATCTCCAACGCCCTGCATATCATCCCGGTGCCGGAGCAGGCGCTGCGGGAAATCGATCGTGTGCTGCGCCCCGGCGGCATTCTGATCGCGCCGAACTTCGTGGAGCACAAAGGAACATTGAAAAGCAACGCATGGCCGGAGGTCCTGCGTCTGGCGGGAATCAGCTTTGAGCATCAATGGTCGGCGCAGGAATATCTCGCGTTTCTGGAAACGAACGGCTGGAAAGTCACATTCAGCAAGGAGATGGAGGCCCGGATTACCCTGATGTATGCTGAGTGCAAAAGAAACCCATAAAAAGGGGTGAAAAGATGCGAATCCTTGTCTATGGCGCCGGGGTGATCGGCGCAAATCTGGCAGCGGACCTGTACGCCTCCGGCAAGCTCGTCACGCTCCTAGCGCGAGGCGAATGGGCGGAGACGCTGGAGCGAGGCGGCCTCGTGATCGACCCGATCTTCTCCCTCCGAAAGCGGCAGTACCGCATCCCGGTCATTCGGGAGCTGAAACCGGACGATATCTATGACGTGATCTTTGTCGTGATGCGCTATACGCAGTTAGAGCAGGTCGTTCCGATCCTGGCAGGCAACGATTCAAAAAACATCGTCTTTGTCGGGAACAACCTCTCCGCCGAAGCGTTTGCCGAAAAGCTACAGGGGCATAATGTGCTGTTCGGCTTTTACATGGCCGCCGGGCGCAGGGAAAAGGATCGTGTGGTGTCCATTTCCCTGCGGAAGATCACGATCGGACAGCTGAAGGGCAGCCCCTCCAATGAAGCGTTGATCCGGGATGTTTTTGAGGGGTCAAGGATCAAGGCGACATATCAGCCCAACATGGGAGATTACCTTCTGTGTCACGCCGCGTTCGTGCTCCCGATCGGCTTTGCCTGCTATTTCTGCAGCGGAGACCTGAAGAGGATCAAAAATGACAGAGCCTATTTGAACCGGATCATCGACGCCAACATCGAGGGCTATGCGGCGATCGAAAGCGCGGGGCATGAGATCCTGCCCGCCTCGGACAGGGATTATCGCAGTGAGAAATACCGGCGGCTGTGCTATCGGGTCTATAAGCTGATGTGCGCCACCGTCATCGGAAAGGTCTGCGCCTCCGACCACGCACTGAACGCCGTGGAGGAGATGACGGCGCTGAATGAGGAGCTGAAAGCGTTTTTCGACGCGCATCAGGCCGCATACCCGACGTACCGGAAGCTGGAGCGGGACGCCGGGGCGTATTTGGAAAAGAGGTAACCCCCTTGTATATCCGTGAATATGGAAAAGAGAACGGCCGGACGCTGCTGTTTTTCCCCGGCAGCTGCGAGCCGTGGCAAGAGTTCGCCTATGCCACGGAAGCGCTGGCAGGAGAGTATCATGTCCTGCTGGTCGTGCCGGACGGGCAGGACCCGGCGGAAGACACGGACTTTCTCTCCGTCGAGAAAACTGTGGACGACGCAGCCACGTGGCTGAAAGAACACGGAATCCAGCATCTGGACGCCCTCTACGGCCTCAGCTACGGCGGCGGCATGGCGACCCGCTTTCTGGTCACACAGGATATCCCCGTGAAAAAAGCGATCATTGACGCCGGGACCGCGCCGTATGCCTATCCGAGGTGGCTCTGCAAGCTCATCTGCGTCCGGGATTATCTGATGCTGAAGCTCGGGCGGGCGAGCATTGCCGGTATGAAAGCGGCGTTCCCGCCGGAGCGCTTTGCCCGCAATCCCGATCACGCCGATGCGGAATACCGGGAAATCCAAAGATACCTGAAGACCTACAGCAATAAAACGATCTGGAACATCTTCTGGTCGGCAAACAACTATGCCGTGCCGCACCCGGCGCCGAAGCTGGATACAGTCATTCAGTTCTGGGTCGGCACGGAGGAATGGGGATCGAGATTCCGCGATCTGAAATGGTATCAGAAGTATCTGCCGCAGCTGGAGCTTGTGAAGATCCCGGGCATGATGCACGGGGAATTCGTGATGATGCATCCGAAGGCGTTTGCGGAAAAGGCGCTGGAGTTTTTCGATGAGGAGAGATGAGACATGACGTTTACGGAAATGGGGAAGCCTGACGGGAAGACGTTGATGCTCCTGCCGGGGACCGCCTGCGACTGGCAGACGAATTTCGGCGCCGTGCTGGACCGGCTGGGCGAGAAATACCACCTAATTTGCGTCAACTATGACGGCTTTGACGGTGGCGACGCGACCTTCCCGGATATGATGACGGTCACGGGCAAAATCGAGCGGTATATCCAAGAGCGCTTTGACGGAAGGCTGGATGGGGCGCTCGGCTCCTCGTTGGGCGGCAGCTTCGTCGGACAGCTGATCCAGAGAAACAACGTCCATATCGATCACGGCATCTTCGGCAGCCCCGACCTCGACCAGAGCGGGCGCTTCAGCGCGTGGCTGCAATCCAAGCTGGTCGTGCCGCTGCTGACCGGTTTTACCAAAAACGAAAAGAAGATGGCCAAGAGCAGGGAGAAGCTGAAGACCGCCTTTGAAATGGACGACGAGACGGCGGAGCAGTTCATCGGCTGCTTTGCGAAGTTCAAGCCGGAATCCATCAAAAACGAATATTACACCGACCTGCTCACCTGGCTGGACGACGATATCCATGTGGAGCACACGAAGGCGCATTTTATTTACGCGAGCAAGATGGGCGAGAAGTACCGGAACCGCTACAGGAAATACTTCCGCGATCCGGAGATCCGGGAGTTTGACATGCAGCACGAGCAATGGCTCTTCGGCGGGGAACGGTATGCAGCGCCGGTGCTGCAGGCCATCGACGAGTTTATGGAGACACCGGTGTGATCAAAAACGGAGGGCCGCGTATGAAGTATGTGGGGATGCCTGCGGGGATGTGGGCGCTGTTCGCGGCGAGCTTCCGCGCTCAGCTGACCGGAGTGCTGGGCTATGACCGCGCGGCGGCAGAGCGCATCACAAAAGCCGCTCACGGGGAATACCGGGCGCTGATCGCGCGTCTGCCGGACTTTGAACCCGGCGACCGCTTTCAGATGAACATCGTGAGCTGCGCCATGCTGGCGGCCTTTGTGCTGCACATGCCGGAGCGGCCCACGGTGGACGTGCTGACGGACTATTACGCCGCCGCAATGATGACCGGGCCGATGAAATGGTTCTGCCGGATGAGCGGCAGGCAGAAATTCAGCGCAAAGGACATCGCGGGCATGAAAAAGACCGCCGCGCTGAACGCGGCGGACCGCAATCCCTATTCATGGAACATGGAGTTTTTGCCCTACCCCGACGGCAGCGGCTACGAGGCGCGTTTTTCCAAGTGCGGCATCTGCACGCTGATGGGCGAGCTGGGCCTTGCCGACCTGACGCCCGCCATGTGCCGGCTGGACTACACCATGAGCGACGCCGGCGGCACGACGGACTTCGTGCGGGCGTACACGCTGGCCTCCGGCGGACCGTACTGTGATTGCGGGTACAGGAAACGGGATACGCCGGCTATACGGCGATGAAAATGATTTGATTTTCAACGTCATTTCGATTATGATACGAAAAAAGACGCATGGAGATTCTCAGTGAAAGCAACGATAAAAAACCAAAAAGCGGCGGCGATCGTCTACGCCCTGGCAGCGGCGATCTTCTACGCCGTCAATATCCCCTGCGCAAAGCGTTTCCTGGAAACGGTCGCGCCGACCTATATGGCGGCGTTCCTGTACCTCGGTGCGGGGCTCGGCGTCGGGATTATGTATCTGTTCCATTACAAAAAGGAGCAGCCGGCGGAGCGGCTTACAAAAAAGGATCTGCCCTACACGGTTGGGATGATTGCGCTGGACGTCATCGCGCCGATCCTGCTGATGCTGGGCGTGCGCATCGGCACGTCGGCCAACGCCTCACTGCTTGGCAATTTTGAGATCGTGGCGACCACGGTCATCGCGTTGGCGCTGTTCCGGGAGAAGGTGAGCGGCCGCCTCTGGGCGGCGATCGGTCTCATCACGCTGTCCAGCATTATCCTCTCCTTTGATGGGAGCGGCAGTCTCCGCTTTTCTCTGGGGAGCCTGTTCGTCCTCGGCGCGACGGTTTGCTGGGGGCTGGAAAACAACTGCACCAGGAGCATTGCCGACAAGAGCACCTATCAAATCGTGACGCTCAAGGGCTTCGGCTCCGGCCTCGGCTCGCTCGTGATCGCGCTCGTCGCCGGGGAGCGGTTCCCGAAACCGGGCGCGATCCTTCCGGTTTTGCTGCTGGGCTTCGTGGCTTACGGCCTGAGCATCTTCACTTATATCCGCGCCCAGAAGACCCTCGGCGCGGCGAAGACCAGCGCCTATTACGCCGCGGCGCCCTTCATCGGCGCGTTTTTGTCCTTTGTGTTGTTGCATGAAGCGCTCACTGTCACCTATGCTGCTGCGCTTGCCGTCATGCTCGCGGGCGTGGGATTGGTCGTTCAGGATACGCTGATTCGGCATCACCAGCACACCCACGCCCACTATTTCGTGCACACGCATGACGGCTCGACCCATACGCATGAGGTCGTCCATAGCCACGCGCACGATCACTACACCAGCGACGACCGGCACGGCCACCGGCACAGTGAGGCCGAGCTGAGGAAAGCGATCGGGCATGGATGAGACGCGTTTCCTATGGAACATAATATTGAAAGCGGACAGCCGACTCATTTGCGAGTCGGCTGTCCGCTTTTTCTATCTGTTTCATAAAGCGCGTTCAATCGCTGTTTTCCTGTTTCTTTTTCAGATGCCGCTTCATGGCGTCAAAGGTCTCGTCGCTGATGTCGTGCTCCATCTTGCAGGCGTCCTTTGCGGCAATCTCCCGATTCACCCCAATCGCCATGAGGATCTCGGTCAAAACCTGATGGCGCTCGTAGATCTTCTCCGCGATGCCGCGGCCTTTTTCGGTGAACGCAATATGCCCATTCTCATCCACGATGATGCAAGCGTCGTTTTTCAGCTTGACCAGAGCGCGGCTGACGGACGGCTTTGAAAGGCCCATCTCCGTCGCCACATCCACGGCGCGGACGAGATTCTTCCGCTGGCCGAGGATCAGGATCGTTTCCAGATACATTTCTCCCGACTCGTGCATGGCGATTACCCCCAATTCCCGTTTACCTTATCATAACTTCATAGAATCCTTATGTCAAGTCAGGGAAAATACGGAAATTACCCCTTGACAAGTTACTGCAAGACAACTATAATACACGCAGAAGTTACCCAATAGTAACGACGCGGAACATGATCTGGTGCTTCGCGCCGAAGGGAAGGTGGATGTATGATGCCCTTGATATTTGCCGACGTCGGCGAGGAACAAATCATCAGGAAGGTGGGCGGCAGTCAGGAGATGAAGCAGCACCTGGCGGATATGGGCTTCGTCCCCGGCGGCGGCGTCACGGTGGTCAGCACCATCGGCGGGAATGTGATCGTCAAGGTCAAGGAATCCCGCGTTGCCATCAGCAGAGAGATGGCGCAAAAGATTATGGTCTAAAACAGATCAGAGTGCAACAGAGAGGAGGAACATCAATGGTTACGAACCTGAGAGAGGTCATGGTCGGGCAGACCTGCAAGGTCAAGCGGCTGCACGGCGAGGGTGCGGTGAAGCGCCGCATCATGGACATGGGGCTGACCAGGGGCGTAGAGGTCTATGTCCGGAAGGTCGCGCCGCTGGGCGACCCCATGGAGCTCAACGTGCGCGGCTATGAGCTGTCGATCCGCAAGGCCGACGCCGAGATGGTCGAAGTGGAGCTGTGAGCATTTTCTTTTGTCTATAGGTTACCCGAAACTAATTAAATGGAGGAGTTCCAATGGAAGTGAAGATCGCTCTGGCGGGAAACCCCAACAGCGGTAAGACAACGCTATTCAATGCCCTGACCGGCTCCAACCAGTACGTCGGCAACTGGCCGGGCGTCACGGTGGAGAAGAAAGAGGGCAAACTGAAAAAGCACGACAACGTGACGATCACCGACCTGCCCGGTATCTATTCCCTGTCCCCCTACACGCTGGAGGAGGTCGTCGCGCGCAATTACCTGATCGACCACCGCCCCGACGCCATTTTGAACATCGTGGACGGCACGAATCTGGAGCGCAATCTCTACCTGACGACCCAGCTCACCGAGCTCGGTATCCCCGTGGTGGTCGCCGTCAACATGATGGACCTGGTGCGCAAAAACGGCGACAACATCAACTTTAAGGAGCTGTCCCGGCAATTGGGCTGCAAGGTGCTGGAAATCTCCGCCTTGAAGGGCGACGGCGTGCAGGCCGCCGCGGAAGCGGCGATCGAGGCGGCACAGAGCGGCAAGACCGTCCCGATGCACACCTTCTCCGGCCCCGTGGACCATGCCATCGCCCACATCGAGGAAGCCGCGCTCCATAACCTGCCGGAGGAGCAGCAGCGCTGGTATGCCGTCAAGATCTTCGAGCGCGACGAGAAGGTGCTGGAAAAGCTGAACATCGACAAGACCACCCTCGCCCATATCGAAAAGGACATCGCCGCCGCGGAGGCGGAGCTGGATGACGACGCGGAGAGCATCATCACCAACGAGCGCTACGTCTGGATCGGCGAGATGCTCAAGGGCGTTTACAAGAAAAAACAGCAGCATAAGCTGACCTCCTCGGACAAGATCGACCGCATCGTCACCAACCGCATCCTGGCGCTGCCGATCTTTGCGGTCGTCATGTTCCTGGTGTACGCATTGAGCATGGGCAAGTCCATCACCGACGGCGGCATATCGATCGGCACCTTCCTCACCGACTGGGCCAACGACGTCCTCGGCGGCGCCTGGCTGACCGACGGCTCCCGCGCCCTGCTGGAGGGCTGGGGCGTCGCAGGCTGGCTGGTCGGCCTGATCTCCGACGGAATCTGCGCCGGCGTCGGCGCGGTGCTCGGCTTCGTGCCGCAGATGCTGGTCCTGTTCCTGATGCTGGCCATCCTGGAGGACTGCGGCTACATGGCCCGCATCGCCTTCATCATGGACCGCATCTTCCGCAAGTTCGGTCTGAGCGGCAAGAGCTTCATCCCGATGCTCGTCGGCACCGGCTGCGGCGTTCCCGGCGTCATGGCCTCGCGCACCATCGAAAACGAGCGCGACCGCCGCATGACCATCATGACCACCTGCTTCATCCCCTGCGGCGCGAAGATGCCGATCATCGGTCTCATCGCAGGCGCGCTGTTCGGCGGCAGCACCTGGATCGCCGTCTCCGCTTACTTCATCGGCGTCGCCGCGATCATCGTCTCCGGCGTCATGCTGAAAAAGACAAAAATGTTCGCCGGTGATCCCGCGCCCTTCGTCATGGAGCTGCCCGCATATCACGCGCCGAGCGCATCCAATGTTTTCCGCAGCATGTGGGAACGCGGCTGGAGTTTTATCAAGCGCGCCGGCACCGTCATTCTTCTCAGCTCTATCGTTATCTGGGCGCTCAGCTCTCTGGGCAGCGTCAACGGGCGCTTCGGCATGGTCGACGAGCTCTATGAGGACGAAGACCTTGTGACGGAGCAGTATGTCGAGGTCGTGGCTGACCGCATGGGCATCGAGCCGGACGAGGTCACGCCGATGGACGACAGCATTCTCGCCGGCGTCGGCAACGCCGTGTCCGTGATCTTCAAGCCGCTGGGCTTCGGCTCCTGGAGACCCACCGTCGCCACGGTCACCGGCCTTGTGGCAAAGGAAGAGGTCGTCAGCACCTTCGGCGTCCTCTATAACTACGACGACGCAGACGGGGAAGAGGAACTGGAGGAGAACGGCGACCAGATCTGGTCGAACGTCGCGGCGGATTTCAACGCCATCTCTGCAGGTCACGGCATGCTGGCGGCCTTTGCCTTCATGCTCTTCAACCTGCTGTGCGCGCCGTGCTTCGCGGCAATGGGCGCGATCAAGCGGGAGATGAACAGCGCCAAATGGACCTGGTTCGCCATCGGCTATATGTGCGTGTTTGCCTACGTCATCGCCCTGATCGTCTACCAGCTGGGCCTGGCCTTCACGGGCGGGATGCAGATCGCCGGACTGATCGTCGCGATCATCCTGCTGCTCGGCCTGCTCTACATGCTCTTCCGTCCCTACAAGGAAGCGACGCGCCTTTCCGACGCGGTGACGGCGAAGGCGTGACGCCATGGCAACCGTATTCGTATTGATTGGTATCCTCCTCCTCGCCGCCGCGGCTGGGTTTGTCCTGTGGTGGGATAAAAAGCGCGGCAGATCCAGCTGCGGCGGCAATTGCAGCGGCTGCGCGTCCTGCGGCGCGTGCCATCAGGCGAGCGCGGGCGCAAAGCGGACGCAGGGTTAACGGGCGTTCTTCGCCAAAAACGCAAAGAAACAGGATCCATAAAGAACGCCCATCAACTTACATGACAGCGTATGGTTGATGGGCGTTCGTTTTTCGCAGAAGGAGGGATCAAAAAGTGAAACTGCACCGCTCCGGAGAGGATTATCTGAAAACGATCCTCATCCTACGAAAACAAAACGGTGTCGTCCGTTCCACGGACGTGGCATCCCACCTGAAGATCAGCAAGGCCAGCGTCAGCCGGGCCATGAAGCTTTTATGCGAGGGCGGGTTTCTGACGATGGAGGAGCACAAACAGCTCCATCTGACCGAGCTCGGTGCATCCGTGGCGGAGGAGATCTATGAGCGCCACCGCATTCTGAACGAATTGCTGATCTCCATCGGCGTACCGGCTGCTGTTGCGGAGCAGGACGCCTGTCGGATCGAGCACGTGATCAGTAAGGAAACGCTTGAAAAGGTGAAGGCTTTCAGCTCCAAGCCGAGCTTTGTTCGGCTTCCGGTACAGGCGAGTACAGTGTAATGGAAATGGAAGAACAAAAGAAGTATCACATCGAGAAAAACACCGTCCAGGAGACGCTCATCATCCCGCTGCTCGGGCGGCTGGTGTGCTCCGAGCGCTTCCCGCAGCTCTTTTCCGACCCGGAGGCAAAGCGCCTCTGCGACAGTCTGGATTACGATTTCTCCGGCAAGCGGAAGAAGATGGAGCGCCCGGCGGGGCTCTTCGGCGCGCTGGAGGTCGCCCAGCGGCAGTATGATTTGCAGTGCGAGGTCAAGGCGTATCTAAGCGAGCACCCGCGCGCCGCCGTAGTCAACCTCGGGTGCGGGCTGGATGATTCCTTTCGCAAATGCGATAACGGCCTGTGCCGTGGCTACGATCTCGACTTCCCGGACGTGATCGCCGTGCGCGACGCGCTTTTGCCCGCCGGAGCGCGGGAGGAGCATATCGCATGCGATCTGAACGACCATGCATGGATGAACCGGATCGACGCGTCGGGCGGCGCGATCTTCTTCGCCGCGGGCGTGTTCTATTACTTCAAAACGGAGGACCTGAAAACGCTCTTTTCCGCCATGGCGGCGCGCTTCCCCGGCGCGGTACTGACCTTCGACGCCTGCAACCGGCGCGGGGCGAAGCTGATGCGGAAGACCTGGCTGAAGGAGGCGGGCATCACGGACGTCGGCGCGTATTTCTCGCTGGAGGATGAGAGCGAGCTGAACACATGGAGCGACCGTTTCGCCTCCGTGACCGCGAAGAGCTATATGCGCGGCTACCGGGACATCTACCGGGACGTCGGCGCATTCCATAAGCTGATGCTGCGCTTCTGCGACAGCACCGTGAAAATGAAGATCGTCAGAATCCGGTTTCAATGAGGAAAAACCTATGATCAAAACAGTCTTGAAAATTGAGGGGATGGCCTGCGGGATGTGCGAGGCGCACATCTGCGAGACGATCCGTAAGGCCGTGCCGGGCGCAAAGAAGGTCACGGCCTCCCACAAACGATGCGAGGCGAGCTTTTTGAGCGACGCACCGATCGACAAAGAAGCGCTGAAAAACGCCATCGCCGCGACGGGCTACACCTGCCTGTCCGTGGAAAGCGGCCCCTATGAGAAAAAGGGCCTGTTCGGGAGATGAAAGCGATTCTGTGGGGCCTGCTGATCCCCTTCCTCGGCACGGCGGCGGGCGCGGCCTGCGTGTTCTTCATGCGCCGTGCCCTCAGCACTGCTCTCCAGCGGGCGCTGACCGGCTTTGCCGCGGGGGTCATGGTGGCGGCGTCCATCTGGAGCCTGATCGTTCCGGCCATCGAGCAGTCCGGCGCCATGGGGAAGTGGGCCTTTCTGCCGGCTTTCGTCGGCTTCTGGTGCGGTATCCTGTTTCTGCTGGCGTTGGACCGGCTGATCCCGCACCTGCACGCCAACGCGCAGCGCCCGGAGGGACCGAAAAGCCGTCTGGCGCGTACCACCATGATGGTGCTGGCCGTGACGCTGCACAATATCCCGGAGGGGATGGCCGTGGGGATCGTCTATGCCGGCGTGCGCAGCGGCAGCGCGCTCATCACGGCAGGCGGCGCGCTCTCGCTGGCGCTGGGCATCGCGATCCAGAACTTCCCCGAGGGCGCGATCATTTCCATGCCGCTGCACGCGGAAGGGAAGGGCAAAGGCGCGGCCTTCGGCCTGGGCGTCCTCTCCGGCGCGGTGGAGCCGGTCTTCGGCGCGCTGACCGTGCTGGCCTCCGGCCTGATCGGCCCGGCGATGCCGTATCTCCTCTCCTTCGCCGCGGGCGCGATGCTCTACGTGGTGGTGGAGGAGCTGATCCCGGAGATGAGCGCCGGGGAGCATTCCAACCTCGGAACGGTGTTCTTCGCCGTCGGCTTTTCGCTGATGATGGCCTTAGATGTTGCATTGGGATAGAGAAAACGGCGTTGCAAAACGCTGAAAATAGAGAAATTGAGGAGGATACTACGATGACACTCGGAGGAAAAATCGCACTGTTTGTGGGCGGAACGCTGTTCGGTTCCGCAGGGTTCAAACTGCTCAGCAGTAAGGACGCGAAAAAGATCTACAGCCATGTGACCGCCGCGGCGCTGCGCTGCAAGGAGGAAGTCATGCGCAATGTGGAGCTGGCGCAGGACGGCTGCGCGGACATTCTGGCCGACGCAAAGCAGATCAACGCCGCCCGCGCCCACAAGGCGGAAGCGGAGTTCATTGAAACCGAAGTGACCGAGCCGTGAGGTTTGAAATCCTGCACAAATCCCCCGGACGGCTGCGCCTGCGGGCGGATGTGCGAAGTATGACGCTGGAGCAGGCGGACCTGCTGGAGGCATGGCTCGCCGCGCTGCCGGGGGTGGAACGGGCGACGGTCCGGGAGCGGACGAACGGCGTGACGATCCTGTATCACGGCAGCGAGAACGACCTGCGCAGCGCGCTGGCCGGCTTTTCCTTTGCCGGGGCGGAGCGCGCCATGCCGGCGCTGCCGCACTCCAGCCGCGCTATGAACCGGGAATACAAGGAAAAGCTTGTTTTCATCGTCATTCGCCACTACGCAAAACGCCTGTTTTTACCGGCGCCGATCCGTCATATCATCAGCATCTTCACTTCGGCGCCCCGCATCGTCCGGGCTGCAAAAACGCTTCTGCGCGGCGAGCTCACCGTCGACGTGCTGGACGGCGTCGCCATCGGGGTCTCCCTGCTGACGGGCGACCACGGCACGGCGGGCTCCGTCGGCTTTCTGCTGAAGCTGGGCGAGACGTTGGACGAGTGGACGCACAAGCGCTCCGTGGACGATCTGGCGCGGAGCATGGCGCTGCAGGTGGACCGGGTCTGGCTACTTTCCGGGGACGGGACACAGAGCGACGTGCCGCTTTCGCAGGTGCGGCCCGGCGATCGGATCGTCGTCCACACGGGCCACGTTCTGCCGCTGGACGGTGTCGTGGAGGGCGGCGACGTGATGCTGAATCAGGCCTCTCTGACCGGCGAGAGCGTCCCCGTGGCGAAGCGCCCCGGTGCGGCGGTGTACGCCGGGAGCGTCGTGGAGGAGGGCAACTGCGTCATGCGTGTGACCGGCGCGGCGGGGGAGAACCGCTATGACCGCATCGTCCGCATGATCGAGGAGTCCGAGCGCTTGAAATCCGGCGTAGAGAGCCGGGCAAGCCATCTGGCGGACAAGCTCGTGCCCTGGTGCCTCGGCGGCAGCCTGCTGACATGGCTGCTGACGGGCAGCACGGCCCGCGCCGTTTCCGTGCTGATGGTGGACTTCTCCTGCGCGCTGAAGCTCTCCATGCCCCTGAGCGTCCTGTCCGCCATGCGCGAAGCCGGGCTGCACCGGATCACCGTCAAGGGCGGCAAGTACATGGAAACGCTGAGCGGGGCGGACACCGCCATCTTCGACAAGACCGGCACGCTGACCCGCGCCTGCCCGACGCTGCGCCGGATCGTGCCGTTTCACGGGCAGGACGAGACCGGGATGCTGCGCGTCGCCGCCTGTCTGGAGGAGCATTTCCCCCACTCCGTCGCCAACGCGGTGGTCCGCGCCGCTGCGGAACGGGGCATCGACCACAGTGAGATGCACAGCGAGGTGGAATACGTCGTCGCCCACGGCATCGCTACCAGGATCGACGGCAAAAGAGCCGTCATCGGCAGCAGCCATTTTGTCTTCGAGGACGAGGGCGCGGTCATCGCGCCGGAGGATCGGGCGTGTTTTGACGCCTTGCCGGAGGACTGCTCCTGGCTCTATCTCGCCATCGACGGGGTGCTATCCGCCGCCATCGGCATCTCCGACCCGCTGCGCCCGGAGGCGAAGGCCGCCGTGGAGGCGCTGCACGGCGTCGGAATCGGCAAGACCGTGATGCTCACCGGCGACAGCAAAAAAACAGCCGCTGCCATCGCGGCGCAGCTCGGTGTGGACGATTTCCGCGCGGAGGTGCTGCCGGAGGACAAAGCCGCCTACATCCGCGCGGAGCAGGCCGAAGGCAGATGCGTGCTCATGATTGGCGACGGCATCAATGATACGCCGGCGCTCTCGCTGGCGGACGTGGGGATCGCCGTGGGCTCCGGCGCGGTCATCGCCCGGGAGGTGGCGGACGTCACCATCGCGGCGGAGGACCTGCATGAGCTGGTCTGGCTCAAAACGCTCTCCGACGCGCTGATGCGCCGCATCCACGGCAACTACCGTTTTGTTATGGGTTTCAACGGTGCACTCATCGCCCTCGGCGCCCTCGGCATCCTGCCGCCGGCCGTCAGCGCGCTGCTGCACAACGCCTCGACCCTGCTTTTGAGTATGAAGAGCCTGACAAATCTTTTGAATGAGAAAGGGAATCAGAACCATGAAATATCATAAATTCTTTGCCTGGGCTGCCGCGATCTGCTTTATGCTCGCCATCATCACGGGGTACAAACGGAAATGACAGACCGACACGAGGCAATACAGAAATCCTATAAGCAGCTCGGCGGCGCGGCCAGCTTCTACGACGGGATCATCACGCGCTCCACGCTCTCCGGTAAGCTGCTGGACAGCGTAGTTTGGGGGCTGGACGCGGAGAAAGCGGCCGAGTGGGTCAACGACGCGCTTGCCCCCATCCCGGAAAACTTTTCCGGGAAGCTGCTGGAGGTGCCGGTGGGCACCGGCGTGCTGACCATGCCGCTTTACAAGACGCTGCCGACGGCGGAGATCACCTGTCTGGATTACTCCGCGGACATGATGCGCGCCGCCGAAACCCGCGCAAAAACGCTGAAAATCGCCAACGTCTCCTTCGTGCAGGGGGACGTGGGCGCCCTGCCCTTTGAAGACGAGAGCTTCGATCTCGTTCTCTCACTGAACGGCTTCCACGCCTTCCCGGACAAGGACGCGGCATTCCGGGAGACCTGCCGCGTGCTGAAGCCGGGCGGAATCTTCTGCGGCTGCTTCTATATCGCGGACCGCTTTGCCCGCACGGACTGGTTTGTGAAGCATTTCTACGTTCCCAAGGGTTTCTTTACGCCGCCCTTCGAAACGCGGGGCTCCCTCTATACGCGGCTTTCCGGGTTGTATTCCGAGGTTCGCGTCAGCTCGGTGCGCGCGGAGGGCATCTTCTGCTGCAGGAAACAATACGAGGAGGAACGGCTATGCTCGTAACTGTGATCCTGTCGCTCGTGTTGATGGCGGGATTGTTCCTGATGCTCTGGTCCGCTGTGGCGTTCATCCAGGACAAGCGCTTTTTCTCTTCCGCGCCGAAGGACGTGTGCGCGGCGGTCCGCCCGCGCACGGAGGAGCGCTTTCCCGGCGCGCGTCGGCTGGGCTGGAGGCTGATGATCCTGGCCGTCGCGCTGATGCTGTTCGCGCTGCTCTATGCCGGACTGGACGGCGCGGAAAAGGGCTTCGGCTTCTGGCAGCTTTTCACCCGCTACCTCATCATGCTGCTGGCGCTGAAGGCCTTTGACATCCTGTTTTTCGATCTGGTACTGCTCTGCCATTCCGGTTTCTTTCCCCGTTATTACCCGGAGGTAAAGGGGATCGTGGGGCCGCATCAGTTCGGCTACAACTGGCGGGAGCATCTTCTCATGATCGCGCTCTCACCCGTCGCCGCGGCGGCGCTGGCCGGACTGTGCATGCTGTTCAGATAGGAGAAAGCCAATGTCCAGAAAAGATTCCAACTTTCAGAAGCTCACAATGAGCCGCATCTACCGCGGCAAGGAGATCTTCAAGCCTCTCAATACCGGGCGGATCGACGAGCACGTCGCCTGCGTCCGGGAATGGGTCGCCAACATCTTCTTTTACACGAAAAACGGCACGACGATCATGATCGACGCCGGGTACAACTATGCCCGCCTGCGGGAGAAGATGGGCTGGCTGGACATTGATCCGGCGGACATCCGACACATCCTCATCACCCATCAGGACACCGACCATGTCGGCGCGCTGGAACGGGACAGCGAGCTGCTGTTCCGGGATGCGACGGTCTATCTCAGCGAGATCGAAAACCGCTATCTCACCGGGGAAGTGCGGAGAAAGGTCCTGTTCGGCCTTTACAAGCTGCCGCCGGTGAAAACGGAGAACCGGCGCGTGACGCTCACCGACGGGCAGACGCTGGACTTCAACGGCATCAAGGTGGAGTGCATCCTCTGTCCCGGCCACACCTGGGGCCACATGGTCTATCTGATCGACGGCGCGTATCTTTTTACCGGCGACACGCTCTGGTTCGGCGCCGACGGGGGCTACAGCTTCATCAACGCCCTGGCAGAGGACAACGACCTTGCCATACGCTCTCTCACGGCGATGGAAGGAAAGCTGCGCAGCCGGGAACTGAACCCGAAGATCATCACAGGCCATACGGGTTGGACGGACGATATGGAGTTTGCCTTCCGGCACACAGATGCGGTCTGCAACTCTTTCCGCAGGCAAAAGCCCCATGACCCGAACGCGCCCTGGGACGGCTACGACGAGGCGGACGACACGGAAGCGTCCGCGCGCAGCGTACGGTTGGCAAAGCAGATCGACCGCAGATAGATGATTGCGTTTACAATTGCTGCTTCCCTGGCCAATATCATGTTTTTGACGGGGCTTTGCCTCGGCAAAAACACTTACAAGGCGAAGCGGGAGCAAGCCCTCGCGCCGACCAAACGCGGCTTGTCCCTCGTAAGCCGCGTGCGATCAGCGCGAGTGACTCAATTGCGAAACGAGTTTCGCAATTGACTAAAAAAGGAGAACTGACGATGGGCTTATTCAAAAGATTCGTGAACCAGACCCGGAAGCCGGAGGGGGCACTCGGCAAGATGATGCTGCGCTCCATGAACACCGGGCATTCGTCCCTTGCAAACTGGGGCATGGCACACCTGCCGCCGATGACGCCGGAGCAAATCGTCGATCTCGGCTGCGGCGGCGGCAAAAACGCCGCGGAGCTTCTAAAGGCCTATCCGGCGGCGCATGTGACCGCCATCGACTATTCGCCGCTCTCTGTGGAGACGGCGACGGAGGTGAACCGGGAGGAGGTCGCAGCGGGGCGCTGCACAGTGCGGCAGGGCGACGTCTCGGCGCTGGCACTGCCGGAGGAAGTCTTCGACCTCGCCACCGCGTTTGAGACGGTGTATTTCTGGCCGGGACTGGAACGCTGCTTCGCGCAGGTCGCAAGGGTGCTGCGCCAAGGCGGCTATTTCCTTATTTGCAACGAATCCGACGGTACCGACGCCGCCGGCAAGAAATATGAGAAGATCATCGACGGAATGCGCTGCTACACGAGCGACGAGCTTTCCGAGGCGCTGCTGGCGGCGGGGTTTTCCGAGGTCACGCCCGACCATCACGGTGCCAACCCGTGGATCACGGTGCTGGCGCGGAAGGGATCGGAGGAGGAAAATGATGAAGGCGGATTATAAGAACTGGGTACCGAAGGGCATGGTGCTCGGGCTGGCCGCGGGAACGGTCGCGGCCTGTGTGCTGTTCATTCTCTTCGGCGCGACGGACTGGATTGCGCATGGAACAGCCCGCGTCATCTGTGCCGTCGTTCTCGGCGTCGGCACGCTGGTGCTGTTGTTTTTCACCGTTTGGATGGCCTCGCTGTACCGGACCTTTGACTATAACGGAAAGCGGAAGCTGTCAAAAACGATCATCGACGGAACGGCGGCGCATGTCTCCATCCCGGACGGCGGCGTCGGTCTGGACGTGGGCTGCGGCAGCGGCGCGCTGACCATCGCTTGTGCGAAACGCAATCCGGACGCGCAGATGGTCGGCTGTGATATCTGGTCCGGTGCGTATAAGAGCAGCTTTACAAAGCAGCGCTGCGAGGACAACGCCGCGGCGGAAGGCGTAAGCAACGTGCGCTTTGAAGAAGGGAACGCCGTCAAGTTGCCCTTCACCGATGAGAGCTTTGACGCCGTGTGCAGCAATTACGTTTATCACAACATCGCCGGGCAGGACAAGCAGGCCCTGCTTTTGGAGACGCTGCGTGTACTGAAAAAGGGCGGCACCTTCGCCATCCACGATCTAATGAGCAAGGCCCGCTACGGGGACATGGACGCCTTCGTGCGCTCGCTGCGCGATGCGGGCTACGCCGACGTCCGGCTGATCGACACGACGGACGGAACCTTTATGGGTCATAAGGAAGCGGCCTGGCTCGGCCTCGGCGGCTCGACACTGCTGGTAGGGAAAAAATAAGGAAACGATATGAAGTACGGAACGATGGGCGTTTTCGATTTGATAGATGAAACGCCATACAGCGCAGCAGGTTGGCGCTTTTCTGGATGCAGCAGGTTATACAGACGTTTATAATCTCAGAGAAGGAACGTCTGCTCTGCGTCGTCGGAACGAAACGACAGGATGTCTTCTGATCAAGACTCAGCCTGATTTGGAAAAGCGTATCGGCGGGCTTGACAAGGTTGGCAAATTGTGTTAGCATACGGTTACCCATAGGTTACGCAAGAAAGAGGAACACGCATGCCTCGGGACAAAACAGCAAACCATATCAAGGTTCTCGCGGCTGCACGGCAGGAGTTTCTGGAGTATGGCTTTGAACGGGCTTCCATGCGCTCCATCGGGGAACGCTGTGGCCTCACTGCGGCGGGACTCTATCGCCATTGCAGCAGCAAAGAGGATTTGTTCGACCAGCTTGTCTCACCGGCAGCAAAGAGCGTCAATGAATGGCTGACAAACCATATCGCACGCTACTTGGACGCGGCACAAGGAGAAGAAAAGCTCGCATGGAAAGACTCCGAGGCCGACATGATGCGGGAGATCATTTACCCCAACATGGGGGACTACCATTTGTTGCTGGCAAAATCAAAGGGGACAAAATACGAAGATTTTCTGCACGAGCTGACGCGGCAGCATCAGCAGAAGCTGTGGAGTTACCTGCCCAGACTTCGGGCAGAGGGAAATGAAGTATGGGATATCGATCCCGAGGGGCTGCACCTTCTGCTGACTGCGTACACCACCGCGCTGTTTGAGCCGGTCATCCACAACGATTCACTGAACGACGCGCTCCACTGTTTGGAGACCGTGGAAGCATTCTTTCTCCCGGGCTGGAAAAAGCTGATGGGCTTTTAGCAGAAGAAAAAAAGAATACTCTATCCGACAACACCGCCTATTCCGTTTCGGGATAGGCGATGGGTTTTCATATGGGTTAGCTAACAGCAACTGACGGCCGTTAACTAACAAAAAAGGAAGGGATGTTTATGAAAGAAAAGAAACAAAACGATGTGGCTGTCCTGCTGGGTTATGCGGGCAGCTACAAGGGCCTGACCTTTCTCGGTCTCGCCCTGTCCGCCGTCGCCATGATCCTCGGCATGGCGCCGTACATCTGCATCTGGCTGGCGGCGCGGGATCTGATCGCCGTCGCGCCGGACTGGACGCAGGCAGCGGGAATCGCGCATTTCGGCTGGATGGCCTTCGCCTTTGCCGTCGCCGGCATCCTCGTCTATTTCGCGGCGCTGATGTGCACACATCTGGCGGCCTTCCGCACGGCGGCCAATATCCGGAAGACGGGCATGGCGCACCTGATGAAAACGCCGCTGGGCTTTTTCGATTCCAACGCCTCGGGGCTGCTGCGCAACCGGCTGGACGGCGCGGCGTCCGAGACGGAGACGCTTTTGGCGCATAACCTGGCGGACGTGGTCGGAACGGTCGCCATGTTCCTCGCCATGCTCGTGCTGATGTTCGTCTTCGACTGGCGTATGGGGATCGCCTGCCTGCTGGCGGCGGTGGTCAGCGTGGCGGCGATGTTCTCCATGATGGGCGGAAAGAACGCGAAGCTCATGCAGGAGTATCAGGCGGCGCAGGACGTGATGAGCAAGGCCGGGACGGAGTATGTGCGCGGTATCCCGGTGGTCAAGGTGTTCCAGCAGACGGTCTATTCCTTCAGGGCCTTCCGCGCAGCCATCGAGGACTACAGCACGAAGGCCGAAACCTACACCGACGGCGTCTGCCGCTTTCCGCAGTCTTTGAACCTGACCTTTACCGAGGGCGCGTTCATCTTCCTCGTTCCGGCGGCGTTGCTGCTTGCGCCCGGCGCGCTGCGCTCCGGGAATTTTGCGGGTTTCGTGACCAACTTCGCTTTCTACGCGGTGTTCTCCGCGATCATCTCCACGGCGCTGGCGCGAATCATGTTCGCCGCCAGCGGCATGATGCTGGCGAGCACGGCCCTGGGCCGCATCGCGCAGGTCATGGACGCCCCGACGCTGGAAATTACGGACTGCCCGCAGACGCCGGGAGACAACAGCGTGGAGTTCCGGGACGTGAGCTTTACCTATGAAGGCGCGGAGACGCCGGCGCTGGACCATGTCTCCTTCTGCGTGGAGCCGGGGCAGACCGTAGCCCTCGTCGGCCCCTCCGGCGGCGGCAAGACCACGGCGGCCAGCCTCATCCCGCGCTTCTGGGACGTGACGGACGGCGCAGTGCTGGTCGGCGGCGTGGATGTGCGGCAGACCGATCCCCATGCGCTGATGGACCACATCGCCTTTGCGTTCCAGAACACGCATCTGTTCAAGGCGAGCATCCTGGAGAATGTGCGGGCCGCCCGCCCCGACGCGACGCGCGAGGAGGCGGAGGCGGCGCTCATGGCCGCTCAGTGCGGCGACATCCTCGCAAAGCTGCCGGACGGCATGGACACGGTCATCGGCACAGAGGGAACTTATCTCTCCGGCGGCGAGCAGCAGCGCGTGGCGCTGGCGCGGGCCATCCTCAAAAACGCCCCCATCGTGGTGCTGGACGAGGCGACGGCCTTTGCAGACCCGGAGAATGAGGCGCTGATCCAGAAGGCCTTCGCCCGCCTGACGGAGGGCCGCACGGTCATCATGATCGCCCACCGGCTTTCCACCGTCGTGAACGCGGATCGGATCATCGTCCTGAAGGAAGGCCGCAAGGTCGAGGAAGGCGCGCATGCGGCGCTGGTGGACGCCGGCGGGCTTTATGCCCGGATGTGGGCTGATTACAACCAGGCGGTCAAGTGGCGGATTTCAGCGGAAAAGGAGGCGAAATAAAGTGTTCGGGAAAGCGCTTCAAAGAAAATACGCCCTGACCGATCAGGGCGTGAAAAACACCAAGGCCCGGACGCTCTGGACCGTCGTCGTCAACCTTGTGGTCATGGGCGGCATGGGCATCCTCTATCTGCTGATGACGCGCTTTATGGATACGCTGACGAGCGGCGCGCCGCTGCCGAAGGCGCTGCCTTATATCGGGATGGTCCTTGCCTTCCTTGTCCTCTCCCTGCTGACGCATCTCCAGCAGTACCGCACCACCTACGGACTGGTCTACGGAGAAATCAAGGACACGCGTATCGGCCTGGCCGAGCGGCTGCGGAAGCTCCCGCTGGGCTACTTCGGAAAGCGCGATCTGGCCGATCTGACTGAGACCATCATGGGCGACGTCAACCGCCTGGAGCATGTCTGGTCCCACTGCCTCGGCTATCTCTACGGCTCCTACATCTCCACGGCGATCATCGCGGTCTGCCTGTTTGTCTACGACTGGCGGATGGCGCTGGCCTGCCTTTGGGGCGTTCCCGTGGCCTTCGCGCTGCTGTTCGGCAGCCGGAAGCTGGAAAAGCGGTATTCTGAGCGCACCAAGGCGGCGGCCGTCCGGGTCTCCGACGGCATCCAGGAGACGCTGGAGAACATCCGGGAGATTCGGGCGACGAATCAGGAGGAGCGTTTCCTGAAGAATCTCAATGACAAGATCGATCATCACGAAAAGACCATGATCCGCGGAGAGCTTTTTACCGGCATTTTCGTCAACGCCGCCAGCGTCATCATGCGCCTTGGCGTGGCGACCACGATTCTGACCGGCACGACGCTGATTTTGTCCGGAAAGATCGACTTCATGCTGCTGTTCATGTTCCTGCTGGTCATCACCCGCGTCTACGCCCCCTTCGACCAGGCGCTGGCGCTGATCGCGGAGATGTTCGTTTCGCAGGTCTCCGCCAATCGCCTCATGGAGATCCATGACGCGAAGACCGCGGAGGGCGCGGAGACCTTCGCGCCGGACGGACACGACATCGTGTTTGAAAACGTCGGCTTTGCTTATGACGATAAGCAGGTCCTGAACGGCGTCAGCTTTACCGCGAAGGAGGGGGAGGTCACGGCGCTGGTCGGGCCCTCCGGCTCCGGCAAGAGCACCTGTACGCGTTTAGCCGCCCGGTTATGGGACACGGGCAGCGGAACGATCAGGGTCGGCGGCGTGGACATCTCCACCGTGGACCCCGAGGTGCTGCTGAGCGACTATTCCATGGTGTTTCAGGACGTGGTGCTCTTTGACGACACCGTGATGGAGAACATCCGCCTCGGCAGGCACGGCGCGACGGACGAGGAAGTCCGCGCCGCGGCGGCCGCGGCCAACTGCGACGAGTTCGTGGAGAAGCTGCCGCAGGGCTACGCAACGCCCATCGGGGAAAACGGTGCCAAGCTCTCCGGCGGCGAGCGCCAGCGCATTTCGATTGCCCGCGCGCTGCTGAAGGACGCGCCCATTGTTCTGTTGGACGAGGCCACGGCGTCGCTGGACGTGGAGAACGAGACAAAGGTGCAGGGCGCCCTGTCACGGCTGCTGGAGGGGAAGACCGTGCTGGTGATCGCCCACCGGATGCGCACCGTGGAGGCGGCGGACAAAATCGTTGTGCTCGCGGACGGCAAGGTGGCCGAGGAAGGCCGCCCGGACGAGCTGCTTGCCAAAGCCGACGGCATCTTCCGCCGGATGACCGAGCTTCAGACCGCCAGCGCCGGCTGGACATTATAATTGATAGTGAGGAGAGAAATCTATGAAAAACGATAACAAGCTCAAGGGCAGGGACTTTATCAACATCGGCATTTATGGGGCGATCTACTTTGTGATCCTGTTCGCGGTGGCCATGCTGGGAATGATCCCGATTTTCCTGCCGCTGCTGTCCGTCCTTGTCCCGATCCTGGGCGGTATCCCGTTCATGCTGTTCCTGACCAAGGTGAAAAAGCCCGGCATGATTTTCATCTTTGCGATGATCATGGGCATTCTGATGCTGCTCACCGGCATGGGCCCCTGGCCGCTGCTGACCTGCGCCATCGCCGGCATATTGGCGGAGCTCTGTATGAAAAGCGGGGCATACAAAAGCGCGAAGAAGGCGGTCCTGTCTTACGGCTTGTTCAGCATGTGGATCTTCGGCAACTATCTGCCGCTGTTCACGGATTATGAGGGGTATTTTGCCCAGCGCGCGGACTACGGGCAGGCCTACATTGATGCCGTCAGTAAGCTGATGCCGCTCTGGATGGCGCCGGTGCTGCTGGTGGCCTGCTTCGTCTGCGGGCTCGTCGGCGGCGTGCTGGGCCGCGCGCTGCTGAAAAAGCACTTTGAGAAGGCCGGACTCGCCTGATGGCATACGCGTCTGAAAGCGCGCAGGAGCGGCGGCGCAGCCTGCTGGACCCGCGCACCAAGCTGGCCCTTGTTCTCATGCTGGCCGTGTTTGTCATGGGCGGCCTGGGCGGAGCGCAGGTGAAGCCGATCAAAGCCGTATTATCCGGGCTGCCGTTTCTGCTGCTGCTCATTGAGCGGCAGTGGCGACGCTTCGCCCGGGGCGCGGCCATGCTGCTGATCGGCTACGGCCTGCTTGCCGCCATGCCGTATCTGTCCGGCGTTTTGAATTACTT
>Ga0079305_1001225_pt1 | contig 37192 bp, 28 predicted proteins | sample LMS_cellobiose_e_FD_79183 | JGI IMG/M metagenome (GOLD analysis project Ga0079305, IMG submission 79183) | Rumen-fistulated moose microbial communities from Alaska, USA - LMS_cellobiose_enrichment | ecosystem: Host-associated > Mammals > Digestive system > Stomach > Rumen fluid ... | reverse complement strand
CTTCATCCGGAACGGCGGCGCGAATGCAAAGTGTTCCGGCGTCTGGAAGGTCTATTCGGATGAAAACACCGCCGCGAAGAAGTTCGCCCAGTTCGCGAAATGCCGTGCGATCTATTCGGAACTCTGGCGCTGCGGAGAGAGAACCGTCGACCAGCTGACCGTCCGCACCTGTCCCGCAAGGGCATAGCTTTCTTCAACAAAAAAGACCCCTGCCGGGTCACAAATCCGAAGTACAACTCCTTTTAGCCATAAATCCAACCAGGGGAAAAGCCGGTTCACAGACCGGCTTTTTTCCTGCGATCAGAGGGCGCCGCGTGCGTGAAGATCCGAACGGAGACGGTCCGCTTCGCCGAAGCACACGATCCCGTCCATCCCCGCAAGGCGTGCATAGAGCACGTTGATGGGATTGTCGTCGATGAAGACGCACGTCGCCGGATCGAGCCCGTATTCGGCAAGAAACCGTTCGTAGATCGCGGGCTCCGGCTTCAGAAGGTTCACGTCCGCGGAGATGAAGACGCGGGACGGGTCGATCCGCCGGGCGATCGGGTACTTCGGCCAGTAGTCGTGGTGCTGAAGGCTTGCGTTGGAGAGCAGGTAAAGCGAATGGCCCGCGCGTTTGAGGTCTTCGAGCAGTTCGTGCATCCCGGGGATCTCGAGCCGCGCGTCGGTCCAGTGGAACGCGGCCCGTTCCGCCGCATCGCGAAGTCGCTCCGGGAGGCGCGGATAAACGAGCGCCCGAAACGCTTCGGCTGTGAGTTCTCCGCGGTCCATCATCGCCCATTCCGTATTGCCGTAGACCTCGCGCCGGATGAGCGCCGCGTCCTCGGACGAGAGAGCGAGGTCCCGGACGAACCGGTCGGGATCCCAGACGACGAGCACGCCGCCCATATCGAATACTATGTTCCGTTTCTGTTCCATCGCGTTTTTCCGGTAAAAAAGAGTCCGCAACGGGTGTTGCGAACTCGGAGAGTGGTGCGTCCGACAGGATTCGAACCTGCGGCCTTCAGAGTCGGAGTCTGACACGCTATCCAGCTGCGCCACGGACGCATATCGACCTATGAAAAAAAGTGGTGGGCGATATTGGACTCGAACCAACGGCCTCTGCCTTGTCAAGGCAGCGCTCTAACCAGCTGAGCTAACCGCCCATAGCCACCGACGATTATTATATCGAACCTGGTTTGAAAACGCAAGCATTTCTTTTCAAAACGCCCACATTTTCCGAAAAAGCGCGAAAGCCGCAATCCGGGAGCCAGAACGAAGATGAAAAAAGAAAGAACGGGTGTTTACAATTGTGTGACGGTATGATAAACTGAATGCGAACAGATGTGCGCGCCACTGCGAAGGAGGATTTGCGATGGAACCCCTGAAGGACAGAGAAAAACGGATTCTGGATTATCTGAAGGATGCGATCCGGAAGAAGGGCTATCCGCCGACCGTGCGCGAGATGTGTGCCGAGCTCGGTATTAAGTCCACATCGACCGCCTTTAAGGACATCAACGCCCTCGAAGCGAAGGGCTATCTCCGGAAGGATCCGTCGCGTTCGCGTTCGCTCGAGGTTCTCGATCTCGAAGGCGACGATTTCGGCCACTACCCGTCCGCCGCGCGCGAAGCGGTCCCGAATGTGCGCGCCGATGTGGAGGAGATTCCCGTCGTCGGACGGATCGCTGCCGGTACGCCGATCCTCGCCGAACAGAACATCGAGGACAGTTTCCCCGTCCCGGCGCGTTATCTCCGCGGCTCCGGAAACCACTTTATGCTGACCGTCCACGGGGAATCGATGATCGACGCGGGAATCTTCGACGGCGACTATATCCTCGTCCAGGAGCAGAAAGACGCTGCGAACGGCGAAATCGTCGTCGCGATGATCGAAAGCGGCTACGAGGCGGAATCGACCGTGAAGACGTTCTACCGCGAAAACGGCCACATCCGTCTCCAGCCCCAGAACCCGGCGATGGAACCGATCATCGTCGACGACTGCGAGGTTCTCGGCGTCGTAAAGGGCGTGTTCCGGTATTTCAACTGATCATAAAAACGGCGGTCTCCCGGACGGGAGACCGCTTTTACAATGCGGTGAAACGCTGTTATGCGTCCTTCCGGAAGACCGTAACGGCCATCTTGACGAAATACTCTTTTAAGCCCGGAAGCTTCGCGAGAGGCGCAAGGAACGGCCGGAGAGGAACCTCGCGGTAGTATTCGACGGTGAGCGGCGTTTCGGCTTTGATCCTCCGGAAGCGCTTTAAGGTCATCCGGTTGATGTAGCTGAAGTATTCCGTACCGTCTTCACGCTTTGAGATGCGGAAATCGATTCGTTTTTGGCCGTCCGGAACGGTTTTGCAGAGTTCCTTATACGCGTCGATCATATCCTGTTCGGAGAAGAACGCCTGGACCCACGGAATCGCGATGAGGTCGGAGAGATGGGCGCCGTAGGGGTGGTTGTACGGCGGGAAGTTCACGAACAGCCGCCCGCCCGGCTTTAAGATTCGGTATACCTCGCGGAGGACCGCCTCGGGCCGTTCGACGTGTTCCATCGCGTCGTTCATTACGATCGTATCGAATGTATCGTCCGGGAAGCCGGATTCGGCCGCGTCTCCCGTGACGAACCGGAAGACGTCCGAGAAGCCGAGCTCCTTCGCGAGCGCCTCGGCCTCTTCTTTATAATACGGGACGATGTCCATTCCGACGATTTCCTTCACGCCCTTCGACGCGTAGAACATCGTCTTTCCGCCGGCGCCGCAGCCGATGTCGAGGACGGTCTTCCCGCGGAACATCTCCTCCTCGGTATAACGGTCAAGGTAAAACCGGATCGTGTCCTGACCTTTTTCGTACTGCCACATCGCGTAGCTCTTCTTTCCTTCGTTCTGAAGGTTGAAGGGATGGACGGGCGGTTTGAAGCGGCGGTTCAGTTTCAGTAAGGTTTCTTTGCTCATGCTAATATCATATCAAAAAAAGCGGTCTTGTGGTAGAATAAAAAGACCGATATCCCAAATGCCTTCCTTCCTGTGAAACGGAGACCGAGATGATCATCACCATTCTTTTCTGCCTTGTATTCGCCTTCATTCTGTTCTACGTAACGCTTCCGCCGCTCAATCCGCAGGCGGTCGAGTTCTGGCTGTATCTCGCCGCCGTTCTGTTCGTCTTCGGCTTCTACGGCATCGGTGCCCGCGCCGTACGCGAACAGAAAGCAAAACAGGCAAGCCGGCCGGCCGGGGAAAAGGAAACGAAGCGGCCGAAAACCGTAAAGCTGCCGAACAGAGCCGCAGCGATCCCGTTCATCGCGATTGGTGTCGTGGTCGTTCTCGTGCTCATCTTCGGCCTGACGAGCAGCCATCTCTTCCGCGCAAACGACTACGCGAACCTGATCCGCGACAACGTCGTCCGGAAGGACATCAGCGAATACACGCCGACGATCGACAACGTTCCGCTGATGGACCGCAATACGGCGGAGCTCCTTGCGAGCCGTACGATGGGAAGCCTCGTCGAGGAGGTCTCCCAGTTCGATCTCGGCCGGTCGATCCAGATCAACTACAAAGGCAAACCGGTCCGCGTCGTTCCGCTCGAATACGCAGGGTTTTTCAAATGGATCAACAACCGGAAGAACGGCATCCCGTCGTTCATCTCCGTCGATATGAAGACGCAGAAAACGGAGATCCATACGATCTCCGGAGGAATGCGCTATACGCCGAGCGGGTATTTCGGCGACGATCTCCGGCGCCATCTCCGCTTCCGCTATCCGACGTATATGATGAGCGAGCCGGTGTTCGAGATCGATGAGAACGGCGCTCCGTACTGGGTCGTTTCGAAACTGAAACACCGCGTCGGCATGTTCGGCGGGACGGATGTCGACGGAATCCTGATCGTGGATGCCGTGACGGGCCGGATCGATGAATATGCGATGGACGCGATCCCGCTCCACGTCGACAACGCGATCTCGGTCGACGTCCTTCTCAATCTGTACAACAACTACGGCATGTACCAGGGCGGCTTCTGGAACTCGAAATTCGGCCAGAAGAACGTCGTCCAGGTCACTGAGGGATACAACTACATCCCGAAGAACGACGATATTTATCTCTACACCGGTGTGACGTCCGTCGTCAGCGATGAATCGAACATCGGCTTCATCTTCGTCAATATGCGGACGAAGGAATACGAATACTATGAGATCGCCGGCGCGGAGGAGTTCTCCGCAATGGCGAGCGCGGAGGGCGTCGTCCAGCATCTCGGCTACAACGCGACGTTCCCGCTTCTTCTCTCGATCGAAGGGCAGCCGACATACTGCGTCGCGCTGAAGGACGCAGCCGGCCTTGTGAAGATGTACGGTCTCGTCAATATGTCCCAGTATCAGATCGTCGTGACGGGCAATACGATCGAAGACTGTCTCCGGAGCTACCGGATTGCGCTGAAGAACAACGGCCAGACCGTTTCCGAAGAGACGCTCCTCCGGCGGACAGGCGTCGTCGAAGAGATCCGGACGGGAACGATCGACGGAACGACGGTCGTTTATCTCCGCTTTGCGGAGGATGAACGGTTCTACGCCTTCAGCCTCGCGGACAGCCAGGACATCATTCTCGTAAACGCAGGCGACCGAATCACATTCGAAAGCGGCGAGGCAGAGGCGGGAAGCGTGATTGTTCCGGCGTATCTGGTGACGGATAACTGATGAGATCGTTTTATCGTTGCATTTTTATTGAATTATTAAAAAGACTTCATATTCTTTCAGAATAGGAAGCGCATTTAGCGTTTAACAAAAGACTGTCTTTTATTGTAGGTCCGGTTATTAACTATTATTAACAGGATGATTAGTTTTACTATTTTGATTTCTTGTTGCGACAATAGTAAGATTACTATGAAAACAGAACTGTCGGTTGTTGTATTTGAAAACCGAATAATTACTGCTATATGAGCTATACTTCAGGAGGGTTGAAGATGGCAGGCATTCGCTTCCAGGTTGGAAACTATGAGTTTCATAAAGAACCGAACTTTAATTTTCAATTAAACCGCGTTCAAAAATTAGGAGCAGATATTGATGTGATAAAAAGAATCGGTTCACAGGCGACCGATGCAAAATCTTATGTAGAATTAATGCTTCAAGCAGCGGAAGATGCCGAAAAAGAGGGAAATATGCGCGCTGCGGGAGCATATTTAAGAGGGGCAGATTTTTTCACCCCCGCAAGAGACGGCAAACTGGAGATCTATCATAAATATAAACAAATATTCTATGAACTTAACGAACCGATGATAAAAGAAAACAATGTTCGTAAAGTAATGCTTCCTTTTGACAATGGGTATATTCCGGTTTTATATTGTACTCGAGAGAATCCAAAAGGCACAGTACTCATTCATGGCGGATTTGATTCCTATGTGGAAGAATTTCTGAAGTTTATGGTCTATGTGTATCAACATGGATATGACGCCTATATCTTCGAAGGCCCTGGCCAGGGAACATGTATCAATGATTATCATATGCCATTTATTCCGGATTGGAATCGTCCTGTAACTGCTATCTGCGACTATTTCCATCTCGACGATGTTGCGCTGGTCGGCATTTCGTTTGGATCGCTCCTCTGCAAATTGGCAGCAGCGAAAGAACCTCGAATTCGATATGTCCTTTCTGTCGGGTTGCTGACGGAATGGCCGAAATTCGTTCTGGCGCATACAACAAACGAAAACCAGAAAATCATTACAGAGTATATGGAAAAGCAGGACAGGGAGGGTGCAAATGCATTTTTGCGTCAGTTGGCTAAAGAGGATCCGATGTACGAGTGGTATTTTGAACAGGGAACAAATACATTCGGAGTCGAAACGCCATATGATTTTCTGAAAATCGGAGAACAATATACGATTCTTCCGTACGCGGATCAGTTAACACAGGATTATCTTTGCATAGCGGGAGCAACGGATCATTTTATTTCGCTTGATTATGTACAAGATGAAGTCGACGCTCTCAAGAATGTAAGGTCCTTTACATTACGTATCATTGAGCCTCCCGAAAAAGGCGATGATCATTGTAATGTCAGCAATCGAAAACTGATGCTGGATTATTTTCTCAATTGGCTTGAAGAAACAAAGACTGAAAAAAAGTGGACGGAGGAAGCAGCTGAGGCTGGATACGTTATCGGTTAAATCAATTACTATTTAAAAGCAAGTGTCGGAAGGAGGAAAAAATGACAGAGAAAGTTGCAATGATTACCGGGGGAGCTACCGGAATCGGGCGATCCGTTACATTGGATCTGGTGAAAAAAGGATATGCGGTTGTCGTTGTTTACAATACGTCTTCCGCAAAAGCCGAAGCATTACAGAATGAAATTAAAAGCGGCGGAGGAAAGTGTCTGATCGCTCAGGCGGACGTTTCGGTCGAAGAGGATGCGGTAAGAGTCGTCGACCTGTGTGAAAAAACATTTGGAAGACTTGATGTTTTGGTTAATTCTGCAGGGACAACAAAGTTTATCCCGCTGAAGGATCTGGATTCTGTTCATTACGATTCGTGGGATCCGATTATGAAAACCAATGTCGTAGGCGTATTTAATTTCTGTAGGGAAGGTGCGAAACTGATTAACAAGAGCGGCGGCGGAACGATCGTCAACATTGCATCTCTTTCCGCCACGAGAGTAACGGGTAGTTGTATTCCGTACTGTCTGTCGAAGGCGGCCGTCGTCCAATTGACGAAAATCCTTGCAGTAAATCTCGCACCTTCGATCCGTGTGAACTGCGTCTCCCCGGGGAATGTCGTCAACACCGACTGGCACCGCGATCACGAAGGATTCAATCTCGAAGCGTATAAGGCAAAAAACGACGCCAAGATCCCGATCGGACGAGTTGCGACGCCGGAAGACGTCGCGAATGTCGTTCTCTTCCTGACGTCCGAAGAAGCCGCCTATCTGAACGGAGTCAACATCATCATTGACGGCGGACGGAGTGAAGTTCACGTCTAAGCGTAGCATTTATACGCAGAATTCTTTTTTGCGAATTGAATTTCTTCTCTTGTTACCACGCTGTTTTCATTAAAAGAAAGATGATGACACAATGGCGGACATCAATTCCATTACATTTCAACATATTCTGTTTTTCTTAAAAATTGTTGAATGCGGTACTATGAGCAGAGCGGCGGAGGAACTACATGTTACTCCGTCGCTTCTCAGTCAAAAGACAGCTCAATTGGAAGAAATTATTGGGCTTAAATTGTTTAAAAGGATTAAGCAGCGTCTGATTCTGACTGACGCAGGTCGGCAACTAGCGACCGACTTCAAAGACGTCAGTTCACGAATGGAGTATGTTTTGGATTCTGCATATGAACGGTTTGGGAGAACACGTCCTTTAACTGTTGGTTTTACGAATTATCAAGGTCATAGCACAATCGGTCGCGTCATGGGAGAGTTTCGTAATACTCATGATATAAGCGTTGCAATCGAACTGCTGCCGCGCACGCAACTTCAAGAAAATTTTATGAATGGGATGATTGACATCATCTGCATGGCAGATTTTGACAAGCTGTGTATGGACAACCGTTTGGTTTGTCATAAGGCAGGATCCATCCAGTTTGCATGTGTTGTCAATGCAAACTCAGTATTAGCCAGGAAGAAAAGCCTGTCCTTCGAAGAACTTGATGGTGCGATATGCATTTTACCCGAACATCAAAAAAACAGTGCGTTTTTGGAAGAACTAAAAAAGAAGTTAAGTGCTGAAAATGCCAAAATGATCTTTCAGTTTCATGGTGGAGATATATTAACAGTAAAGCAACTGATTCGACACAATAGCAACTACATCACGTTTGCAGGAGTACATGCCGACGATAACGATTCCGAATTGATTCCGTTCTTTTTGGGGATGGAGTATCCGTTCATCGTGGCACATTATGTAACCGCCTCACCGGATATTTACAGCTACGCAGAAACAATTTACAATTCGTTAAGCGTTAATAATGGGTTCGTTTGATGTAGCATTACACACAGTAGTTTTTAAATAATACAGAACAACTTATACAGTTTTCATCGCTATACATAACGGGTTATTTGCAGTATTATTTGTTTGAAAAAGGAACCATAGAAGCATTGTTGATTGACAGAATAATCCGTTATCGTCCTTGAGTTCATTAGCAATAAGAAATAAGAAACACGTTGATGCCGTTAGCAGTACGGAAATGCAAATGGCTGTTTTTAGAGCAACCTTAATTGGTTCCTGATATGGGGGTGTTACATTGATTGTTAAAGTCGCAATGGTTCAGGCCCAGGTCTACACGGGAAAAGACGAAGCAGAAATCAATATGACAAGAGCAGAAAAATACATCGATGAAGCTGCGAGTTTAGGAGCCGAATTGGTGTGTTTCCCCGAAAGTTTTCCGGGTCCGTGGAAAGACAGTAATGTTTATTCTCCGAAAGAGCGAATGGCGCGAAAAGCCGCCGAAAAGAAGGTGTATGTGATCTGCGGCGATCTGGAAGAGGCGCCGGGCGGCTACTACAACATCTTCTGGTTTATAGGGCCTGATGGAAAAACAATCGGTAAATACCGCAGAACAACTCCAAAGGGACCCTGGATTTATCGGGGCGGGAAATACTGGGATTTCAATTACGTCAGCGGAAACGAACTGCCCGTATTTGATACGCCGCTCGGAAAAATCGGAATCCTCATGTGCAGCGAAGTCCATGTTCCCGAACTTGCCAGAATAATGGCGCTGAAAGGTGCAGAGATTCTCTTCTTCCCGGCCGGCGTCACCCGGAGAGATGTTTGGGAAACATGGGGCACGCTTCTGAAAGCAAGAGCCTATGAAAACAATGCCTATGCCGCGATGTGCAGAAACATGTTCGAAGGAGATCCAGGCTTCTGTCTGGTGGCCGGACCGGAAGGACCGCTTCTGGAAAGTCATCTTCCGGGGGTGCATTTAGTCGAATTCGATATGGATCGCCTTAGATGGCTCAGAAGTACAGAAGATAAGTACTACGAAACTCTTCCGTACAGAGTGAAACCCGGACTGCTCACGCAATGGAGAAATCCGGACCTCTACGAGGGCATTTTGGACAAGTAGAATCTGTCTTTTCGTTTCTTAATAATAAATTTTTTATGAAAGGAGAAACCATGAAAAGAAAATCGTTAACGAGCATTCTGTTGTGTGTAATGCTGATTCTCGCGATGATGCTTTCTGCCTGTACGAACAGTTCTTCGAATAACAATTCAGGCACGAACAGCGGCACGAGTTATTCTTCTCAGAACTTAACGCTGGTCACCGGCGGAACCAGCGGCGCATGGTATGCCGGCGGCGCTCTTATGGCTGAAAACTGGAACAAGCTTCCCAACGTCTACGTGACCTCGACGGACGGCGGTGCGGAGTCGAACGTCCTTGCGGTCAGCCGCGGCGAAGATGCACAGCTTGGAATGACGTGGTATCCGTTTGTCGGTGACGCGTATAAACAGAGCGGCATGTTTGAAGGAAAGTTCAAGAGCGGAGAAAAGACGAACATCAAAGTTATCTGCAACTTCTATACCAATTATGGCCCTCTGTACGTTGCATCCGAATCGAGCGGCATCGAAAAGTTCGAAGACATTATCGGTAAAAGACTTCTTGCAGGTTATACCGGATCCGGTCTGGAGTACTCCTCTCGTGAACTGCTGAATGTTGCCCACGCAAGTTATGATTCAATCAAAGCCGCAGGAGGAGATGTGCTGTTTGCGGATTATACGGAAGCGCCTTCTCTTATGAAAGACGGACATATCGACGTATTCTCGTTGGTCGGCGCTCAGAAGCACAGTGTCGTTCTTGATATTGAAACCGTTATGCGCGTCAAGATCCTTCAGCTGTCGGACGCGATTATGGATGAATTTATCAAACTGCATCCGGGATTCTATAAAAAAGAGCTCCCTGGCGATACTTATAGCAGTATGGACGGCAAGCCTGTCACGGTGTTGGGCTATAACTCCACCTTGGTTTGCACTGGCGATCTTCCTGATGATCTCGTATATGATCTCACGAAAAATCTGTTTGAGGTCAGTCTAGAACCGCTCGGGGTTGTGAACGGTGGGTTCAAATTTATGGCGACGCTTGACAATGCACTTTCCGAAATCAATTGGGATGATGTCCATCCGGGTGCTCAGAGATACTTCCTTGAACAAGGATACAACCCAAACAAATAGTTAGCGAAACACATTGTTCAAATGCCCCGGTTTTAGAATCGTAATCCTTATGACTGGGGCATTTTTGAATAAAGTGGAACATAGAAGGCCTTGGGTAAGGATGGTGATTAAGTAAATGAAACTATCCAACATCGATTTAAAAAAGAACTGGTATGAGTACCTCATAGTCGTTTCGGCTTTCATTTTTGCCATCTATCATTTTGTAATTTCCCTCACTGGAATCGTCGCTCTCTGGCAACATCGTGCGATTCATGTAATGATGGCATTGACAGTTGTGTTTATCCTGAAACCTTACGCATCGGGAAAAGTGAGAAACCCCATAGCAAAATACGGGATTAAGACGATCAATGTGGTGTTGGTTTTATTGGCACTGGCGTTGCTGTACTTTGTTGCAACAAACCACACGCAGATCTACTTTCGGATGGCAAATTCCATTACGATTGATAGAGTAGCGTTAGCACTTTGCTTGTTGCTGATTTTCCTTGCTACGGTAAAAAGCATCGGATGGCCGATGGCAATTATAATGCTTGTTTTCCTGGCATATCTGTTTTTCGGACATCTGATTCCCGGAATCGTCGGACACCCGAGATTATCGATTTCCAGAATTACCGACACGCTTTTTATTTCAACAAACGGCATTTTCGGGCAGGCTGTAGGTGTGGCAGCTACGGATATCATCATGTTTGTAGTATTTGCTTCGTTCCTCAGCGCGTCAGGTGCAGGTAATTTTGTCACGGATCTTGCGCTCTCTTTGGCGGGTCGCGCAAAAGGAGGTCCGGCTAAAACTGCCGTTATCGGCAGTGCTTTGATGGGAATGATGATTGGAAGCCCGGTCGCAAATGTTGCAGGAACCGGATCCATTACGATTCCACTTATGAAGAAACTCGGATATGACAAGGAGTTTGCCGGAGCGGTTGAAGCCGCTGCTTCCAGCGGAGGAATGATCATGCCGCCTATTATGGGCGCATCGGTATTCCTGATGGCGGAATATACGAACACGCCCTATCTCACAATTTGCGGATATGCGGCTTTGCCCGCCGTGTTGTATTATTTCTCCGTATTTATGATGATTCATCTGGAATCCTTAAAAAAGGATATTCCGACTTTGAAAGCAGAAGATTGTCCGAAAGTTCTTCCGACATTAAAGAAAGGTTGGCACTATCTTCTTGCCATCGTATTTCTGGTCTATCTTCTTGCGAGAGGTTATTCACCTATGCGCTGCGCGTCTTTTGCGACGATCGCGCTGGTTGTTCTCTCCTGGTTTAATAAAGAATCAAGAATGGGCCCGAAGGCTATCTGTATGGGATTTGTGGCCGCAGGAAAATCGGCTGCGTCGGTCAGCATTGCCTGTGCGGCCGCAGGCGTTGTTGCAGGCGTTATCTCCACGACAGGCGCTGGTGTAAAGATGAGCACGGCGATTATGACCCTTTCCGGCGGACATGTCATTCTGGCCTTGATATTCAGTATGCTTGCATCCATTTTCCTCGGAATGGGAATCGTTGCTGCATCTGCTTATATCATCGTAGCGGCTCTGGCAGCTCCCGCACTTGTTCAGATGGGAGTGCCCATTATTGCAGCGCATCTCTTCCTGTATTATTTCGGCATGATGGCCAATGTGACGCCGCCAGTTGCTCTGGCTGCATATACCGCGGCCGGAATATCGGGAGGAGATTCAATGAAAACCGCCTTGAAAGCGACAAAATTGGCGAGTTGCGGAATCATCATTCCGTATATGTTCGTGTTTGATCAGCGGTTGATGCTTCAGGGTGAAGTGGGAGAAGTAATCATTACGGCAATAACGGCGATTATCGGTTGCTTATTCCTTTCCTTTGGGCTTCAGCAATACTTGTGGAAGCCGATGTCTTGGCCGCTTACAATCCTGAGCATCGGTGCTGCGCTCTGTATGATTTACCCCAATATGGTTTCAACGCTAATCGGCATAGCTATCGGAGCAATCACTTTGGTGATTCAGTGGATGGAAAAGAAAAAGGCGACTCCACATACAACCTGATTGAAATAGTTTGCGTAACATAATAAGGAGGGACAAATATGGAATCTTTTACGCTTGTAAGGGAAGGCATGAGAATTGAATTCAACGTTCCTATTAAAACCCGGAGCGGTCGAATTGTCAGAGCAAATATTTTTCATCCTCTTGAAGAAGGAAAGTATCCTGTAATTTTCAATTACGGCATATACGGTAAAGATCTTCATTTCCAGGATGGGTATCCCGATGTATATGAGAGAATACGGAAAAATGTTCCGGACTACTTTGTCAATACGACAGGCACCCATCACTGCTGGGAAATACTCGATCCTGAAAAGTGGTGTAAGGACGGTTATGTAATTGCCAGGATTGATTCGAAAGGAACCGGTCAATCCGAGGGTTATATGGATCCGTATTGCCACGAGGAAGCGGAGGATGTTTGTGATTGTATTGAATATTTTGCAGCACAGCCGTGGTGCAACGGAAAGGTTGGAATGTCTGGTACGTCCTATCATTCCGTGACGATGTGGAATGCTGCTTCGCTTCAACCGGAACATCTTACAGCATTCTGCGCATGGGAAGGACATACGGATATTTATCGGGACAATTTACGTCACGGAGGAATTCTCAGCAGTTTTCAATCAATTTGGTTTAAAAAACAACCATCTCTGGTTCAGAACGGCAGAGGAAAACGCGGTTATACCAGCCGAGTGACAGGACTGCCCGTTTCAGGCGATAAAGATCTTACCGATTCCGAACTTGCTGCAAACCGCATTTCAATGAGCGACGTCACTTCCGCAAAAGAAAACGAACTGATTACGGATTGGCATCGCGGACAAAGCGCCGATGTAACTAAGATCAAAGCGGCGTATATAGCTGTTGTCAACTGGGGCGGCCAGGGTCTTCATATGAGAGGCAGCGTAGACGCTTTTGTTCATGGCGGTTCAAAAAACAAGTATATGCTCGCAATCAGCGGTCCGCACGGAGATCTCTATTTCAGCGATAAAAGCGTAAATCTCCAGAAAAAGTTCTTTGGCTATTATCTGAAAGGCGAGGATACCGGCTGGGATAAAATGCCGCCTGTAACGATGCGGGTTCGTAAAGTCGGAGAGCCTGCGTTCAGCGATAAGCATGAATATCGCAGCGAAAATGAATTCCCTCTTGCCCGCACGCAATATACGAAGTTCTATCTAGACTGTTCTAACTATGGCCTCACAACGGATGTTCCCACAGCAAAGGGAACCATAACCTATAAAGGCATGAGTAGCGACGGTGTCACCTTTATGAGTCAGCCGCTGGAAAAGGAAACCGAAATAACAGGCTATATTGCGAGCAAGTTATTTATCTCAGCTGATACGAATGATGCAGATTTGTTCGTAACCGTTCGTGCATTTGCTCCCGATATGAAAGAAGTGGTTTTCTCGGGCGCAAACGCCGAAAATATCCCTGTTGCAATCGGTTGGCTCCGTGCGTCTCATCGCAAGCTGGATCCTGAAAAGACAACGGAATTCAGACCATATCATACGCATGATGAACTTTGGCCGCTTAAACCGGGCGAAATTGCTGAAATGGATGTTGAAGTATGGCCGACGAACATCGTTCTGCCTAAGGGATACCGGATTGCAGTTACAATTAAAGGAAAAGACCACGTCTATACCGGATATATTCCTCTCAACTATCAACTCAAGTCCAAATACGATGAAGATGTTCCGCAGCGTATTGATGGATTGGGACCGATGCGTCATACAGATCCCATTGATCGTCCGCCGGAAATCTTTGATAATAATGTAACACTTCATTTCGATGAAGATAAACGGCCGTACATCATGCTCCCGATCATTCCTGCAAAATAGGTATCGATTGCGAGACAGGGGTGATTCTCAAAAGAAATATGCCTGAATTACTCCGCTAGACTTTGTAAGTGCTGATATGACCGTGAGTGTTTTTCTTCATTTTCACATTCATGGTTGTTGCGCATAAAAGGATACAGCGTTGGTTTGAATTCCTGCGCTGTATCCTTTTCATAACAGATGACGGATTTCTTTAATTAAGGAGGTTTATAACAATGATCGGAGATTACATCGAGGAAGGACTGAAGAGGTTACATGCGCGGGGATTACAAACCGTTCATGGCGCAGAAACCGGATCAAGTGTAAGGGCAAATCGTTCGTATATTGATTCTATTCTTCTTGAAATGAGGATGATCGATTCGATCGATAAGCCAGACACTTCAATTTCTTTTTTGGGACAACAGTTTGCCACTCCTGTTATGTCTGCCGCACTGTCAAGACTGAATAGTATTCTGCCTGATGGGCTGACTGAAGTTGCAAAGGGCATGGCGAAAGAAAACGGGTGTATGTGGGTCGGCATCGGGCCCGAGCAGGAACTGATCGATGTCAGAAAGACTAACGTACCTACAATAAAAATCATAAAACCATATCGCGATCATGATTTAATTTTCAGGAAAATCGAACAGGCGGAAAAAGCCGGTTGTTTTGCGATCGGGATGGATACGGATTTCTTTTATGGTTCACAAAGAGGAGACGCGCCGAATGCATTTGAGATGGTTTCTCCGAAGTCATCATCAGAAATGCGTAGTTTCATCGAAGCAACAAAACTGCCGTTTATTTTCAAGGGCGTTTTAAGTGAGAAAGATGCAGAAAAAGCGCTTGAGTTAGGTGCGGCCGCGTTGGTTATTTCAAGCCACAGTGGAGCTAGTATGGATTATGCAGTACCGCCGATGCGGCTCCTTCCGCGTATTGTCCGTTTGACACAAGGCAAGGTTCCCCTGCTAATTGACGGCGGAATCAAAAGAGGAAGCGATGTATTTAAAGCAATTGCGCTCGGTGCGGATGGGGTTTTGGTTGGAAGAGCCTTGCTTGCAGGCTTGGAAATGGACGCGGCAGACGGTGTTGCTAAAGTAGTAAATGGTATTACAACTGAGCTCAGACGCATCATGGGTCAAACAGGATGTGCTTCATTGCGAGAGATTGACCCCTCGATTCTTTGGATGCCATAAGGGGAAAAAGAAAATGCGCTTGAGTCCCGCTCCGATTGGACTCAAGCGCATTCGATTGTTGGTTTATTATTCTGGTTTAAACGGATAGTTGCAGAATTTTTCGCATGTTTTGCAGTCCATTTTCCATGCAGAGATTGGTGGTTCACCCTTCACTTCGTCTTTCAGACACCGATACAGGTGTTTAACGTTGTCATCCTCGCCTTCGCATGAGAGAACAACTGCGCCTTCAGAACCGCCGACACCGCCTGAGGCAACCAGAGTCGCCTTTACATCGAAAAGAAGACGGATAGCCTCGATTTCGGTTACGACTATGGCATCGTCCACGGAAAAATACCCACATCCGCGTCCGAAACTGTAGTCATATCCGTACAGACCGCGGACGGAACGGGAAGCGTCCGGAACGGATGGGACGAACTTTTCAAGACCGACCGGAACGACAAGTTTTGATTTTCGGGCTGCGTGAACATGGGCAAAAGCTAGAATACCGCCACCGGTTTTATTGCCGAGCAAAAAACCGACATGACCGTTTGCATCAATAGCGTTTGCCCCCTTGATGAAAATGTCATCGGGACCGTAGTCGTCGTAGAAAGAAGCGGCAATCCGCCGCACTTCTTCATCTGGAAGATCTTTCAGCGCAGATTGGTCAATGGGCTTTCCGTCAATCAACTGGAGAGACGGCGTTCGGTTATCCGGCGTTCTGCATGTCCGGCCGAGCGTGACTGTTCCGCACAGATAATGTGAAATATCAAGAGAGATTCCAAGCAGTTCCTCCGCAACCATTGCACAGGTTGTTCCTTGAGAGATATAAATCTTACCTTTTTTCATAGCTGTCTGAACAGCCGGAACGGAAGGAACGGCTTTCGCAATCAGACGTTTCGATTCCGATGGGGTCAAGGTTACAAGAAGCGTTTTCATAACAGAACCTCCTTTTTTCATATCCAGTTTACCACAGAAATGAAACTGTGTATAATACGAAATGTTAAAAGGCGGAAAGAGGCGATTATCCATGAAAGAGAATTTTATCATCTGCATCAACGCGGTACTCCCGTTGTTTTTTATGATGCTGGCCGGGTTTATTGCCCGGCGGGCAGGTCTCATCCGCGAAGAGGACATCACCCGGATCAACAAGATCGCTTTTACCGTTTTTCTGCCCTGCATGCTCTTCAAAAACATCTATGGGGCCGATTTGTCCAAGGTGGCGAATATCCGGATGCTGCTCATGGCAGGCCTCGGCATTCTCGGTATGTTTGTGTTCGGCTGGATCGGCATCAATCTGATCGTCCGCGACCGCTCCAAACATACGGCGATGATCCACTGCATGGGCCGGACAAATTTTGCCTTGCTCGGCATTCCGATCGCCGTCAATCTGCTCGGTGAGGGCGGCGACGTCTCGCCGATGGCGTTTCTCATTACGGTGACGTCTCCGGTGTTCAACATTCTTGTCGTCGTTCTGTTTGAACTGTACCGCGGCGGCAAGGTCAAGGCGAAGGATCTGCTGCTCGAGATCGTCCGAAACCCGCTCATCATCGGCGCGACGGCGGGACTTCTCTGTGTGCTTTTGAATATCCGGATCCCGACGGCCGTCGAATCGACGATCCGCCAGTTCGGCAACGTCGCGACGCCGCTCCTCGTATTCGTCATCGGGGCATTCCTCAAATTCGACACGTTCTGCAAACAATTACGGAACATCGTGATTGCGACGGTCGGCCGGCTTTTCGTGATTCCCGCCATCGCGCTCGGCATCTGTTATGCTCTTGGCTTTACGGGAATTGAAATGATATCCGCCATCGGCCTGTTTGCGGCAGCGTCCGGCATCGTCTGTTTTACCATGACCGCACAAATGGGAGGGGATGCGGAACTGGCGGGAGACATCGTTGTTATGACGAATGCGCTTGTTCCGTTCACGATGTTTTTGTGGCTGATGCTGTTCAAGACGCTCGGCGTGATCTGAACGAAAAAAACGAAACGAAACTTTTATGTTGAACAAACCGCCGTTTCGTGATAACATTATAACCGATAAGTAATGCAACGCATAAGATATAGTTAATAAGTTATCGACTTACATAATTATAATAAGCGCGATTTATAGAATATGAAGATCCAAAGCGTTACGACATCCGTCTACACCTACAACGTACCCGAAATGGAACAACCCGGAAATAGCGGCAGATGGAATGCAATTAGAAATCTCGTTCTGGTCCGTGTAGAAACGGACAATGGTTTGGTTGGATACGGCGAAGCGGATGCTGCCGGCGGTCCCGCAATTATCACATCCGAAGTGGTCGAAAAGGAAATCGGACCTCAAGTCATCGGGATGGATCCGATCTGTACGGAAGCCATATATGCAAAGTTATACTTTGGTTCGTTGGTCCACGGCCGCCGCGGTGTGATCCTGAACGCCATCAGCGGGATCGATATCGCTCTCTGGGACATCAAAGGAAAGTACTACAACGAGCCGATCTACCGTCTCCTCGGCGGTGCGCGCGACCGTGTGCTCGGCTATCACAGCGGCGGCTTCTATCACCGCGGGGTTCCGGATGAATGGTACGCGGATGAGGCAAGAAACGGCCTTGCCCAGGGCTACCGGGCGTTCAAGATGAAAATCGGGCGTCTTTCCCAGGAACACGACGCGAACCGCGTCCGTCTCGTCCGCGAGGCGATCGGACCGGACTGCAAGCTGATGGTCGATATGAACTCCAAATACACCGTCCGCGAAGCGATCCGTATGGCGCGCCTCATCGAACCCTACGACATCTATTTCTTCGAGGAACCGGTCAGCGTGGATGACCACGAAGGAAGCGCCGAGGTCGGACGTCACATCGACCTGCCGATCGCCGGATACGAGACCGAGTATACGCGCTATGGCTTTGCGGATCTGATCGACCGGAGGGCTGTCGACATCGTCCAGGTCGACGTGAACCGCTCCGGCGGCTTCACGGAATGCCAGAAGATCGCGGCGATGGCTGCGACGCACCGCCTTCCGATCACCGCTCACATCTTCTCGAGCGGAATGGCGGTCATCGCCTCGCTCCAGTTCGTCTGCGGCGTGGAGACGGGATGCCTGCTCGAATGCGAGGCGAACAAGAATCCGCTCCGGACGGAAATCTTCAAGGACTTCCGCGTGAAGCCCGACGAAGACGGAAACATCCGTGTGCCGGATCGCCCCGGCCTCGGCGTCACGATCGACTTCGACGCCATCGAGCCGTATCGTGTAAAATGATCATGATAGGTCTGCAGTTCACTGCATGCTTATAGAATCCGTTATAGCAGATGAGAGGTAGTAGTCAGCACTCTATTTTACCCATCAGAAAGGAAGTTTTTCGAAAATGAAGAAATTCACCAAAATCCTTGCGCTTCTGCTGGTGTTCGTGATGGCAGCGATGATGTTCAGCGCCTGCACTCCGAAAACTCCTGCGACGTCCAGCGGCGACAATCAGCAGGGCAGCGACGGCCCCGAACTTTCCGGTGAGGAAGCCGTTTATGCGGCTCTCGACAAATCCGACTGGCCGAAGTCCGTTACGCTGATCGCCGGTCCCCAGGGCGGCCCCTGGTACCCGATCATGGTTCTCCTCTGCGAGATCTGCAACGAGTACCTCCCCGAAGTTTCCTGGAACGTCATTGACGGCGGCTCCCTCGGAAACATCCGTGTCGTCAACGAAGGCGAAGACGCTCAGATCGGCTTCACCTACTATGCACTCCTCTCCAAGGCGCTGGAAGGATCCCTCTCCTCCACTGCCGGCGAAACGTTCCCGAACATCAGCTTCGGCAACGCCTGCAACTCCTCCACCGTCCAGGTCACCTATCCTGCCGGCACGAAGTACAGCAACTGGGGCGAAGTCGTTACCCACAACTTTGCTCCCGGCCAGCTGACCGCGGGCCACGTCTATATGCTGGAAGACCTTCTCGGTCTCTACGGCTATGACGGCTACGATGCGTTTGCCAAGAACGGCGGCTCCGTCCAGTTCAAGTCCTACACGGAAATGGCTACGCTGATGAAGGACAAGCACATCGACGTCGCGTCCTGGTGCGGCAACGTTCCGCATTCCTCCGCGATGGATGTTGACTCGTCCCTCTCCCTCGACCTCTACAGCTTCACCGACGAGGAAATGGCTTACCTCAAGAAGATCTATCCTGCAATGGAAATCATCACCGCTCCCGCCGGCTCCTACTCCGGACAGAAGGAAGACGCCCAGGTCTTCACGCTCCCGACCTGCTTCATGTACAACAAGAACAAGCTCCCCGGCTCCCTCATCTATGCGTTCACCTATTGCACACTGATGCACTCTCAGATTGTCAGAGACGCGTATGCCGGCGACTCCTACACCAGATACTTCAATCTTGAAAGATCGTTCGAATTCGTCGATGCCAACACCTGCGATCCGAACGCATGGAAAGCTTATCAGGATCTGAAGGCTGCGAACTAGAATCGCTTCTGATTGACGTGAAACGTTGATTTGAGCTGACACCTATCTCTGAAAACGGAATACGTGAAAGGTGGGGCATCCCACACGGGATGCCCCGCCTTTTCTTTCGACCCGATATCAGCAACCCGAAATCATTCATTCGCATGGAGGATACTGTTTTGAACAACTACAGACGTTTTCTCGATGCCTGGCAAAACAAAGATAAAAAGAAGATCTTCTTCATCGGCGTCTATCTGCTTCTCGCTCTGGCGCTTGCGATCTTTCATTTATACACGTCTTCCGCAGGCATCCTGGAAGCATGGGAACAGCGGGCGGTTCACCTTTCGTTCGCGCTTCTCATCGCTTTCCTGCTTCCGTTTTCCTCTGGAGATTACGAAAAATGGGGAAAATGGAAAGTCATAAAATCGATTATTTCAGTTATCTGCATTCTGATCACCATCGCCTTCTTCATTTACGCGCGCGTGGATGAGGTCGGCATCCAATACAGAGCAGGAAACCCGAACCAGATCGACAAGATCATGTTCTTCCTGCTTACGGCTGTTCTCTTCATCGCCTGCAAGCGCTACATCGGCTGGCCTCTGACGATCATCGCCGGCATTTTCCTTGCTTATACATTCTTCGGACAGTATCTGCCCGGCTACCTTGCGCACGGCGGCTTCTCGATGAAGCGTATCGTGGACTCGATGTTCATCTCCGGCCGCGGTATCTTCGGTGACGCGCTCTACGCATCGTCCGTCTACATCGTCGTATTCATCCTGTTCGGCGGATTCCTGACCCAGACCGGTGTCGGTGAATTCTTCATCAAGTTCGCGGACCGTCTCGCCGGCAGCTTCCGCGGCGGTCCCGCGAAGGTTGCGGTCGTCTCCTCTGCTCTTATGGGAACGATCTCCGGCTCCGGCCCGGGAAACGTCGCCACGACCGGTGCGTTCACCATCCCGATGATGAAGAAGCTCGGCTATGAAAAGGAATTCGCGGGCGCCGTTGAAGCATCCGCGTCGACCGGCGGCATCATCATGCCTCCCGTTATGGGCGCCACCGCGTTCATTATGGCGGAAATGACGGGCATCAAGTACGGCCGTATTTGCGCCGCAGCTCTGATCCCGGCCTGCCTCTACTTCCTTTCCGTCTTTATGATGGTTCATTTCGAAGCCATCAAGATGGACCTCAAGCCGGTTCCGAAGGAAGATCTTCCCGAACACAAATACATCCTTTCGCGTATTTATCTGTTTGCGCCGATCATCGCCATCATCGCGCTTCTGCTTCTCGGCTTCTCGGCGATGAAGGCCGGCCTCTGGGGCATCATCGCCTGTGTCGTCGCCTCCTTCTTCCGCAAGGAAAACAGACTGAACCTCGAACGCCTGATCTCCGCCCTGGAAGGCAGCTCGAAGGAAATCGTCACGATCGCGATCGCCTGCGGCGTCGCGGGCATCATCGCCGGCTCGGTCAACCTGACCGGTCTCGGCCTGAAGCTCTCCTACGTCATCAACAGCATCGCCGGCGGACACCTGATCCTGGCGCTGATCCTCATCATGATCCTCTGCATCATCCTCGGCATGGGCATGCCGGTCACCGCGGCCTACATCATCGTAGCGGCGACCTGCAACATCATCATGACGAAGCTCGGTATGGAAACGCTTACCGCTTCGATGTTCATGTTCTACTTCGCGGTTCTCTCCGCGGTCACTCCGCCGGTTGCGCTTTCTTCCTACACCGCTGCCGGTATTGCAGGAGGCAACCTGAGTAAAACAGGCTGGGTCGCCGTAAGGCTCTGTCTCGCGGCGTTCATCGTTCCGTATATGTTCGTCTACAGCCCTGAGCTTCTGATGATCGGCAGCGTCGGGAACATCATCCGCGCCGCGGTCACCTCTCTCATCGGCGTCGTCTGCCTCGCCGCCGCGCTTGAAGGCTGGAACTTCAAGTGGCAGCTCCATATCGTTTCCCGTGTCGTGCTGTTCGCCTGCGCGATCCTTCTGATCGACTCGCGTCTCATCACGGACCTCATCGCGATCGGCCTCATCGTCGCCGTCTTCCTCTTTGAAAAAGCGCGCGCACGGAACGGAAACGTTCTCGTGACCAAGTTCGGCAAGACGCTCAACGAATGGAAAGCGGAACAGAACAAGACCCAGACGGCAGAACAATAAATCAATCGGAGGTATTCATTCAAATGACTGGTTATGATTATATCTCGAAGTTTTTCGAGAAGTACGGCGTGTCGCATGTTTTCTATCAGGAAGCGGTTCTCCGCGTCCTGATGCGTGAGATCGAAAAGAAGGGCGACAAGGCCGCTACGAAATTCATCCTTGCCCATTCCGAACAGGCTGCCGGCTGCATGGCGGACGGCTATGCGCGTGCGAGCGGGAAACCCGGCGTCTGCATGTGTCAGTCCATCGGCGCCGGCAATATGGTCGGTGCAATCTATGACGCGTGGCTTGCGAACACGCCGCTCGTCTGCGTGACCGCCAAGAAGACCCCGGTCTACCAGTACAAGAACAGCTATCAGGAAACGGACCACAGACTTCTGTACGAAGCCGTGACCAAGTTCAACGGCGAAGCGATCGAAGGCGAACAGATCCCGTTCCTCTTCCGTAACTGCTTCCAGCAGGCGACGACCGGCAAGGCCCGTCCGACCCACATCGACATCACGGACCACCAGGGCCACGTCGCTGAGATGGCGGAAGTCGGAACCGACACCGGCTTCGAACCGGTCTACGGCAACTATCCCGCCTACCGTCCGACGGCTCCGAAGGAAGCGGTCGAAGAAGCGGTAAAGGCTCTCAAAGCTGCGAAGAAGCCGCTGCTCATCGCGGGCCGCGGCGCGACCTATTCCGGTGCCGGCGAAGAACTCGTTGCGCTTGCAACGAAGATCGACGCCCCGATCGTGACGAGCCCGGACGGCAAGGGCCTGATGGACGAGACCGATCCGCTCTGGAGCGGCATCGTCGGCAACTACGGCATGGACTGCGCGAACCGCAGCGCCGCGAACGCGGATCTCTGCGTCTTCATTGGCACACAGACCGCAGACCAGACGACGCTTGACTGGCAGTGCCCGCCGAAGTCCACGAAGTGCATCCAGATCGACATCGACGCTTCCGAACTCGGAAAGAACTACACCGATACGATCGGCCTTCCCGGCGACGCGAAGGCGGTTCTCACCCAGCTCCTCGAGGCTGCTCCGGAAATGAAGCACGCCGATTGGAGAAAGGAAGTGGCCGGCTACGTCAAAGCGACGCTCGACGAATACGACGAACGCATCAACCGCGTGGAAGAGAGCGGTCTTGTCCGTCAGGAACGCCTCTGCTCCGAAATCATGAAAGCGGTTCCCGATGACGCCGTCATCGTTGCCGATACCGGTTACTCCGCACAGTGGTCCGCCACGATGATGCGCACGAAGAAGACCCAGAAGTACTTCCGTGCAGCCGGTTCTCTCGGCTGGGCGTTCCCCGCATCCCTTGGCGCGAAGTGCGCCTGCCCGGACAAGGAAGTCATCTGCTTCGCAGGCGACGGCGCGATGTTCTACTATCTCCCCGAAATGGAGACGGCCCACCGCTACGGCATCAAAACGATCACGATCGTGAACAACAACAACGCGCTCGGTCAGTCCGCTTCCGGCCTTACGGTCGTCAACAAGGAAATGCCCGATAAGGGTGCCCGCCACTTCCGCTTCACGGCGCCTTCGTTCTCTCAGCTTGCCAAGACGTTCGGCCTGAATGCGATCGAAGTGCATTCGCCCGAAGAGATCGGACCCGCGATCAAGGCGGCGATGGCAGCCAAGGAAGGCACGGTCATCGAAGTACACACCATTGAACAGAATTTCTGCGCGCCTGCGTTCAGAAAATAACCTGAGAAAGGATCCACAATGGCAAAAGTAGTCATCAAAGGCGGTAAACGCTGGAAAAACGAAGTCCTCTCCGACAACGTCTGTATGGAAGCGGAACTCGAGGGCAGCAAGGATTATACGTATGAGCTGGAAGAGAACGATCTGATCCTCAACGGATTCGTCGATTACCACGGACATCTCTGGGCGCCGCGTGCCGGCCTCAGCGTCCCCTCCGATCAGCTCCTCAGCACCGGTTACATCTGCATCGGTGACGGCGGTTCCTTCGGCATGAACGACTGGGATGCCGCGAACCTGTTCTGGGACAACGCCGTTCAGTTTGAGCGCAGAGCGTTTATGTACCTTCTTCCGGAAGGACAGACCGTTGCGCCGCAGCCGAACAAGAACCCGACGCATCCGTACCAGATCGACCGTGACAAGATGGTCGAATTCATCAACGCCCGGAAGCATCACAAATACCTCGGCATCAAGGTCCAGCTCGGCGATTACAGCAGAGACTTCGACATCGCTCTGATGGAAGTCACGAGAGACATCTGCGACCGCACCGGTTCGAACTTCATGGCGCATGTGACGAATCTCTATCTCACGCCGGAAGAATTCTTCGCCTACTGCAAACCGGGCGACGTCGTCGCGCACTACACCCAGAATAAGCAGAACGTCTTTGCCGATAAAGACGGCAATGTTCCGCAGTGCGTCATCGACGCCTATAACCGCGGCGTCCTCTTCGACCCCGCTCACGGCTCCAGACATTTCAGCTGGGATATCTTCGAAAAGCTCTACGCAAAGGGCATCAAACCCTGCGGGCTCTCGACCGATACCTCGATCATCACGTGGCACCGTATGGTTCCGTTCGAATTCAGCTATATGTTCTCCCAGTTCGCCTCCGCCAGCGTCCTCGGCCTGGAGGGCGCTCTCAAGTGCGCGACGACGACTGCGGCGAAGCACCTGAACTTCGACTACGAGAATTACCCCGGCGTACTCATCCTGAAGAGATACGACAAGCATAAACTCTATCCGGACAACAACGGCGGCTACAGAAGCGGATTCTTCTACTATCGTCCGATGTTCTTCGCAAACAAGGGCAAGGTCATCGTCGACCACGATATCCCGGATCCCGCGCAGTGGGGCGTAAAACTTCCTTAAAAAGAAGTTTGGTGAATATTCTTTATTGGAAAGAAAAAACCGGTTTGATTTCAAACCGGTTTTTTCTTTGTATTGTTTTGTTTGCGGATCGTGATCAGCCCGTGATCAGTCGACCCAGGTATCGACCGTATCGAGCACCTTGTCGAGGATCTCGAACGCTTCGTCGAGTTCCTGCTCGGTGATGATGAGCGGCGGGGAGACGTGGATCATGTTCTCATGCGAATAGGTGTAGAAACCGCCTTCCTTCAGCATGCCGATGATCTTCTTCATCTTTCCCTCCGGATCGCGGCCGTAGGGGACGAGCGGTTCGCGGGTCTCGCGGTTCTTCACGAATTCGATGATGGAGAAGAGACCGATGTAGCGGACGTCGCCGATGCATTTGTGTTTCTTCTTCATCTCCTCGAGCTTCTCGCCGAGGTGTTTGCCGGATTTTTTGACGTTTTCCGCGATGTTGAGTCTCTTGTACTCGTTCAGCGTCGCGATGCAGGCCGCGCAGCCCATCGGATGGGCGGAGTAGGTCAGACCGCACATCATCGCGTGTTCGTCGAAGAAATCAGCGATCTTCTTCGAGGCGATGACGCCGCCGAGCGGAACGTAGCCGCAGGTCGAGCCCTTCGCAAAGGTGACGAGATCGGGCTTGACGTCGAACTGCTGATAGGCGAAGGTCGTTCCGGTACGGTACCAGCCGGCCATGACCTCATCGCAGACCATGCAGATGTTGTACTTGTCGCAGAGCGCACGGACGCCCTGGATCCACTTCTTCGGCGGAACAAGAACGCCGTTCGAGCCGACGACGGTCTCCATGAAGATCGCGGCGATCGCGTCCGGATTTTCGTAGAGAATCTGATCCTCAAGCGTCTGGAGATAGTATTCCGCGGCATCGTCTTCGGACTTCAGTTCGACGTGCTTCGGCGCACGGTACGGATACGGTCCGTTGTACTTGATGAAGCCGGGGATACCGGGTTCGTTGATATAACGGCGCGGCTCGCCGGTCAGGTTCGCGGAGCCGTACGTTGCGCCGTGGTAGCAGCGGTACATCGAGAAGATCTTCCACTTTCCGGTGTACATCTTTGCCATTTTAATGGCGTTCTCGTTCGATTCGGCGCCGGCGTTGACGAAGAAGACCTTCGCGCCTTCGAGGCCGGACGCTTCGACGACCATCTCGGCCGCCTGGGAGCGAACGTCGCAGGAGAAGGACGGCGCGATGAACGGGAGCTTGTCAGCCTGTGCTTTGATCGCGTCGATGACGGCCTGGTTTTTATGTCCCAGGTTGACGTTGACAAGCTGAGAGGACATATCGTAATACTTCTTTCCGGTTTCGTCGTAGAAGTAGATCCCCTTCGCGTCGACGATGTTCGCGGGCGCGAGGTTCTTCTGGGCGGACCAGGAATAGAGGTTATACTTTTTGCCCTGTTCCATTACATTGGACATAAGTGAATCCTCCTAATCAATGAGCTAACGAATAAGAATGGATTATACATTTGTTTGACGAAACGGCTCCGTCGAAAACGGAGCCGTTTCGGAAAAACCGGTTCGATTACAGCTCAAACGTACGGCCGTCGAAGAGTTCTTCGTCGGACGGTTTGGTGTTCGGGATCGGGTAGGAAACGAACGTGTAGTTCAGGAGATCCTTCCAGGTTGCGTTCCAGGAGATGGAATTGTGGCCCCAGGTACCGCAGCCGAGCGTCAGGGACATCGGATAGCCGGAAGTCCAGGAGCCGGAGTTGGTGAGGGACTGCGGAGCGTTGACGACGACCTTGCAGACCTTCATGCGGAGAGAGACCGCTTCGATGTGTTCTTCGACGGAGGAGTGGATGCCGCAGGAGTGGCCGAGACCCTGGTAGTGGAGGATCGCGTCGCACGCATCGAGCGCATCTTCAAACGTCTTGACCTTACGGACACCGGAGACCGGGGAGAGCTTTTCGCCGGTCAGCGGATATTCGTTGCCGTAGCCTCCGTTCTCTTCGCACATAATGACCTTCGTTCCGGCAGGAACCTCAACGCCGGCATACTTCGCGATGTCCATCGCGGAGCGGGCAACGATGTCACGGTTCAGAACGTGATCCGCAGGGGTGTTCGGCCAGAGAGCGTGGATGATCTGTTCTCTTTCCTTGGAGCCTTCCTTGAAGAGGACGGCGCCGTGAGCTTCCATCGCCTTGACCCATTCGTCGTAGCAGGATTCGAGAACGACGATGTTGTTTTCAGTCGAGCAGGAGGTCGCATTGTCATTGGCCTTGGAGGCGACGATCATTTCGGCAACCTTGTTCAGGTCGGTCGTGCCGTCGATGATGGAAACGACGTTGCCGGTGCCGACACCGATCGCCGGGGTTCCGGAGGAGTAAGCGGAGCGGACCATCGGGGTTCCGCCGGTCGCCATCAGGAAGTCGCACTGCTTCATCAGTTCGGCAGACGCTTCGACGGAGACGTATTCGGGATCGATCGCGATGACGAGATCTTCCGGAGCGCCGTATTTTTTCAGGACTTTGCGGATGAGGTCGGCAACGAGGACGGCAGTCTTTCTGGCCCGCGGATGAGCGGAGAAGATGATCGCGTTACGGGATTTGATCGCGAACATCGCCTTGCACATCGGAGTCGCTTCGCCGTTCGTGCAGGGCATAACCGCACCGATGACGCCCATCGGCTTCGCATACTTCTTGATGCCGAGTTCCTTGTTGTCTTCGACGAGACCGACGGATTTCTGGCCCTTCATATCTCTCCAGACACCGCGGACCTTGTTCTCGATCTTGGTGACCTTGTTCTCGAAGACGCCCATTCTGGACTCTTCAACGAGAAGGCGTGCGCAGTCTTCCTTGAACGGACTCTGGACGCAGTTCCAGGCGATCGCTTCGCAGAGCTCATCGACCTGTTCCTGAGTGAAGTTCTCGGCGATGGCAGCCGCTTTACGGGCTCTCGCTACCAGTTCGCTGATGTACTTTGCATAATTGAGATCAGCCATTTTGAATGTACCTCCTAAAATACATTTTTGTTTATTTTACAGGGCACTCATAACGATGATTTCCCCCTGTTTTTCACAGTTCTATTGTAGCAAATCGGCGAGGCGTTTCAAGGGCTTTCACCAAATATTTTGCGTACAAACCACTCTTTTTTTTGCAAAAAACAGCGTTCTTATATATACGACTTATATTATATCACACATAAGATAATGTTTTCGAATACCGCACCGGAAGTCACGAAAAATGAACCGGTGAGGAACGTGTCTGACCCGCCTGTTCCTTAGGGGAACGAAACGTGGTATAATCAATGTGATCCGTATGAGAATCAGAAAGGAAATGCGTATGCCGAAGTACATTCTTGCCCCCGATTCCTTCAAGGGGACGCTGACAAGCGAAGAGGTTTCGGAGATCCTCGAGGAGGAGATCCGGAAGGCAAAACCCGATGCGGAGATCGTTTCGCTGCCCGTTGCGGACGGCGGTGAAGGGACGGTCGACGCGTTCTTTGCGGCGCTCTCAAATGCAGGAAAACGGCCGGAGCGCATTCGCCGCCAGGTCATCGGCCCTCTTGGAGGACTCGTTTCGGCGGACTATCTGATTTTCCGCGAAAAGAAGGCGTCCTACCGCGATCCGGGCGAGACGTTCACGGCGGTGATCGAAATGGCGGCGACGGCAGGTCTCCCGCTTGCGCGAAGCCTCGGCGAGACGAATCCCGCCGTCACGACGACATACGGAACGGGCCAGCTGATTCTCGATGCCCTTGCGCGCGGCTGCACGAAAATCATCGTCGGCCTCGGCGGCTCTGCGACGACGGACGGGGGGTGCGGCGTTGCGGACGCGCTCGGCATCCGTTTTTATACGGCGGACGGCGAACGATTTACACCCGTCGGCGGCGATCTTTCGGAGATCGCGCGGATCGAGACGGCCGGACGGAATCCGCTTCTTGCGAACGCGGAGATCGTCTGTATGTGCGACGTCGACAACCCGCTGACGGGCGAACGCGGCGCGGCGTATGTCTTCGGACCCCAGAAGGGTGCGGATCCCGCGATGGTGTGCGATCTTGACGCGGGGCTCGGACATCTCGCCGCAGTCGTCACGAAAACGAAGGGCCTGAAGAAAGGAAAGGAAAACCTCCCGGGCGCCGGCGCGGCAGGCGGGATGGGCTACGGCATGACCGTCTTCCTCGGCGCAAAGCTGAAGAGCGGCATCGATACCGTCCTCGATCTCGTCGGGTTCGACGCGACGCTGAAGGGAGCCTCCTGCGTGCTCACGGGCGAGGGGAAGTTCGATTCCCAGTCCGTCCACGGCAAGGTCGTCAGCGGCGTCGGAAAGCGCGCGAAGAAAAAGAACGTCCCGGTCATCGTCGTCTGCGGCATCGAAGGCGGCGACGTGACGGAGGACGACCTCGCGGCGAACAACATCCGCGCCGTCTACGCGACGTCGAAGAAGCCGCGGCCGTTCGCGGAGATCCGCCGCACGGCGAAGGACGACCTCCGGAAGACCGCCGCGGAGATCGCGGAGACGCTGTAGCGGTTCCGGTGGAATAAAACGAAGGATTAGAAAAACTCCTGCCCTATATGCGTGCAGGAGTTTTCGTTTGCGACTGGTTTTCGGATACGCCGTCAGAACCGCACCCCCGATTCAATACGATATCCAAAGCAACTCGTCGTGTTATGGTGACAAATGAAAACGTATGGTTGATCACAATCATCCAATGCTATTTCTCCAAATAGGGGAAGAATCATTTATTCGATGAAGGTCGGAGGCTTTTGTAAGGCATTCAATGAATAAGGATGCGTCTTTTGATAGGGGACGATTTCTTTTCCAGATCAATTCGACGTTATAAATGATATGACAGGTTGTTTCTGCGGAGACTGTTTTTATTGAGGTGAACTGTTGCGGAGAAAGAAACGCTCGGACATTTCTATGTGAGATGAGTTCCCGGACAACTTCGTTGTTGTTGGACTTCAAAAATACATGGCAGTTTTTCAGCGCCTTATTCAGCACGCTTTGTTCCTGTTCAAATACATAGGGATCCTTGTGAAAGGCTACTTGAATCGGTTCCTCGGAAAAGGAATCATCTTTTTCGCCGGCGGTACAGAATGTAAAGACCTGTTGATTGAGAACAAGACGCTGAAAAGGATGAAAATCGTCCTTCATTAAAGCGACAATCCCAAAATCCAGTTCTTCCCGTTCCAGCGATGCAAACAGATCAAGAGTCTCTTTTTCAACAATCGAAATACCCGGATTATCTTGTTCCTGTGAAAACGATAATAGTTGCAAAAGAACAGAACTATGAATCAAAGGAGTCACACCGATTGAAAAACTCGCGGAATGTCCTTGCATATCTCTCATCTGTTGTATCAGCAATTCGACATTGTCCAAAATGCCGGATATTCTGTCAAGAAAGAATGAACCTTCTTTGGTCAGAATCAATGAATTGTTAGTCCGTTCAAAGAGCTGGACACCCAATTCCGATTCCAGAGACTTAATGGAATTGGATATGGATGGCTGTGACAGGAAAATAGCGCGAGCTGCTTTCCCCACACTTCCATACTGGCAAACGGCTTTGAAATGCCTCATTTGTGAGATTGTCATAATAAAGCCTCTTTCAGCAGGACTGTGATCGCGTTGATATCGTCGCAGGTTTCCAAATCGTTTATAGCATCGAACAATGTGCTGGAATCGACGGAACCGAGTATCTCTTCGGAACAGGTAAGGAATTTGTTCTTCAGCGCATCGACGGACAGCGGTACTCGTTCGCCGCCTCTTTTTTTCTTTATCTTTGTTCCGTCACGAAGTGTCAGTTCAATATGTGCGGGCCAAGGAAGTACGCTGGGGGAGGCATCATATTCGGGAACATGAATCAGATTTGTCAGCTTGATGATGCGCTGGATTTTAGGGCTCAGAACGACCGGGGTTACAAAGTTTTCAGGAATGATCGGCATTCTGTTCAACAGGAGCGCAAAATGAAAACCCGGGCAAAAACGTGCCTCGGTTCCGGTGACGGCAAACGGAGCGACCAACTCGGAAAGACCTTTTTTTGTGGCACCCATTTCGATCGATATGACATCATCCGATGTGATCCCGGGATTCTCGTTCAAGATATCGACCAGAGCCAGAGTGGCTTGATGATTACTGCTACAGGAAGGATACGGTTTTGTTGACAGACCGGGATAGAGCAAGGGATGAATGATCTCTTTTGTAAAGAACTCCGACTCCGGCATATCCTCCTGTTTCAATCCCGCAAAGAGCTGAAGGAAACCCTCCTCGCCGATCAAAGAACGATCGGAACCGATCACGCCGGAAGCAGCTAACTTTGTAGCCAGTAAACCGTGAAGAGACGCAATGCCGGCATGGATGGGTTTGACCGGAGTTCCGAAGTTTCCGCGGACCCCGCTCGCAAAGGAAGTGGCGATCAGGATGGCGTTATGACATTGGCTTTCATTTAATCCAAGTAGCGTTGCGCATCCGAATGCAGTGACAAGCGGCATGAAAACACTCGTTGCGTGCCATCCTTTTGCATGGATCCGGTAATAGCAGTATGAACCGAGCCGATAACCGAATTCGATCGCTGAACTGTACGCTTGCAGGACGGCGGAACCCGAGCAGTGAAGGTCTTCGCCGAGGGCAAGCAGAGCGGGAATCAGAACTGCACTGGGATGCCCCATATACAGACCATAGTCATCCATATCCAGAACATGAGCCGCAGACGCATTGTGGAAAGCTTTCGCAAGAGAACCTTTGCCGGTCAGAGTTTCGGCCAATGATTCTATTTCCGGAAGAGGGGAATACTTTGTTCCTGAAATCATTACGCCGATCGTGTCGATGAAAGATGACTTTGCTGCATTCAATAGTTCGGGATTCCCGGATACGGACGATTGATTTAGACAGATGGAAATCAGATCATCAACCGGATTGTATTTTTTGTTATTGCTTGCCATATATGAATGCCTACCTTTCTTGACTAATCATGGTCAATACGTGTAGTTATGCATGACAGAAAGCTTGCATCGGTCTCTGGAAAGAATGTGTTTTGTCAGGATGATTGGAGTATTCTCCGCATCGTAGCAAGTCCAGGTCAGAAGGATGGTGGGCAGATTCAGGGAATCCATTTTCAGGTATTTCCGTTCTTCTTCTGTCGGAATTACGGGTTCGATTTCACTTTTAATATGATGAATGAACAGACCGCATTTTTCCCGAAGCATTGGATATAGAAGACCTTCAAATGTTTCGTTGCTGTTTTTCAATATCGGAAACAGATCAGCGGAGAAATAGGACTTCATAACGGCCATCGGAACAAGATCGGTCGTGCATCGAATGCGATACAACTCCGTTACAGGAGCACCGACATGAATTCCCAAAGGGGAGGAGACCGAATGATGGGCTTTGACTACGGAGAAATGCTTCAGAATGTGTTTTTCGCCGAATTCGTTCCAGAAGGCAAGATCGAAATAGTCGCCACGCTTCGGTGTTTCCGATACGAAAGTACCCAGACCCTGACGCTTGACGAGCATTCCTTCGTTGACCAGGTCCAGAATGGCTTGGCGGACGGTGGAACGGCTGACACGAAATTTCTCAGACATTTCGAATTCGGTCAGGATTTTATCACCGGGCTTCCACTCTCCGGATTGAATTTTGTTTGCGATGAATTCTTCTATCTGAAAATATAAAGAAATCCCTTTTTGCCGATAATCCATTTTGATTGCTCCTTCGAATAAGCTGATAGTTTTTTTGTATGACCAATAGATTCTTTGAGTTATCAGGATGTAGTCACGGCATGCTATAGTAGTTGTGCGGACAACCTGATGATATAAGGTTATATCATCAGGCGCACAAAGTCAATGAGGGATTATTAAAGAATATTTGTTTCGGAGGTAATTGCAGAATGAGGGAACGGCTTAAGTCGAAACCTGATGCGGTATTATGCACGTATTTATCACAACCGTCGATCGAAGCAGACAGCAAGCGTAATTTTTATAATATGGTGGACATAAACCTGTCTCATGTGCTGATGCTGTTGAAACAGGACATTATTGAAGTTCAGGATGCACAGAAAATACTGGATACCCTGCTCGATCTGCGTTCGAAAGGCGTTTCTGTCATCGAACTCGATCCGGAAAAAGAGGATTTCTATTTTAATCTCGAGAGTTACCTGATCAATAAAGTGGGATTGTCGGTCGGCGGAAAGATGCATACTGCGCGGAGCCGCAACGATATTTTAAGTACGATTACGAGGATGGCGGTCAGGGATGCGGTTGTTCCGTTATTAGAAAAACTGAATGTCGCTCGGAAGTGCCTGCTTCAACTTGCCGATGCAAACAAGGACCAGGTGTTGACTGGATATACGCATATGCAACCAGCACAACCGATTTCACTGGGCTTCTATCTTCTTGCCATCAGTCAGGCACTGGAACGTGATTTTGACAGATTGGAAGCGGCGTTTTCCCGTCTGAACGTTTCCGCTCTGGGAGGCGGTGCGTTTGCAGGGACTAGTTTTCCGATCGACCGGGAGTATGTTGCGGGATTGTTAGGATTCGATGCGCCGATCGAGAACAATATGGATGCGGTCGTTGCAAGAGACTATCTGCTTGAATACGCCGCAGATTTTGCAACGCTGGGTAATACAATCAGCCGGTTTGCGACGGATCTGTATTATTGGGCGACCGATGAGTTTGGTTATGTGGTCGTGGATGATTCCATCGCAATCTGCAGCAGCATAATGCCGCAGAAGAAAAACCCGGTCACGCTGGAACATCTCCGTGCAAAGGGCTCACATCTGGAGGCTGCGTACGTCTCGATTTTTACAGTTTTGAAGGGAATTGCATTCGGTCATTGCCGTGACACCGGGGGCGAATCACATCATCTGTTCTGGGATGCCGTGAATGAGATGAATACGATCCTGGAACTGCTTATTCTCACCCTGAACAAAGTCTCTTTCAAAATGGACAAGGCAAAGGAACGCGCCGATTCGAACTTTTCCACTGTCACGGAACTGGCGGATGCGATTGTAAAGGAAGAAGGAGTTTCTTTCCGTGAAGCTCACGAAATCGTCGGCCATATTGTAGGTGTTTGTGTCGAATCGGGACTCCGCGCGACGGATATCAATCCGAAAATGCTGGATGATGCCAGTGAACAGTTTATCTCACGTAAACTTGGCTGGTCACAGGAACATCTGAATAGTGTGCTGGATTCCCGGAATTCCGTAAACGGGAAAACCGATTTCGGAGGACCCAACATCGAGGAGTGTTTGAAGATGATCCGGAGACAAACGGACAAATTGCAGAAGGATTGCGCAAGAATCAATGAGATCAGACAACAATTACAGGTTTCACAGGATCGCTTATTGAACGAAGTAACCAACGTGCTGAAACGGTAAGCAGATCCGGATCCATATAACAGTAATTCAAGGAGGAAAAAATGAAAAAGCTTGTATCCATTCTTATGTGTCTGGTGATGCTTTTCTGCCTGGCAGCATGCACACCCAAGCCGCAGGAACAGAGTAATCCTCAACCGGGGAATACCGATTCGCAGCCTTCCGGATCTGCACAGCGCGAATTCACCAGACTGACGCTGGGAACCTCGAGTCTTGGCGGAACGTATTATACGCTCGGCGGCGGATGGGCGAACATCATGAACAGAGTCGTCGACAACATCGAGATCAGTGTTGAACAGACGGGCGGACCGTCTTCCAACCTGGAACTTATGGAGCAGGGCGAAATGGAAATCGCGTTCGTAACGACATGGGTATCCGGCGACGGCTGGGACGGCAATCCCAACAGTTGGGCAGCAGGAACAAAGTATAAAGAACAGCGCGCGATCTTCCCGATGTACTCATCCATTGCGCATTTCTTCTCTCTTGAGGGATCCGGAATCAACTCCATTCAGGACTTCAACGGCAAGAATATGACGATCGGAAACCCCGGCGCGACCGGTAACCTCGTCGGAAACGCCGTTATCGAAGTATTCGGATTGAAGCCCAAGACTGTCAACGCGGTGTCCACGGAAGTCGCCATGAACAACCTGAAGGACAGAACGTCTGACTGCGGCGTCAATGTTACCGGCGCACCCGGCCCGGCGTTCCTGAATGCGGAAACGACGCATGATATCCATTACATTCCGTTCTCGTCAGAAGAGATGGCTCAGCTTCTGAAGGCCTATCCATACTGGAGCGAAGGCGCTATCCCTGCCGGAACTTATAAAAACCAGAATGAAGATGTCCGCGCAATCGCTCTTTGGAACGCGTGCGTTGTTGATAAGGATCTTGACGCGGATCTCGTTTATGAACTGGTCAAGGCGACGTTTGAGAATATCGAAGAACTGTATGCCGTTGACGCGACTGCGAAGCAGTTTGACGCAAAAATGGTAAATAACTGCGGCATCCCGCTCCATCCGGGCGCTGCGAGATACTATGAAGAAATCGGCATCAAGCTTGCCGATAATGTAAAACCGATCGACTAATCGGATAATAAAGCAGACGAGTATTGGTTGCAGTTTAGATTCTTCCCGGAAGATGCCTCCTATGGGGGGCATCTTCCGGGGGAAACTCTTTGTTGAGAATAGTAGGAGCGAATATGCAACTGTTTAAGAAAAGGGAGAAACCGATTACTGTTGAGACGAACCCGGACGCAGTGACGGAAGGACTGCCGAAACGGATGCTGACCGGAAAACTGGAGATGGTTTTCTGGGTTTTCGGTATTATTGTTACGTGCGTTCATATTTGGTTCCTGGCTACCAAACCCACGGCGACGTATACGCTTTACGCCACGCATGTCATGCTGGGATATATAATGACGATCGTCACGTATTGCGCCACGAAAAAAACGCCGAAAGACAAAATACCGGTTTATGATTACATCCTGATGATTCTGACCGTGCTGAGTTGTTCATACCTGATCTGGCAGAAGGATGTTCTGATTTTCCGGGTAGGCGTCAAACCGACTACGATGGATGTTGTCGTTGCAACGGTTCTGATCCTGTTAACGTTGGAATTAACGAGAAGAACATGCGGAAACGTAATGCCCACAATCGCAATACTGTTTATCCTGTATGCGAAATACGGACATGTTTTCCACGGTATGTTCGGACATCGAGAATATAAATGGTCGAAGATCCTGTCTTACATGCTATGCTATGACGGCATTTTCAGCACATCGATCAACGCATCGGCAACGATGGTATTTCTGTTCATTGTATTCGGCGCCTTCTTGCAGGGATGTGGCGCTGAAAAGTTCTTTATGGATCTCTCAATGGGAATCGCGGGCGGAAAACGGGGCGGTCCTGCCAAAGTGGCCGTCATTTCCAGCGCTCTGTTCGGAACTGTTTCCGGAAACGGCGTCGCAAATGTCGTCACAACCGGCCAGATTACGATTCCGATGATGAAGAAAATCGGTTATTCCAGTAAATTCGCCGGAGCAGTCGAAGCAACCGCTTCTACCGGCGGTCAGATTATGCCGCCGATTCTCGGTTCGGCAGCATTCGTTATGTCCGCTTTGATCGCGGTACCGTATTCAAGAATTATTTCAGCCGCACTGATCCCAGCTATCCTGTACTTTACGGCGGTCTTTGTCATGATTGACCTCGAAGCTGTCAAGAAGGGATTGAAAGGGTTGAGCAAATCGCTCATTCCTCCGGTAGGCGGCGTACTCAAAACACAGGGCCATTTGATTCTTCCTCTGGTTGTCCTTATTCTGACGCTTTCGGTTTTTGGATTCAGTGCAATCCGTTCCGCTCTGATCGGCATGGTAACCTGCGTGGTGCTGTCCTGGGTCAGAAAAGAGACGCGAATGGGTCCCAAAAAGATCCTGAACGCAATGAGCAAAGGAGCCTTTAATACCGTCAGTGTCGTCTGTGCCTGCGCAACGGCCGGAATCGTCATCGGAGTGCTTCAGATGACCGGAACCGGTCTGAAATTTGCCGGTGCAATCGTGGCGCTTTCCGGAGGCAAAAAATTACTGGCTTGCATTCTCACAATGGTGGCTAGTATCATTCTGGGCATGGGTCTTCCGACCACCGCAGCCTATCTGATCTGTGCTGCCGTAACAGCTCCGGCTCTTGTACAGCTCGGCGTCACGACATTGCAGGCACATATGTTCATCTTCTATTTCGCCTGCATTTCTTCCATCACCCCGCCGGTTGCTTTGGCGGCGTACGCGGCAGCTGGTATTGCGAATACAAAACCGATGCCTTTGGCACTTACGGCGTGTAAGATCGGTATCGTGGCGTTCATCGTTCCGTACATGTTCATTTATGGACCGGCACTGCTGTGGGAAGGCTCTATCCTTGAAGTGCTTCGCGTACTCGTCACGGCATTCATCGGTGTTCTGTTCCTGGGCTTCGGCTTGATGCGTCAACAATCCACAAACAGTTTGAATATTGTTTTCAGTATCATTCTTGTCGCGTCCGCCCTGTGTCTGATCTATACATCGTTCCTGACCGACGTGATCGGCCTTGTCGCAGGGTTTGCCGTACTGGTGATCGTGAATCTGAAAGCCAGAAAGCAGAAAGCGATTCCGGAGACCGGTATTCCGGAGAGCCACGAACCGGACGAGAATGATGATCAGGAAAAGGAAAGCGACAATGAGGTACAGAATTGAAAAAGATAGTCTGGGCGAAATTAAAGTCCCGGAGAATCATTGCTGGGGAGCGCAGACGCAACGCAGTCTCCTGAACTTTCCGATCGGAACGGAGAAGATTCCCTATGAGATCATTCTTGCG
>Ga0079305_1001224_pt1 | contig 37205 bp, 29 predicted proteins | sample LMS_cellobiose_e_FD_79183 | JGI IMG/M metagenome (GOLD analysis project Ga0079305, IMG submission 79183) | Rumen-fistulated moose microbial communities from Alaska, USA - LMS_cellobiose_enrichment | ecosystem: Host-associated > Mammals > Digestive system > Stomach > Rumen fluid ... | reverse complement strand
TCGTGGCCGTCTGCGTTCACGTGCAGATGGACGGAGGAACCCATCATCTCCGCCACCTCCACCGTGGCCGCCACGCCCGTGTCGGAAACATCCGTGTGCTCCGGACGCACGCCCAATGTCACCGGCTGGGACTGGACATCGTTGTTGAGCAAGCGCTCCTCCTTCTCGGCGGACAGCTCCTGACGATAGCCGCCCACCTCCACGAAGTACTTGCTGCCCTCCCGGACCAGCTGCGCATCGAAGAAGTTCATCACCGGCATGCCGATGAATCCGGCCACGAACAGGTTGGCGGGATGGTTGAACACCTCCTGGGGAGTGCCGATCTGCTGGATATAGCCGTCCCGCATGATCACGATCCGATCGCCCAATGTCATGGCCTCGGTCTGGTCGTGGGTCACATAGATGAAGGTGGTGTCGATCCGCTTCCTCAGCTTGATGATCTCCGCCCGCATCTCGTTCCTCAGCTTGGCATCCAGGTTGGAGAGGGGCTCGTCCATGAGCATCACCTTCGGCGCCCGGACGATGGCACGGCCGATGGCCACGCGCTGCCGCTGGCCGCCGGACAGGGCCTTGGGCTTCCGCTGCAGATACTGGGTGATGTCCAATATCTCCGCCGCTTCCTTCACCTTCTTGTCGATCTCATCCTTGGGCACATGGCGCAGCTTCAGGGAGAAGGCCATGTTCTCATAGACCGTCATATGAGGATACAAAGCATAGTTCTGGAAGACCATGGCGATGTCCCGATCCTTGGGCGGGATATCGTTCACCACCTTGCCGTCGATCAGCAGCTGGCCGTCGGTGATCTCCTCCAGGCCCGCCACCATCCGCAGCGTGGTGCTCTTGCCGCAGCCCGAGGGGCCCACCAGCACGATGAACTCCTTGTCCTGGATGTCCAGGCTGAACTGCTGGACCGCCACCACGCCCTCGTCCGTGATCTGGAGATTGACCTTCTTCTTCTCCGGCTGGTCGTCCTTCTTCTTGCTCTTCTTCTGTTCGCCGCTGATGTAGGGATAGACCTTCTTGATGTTCTTGAGTTGTACGGTTGCCATGTTGCTTTGTCTCTGGACGCCCTGCCTCCGCATGAGGCGCCCTCGCGGCTTTCAGGCCGCTTTACGACAGGTCTCCACACTGCCGCACCGGGAGATGCCGGTCTTTTCCTCCTTTTTTTCAGGCGGGGTGTCTATGGATCGTGGAGTAGCGCGCCCCGGCCGTAAAGTTTAGGGTTTCGTATTTTGGGGTACCGTTCAGGGGATCCAGCGTTTCACCGCCGCGTCGATCAGGGAAACGGCATGGGCAACGGCCTTGTCGTCCCCGTCGGTATATCCGGCCAGGGGCGGGCGCACGCCGCCGATGTCGATGCCCTCCCGGCGCCGCAGCACCTCCTTGATGGAGGCATACATATTGCACCGGGTGGCGCAGAGAGCATAGATGATGTTGTCCACATCGTATTGGAGCTGCCGGGCCTTCTCCCACTCGCCGGCATAGAAGAGGGCGAACAGCTTCACGATCAACTCCGGCATGGCGCCATAGGTTCCGCCGATGCCGCCGTCCGCACCCATCATGAGGCCGGAGATGATCTGCTCATCCGGGCCGTTGAATACCACGAAGGGGCGGCCGTTTTTCGTGCCCTCGTCCTTGAACATCTGGATGTCCTGGACGGGCATGGAGGAGTTCTTGACGCCGATCACGTTGGGATTCTTCAGCATCTCCCGAAGCAGGGGCATGGTCAACGCCACACCGGCCAGCTGGGGGATGTTGTAGATGATGAAGTCCGTGTGGGGGGCGGCGGCGCTGATGTCGTTCCAGTATTGGGCGATGGCGTGCTCCGGAAGCCTGAAGTAGATGGGCGGGATGGACGCGATGGCATCCACGCCCAGGCTTTCGGCATGGCGAGCCAGCTCCTGGCTGTCCCGGGTGTTGTTGCAGGCCACGTGGGCGATGATGGTGAGCTTGCCCTGGGCCGCCTCCATCACATTCTCCAGCAGGAGCTTGCGCTCCGGGACGCTCTGATAGATGCACTCCCCGGAGGAGCCGCCCACATACAGGCCCTTGACGCCCTTCTCGATGAAGAACGTTGTCAGCTTGCGGACCGCCGCGGGGTCGATCTCGCCGTTTTGGTCATAGCAGGCGTAGAACGCGGGGAATACGCCCCGATACTTTTCCATATCCTTCATTGCGATCTCCATTCCTTTATTCTTCGTAGACCAGCACTTTGAACACCACTTTGGACACCGTCTCGGGTCCGTTGGTCTGGATCTTGATGCGATGGGCGTCCTCCGGGAACACCACCAGGAACGATCCTGGCCGCAGCACCAGGCTTTGCTCAGCCTGGCCTCGGTAGGCATAGAAATCGTCCTTGTGCTCGAACATCGTCAGCTTCCCGGGGGAAGCGAGCTCCACCCGTTCCTCGCCCGACCTCATGAGATGCACATCGAGATACCGCCGATGGGCCTCGAAGAAGGTGTCCTCCAGGGGCAAGGTCTCATAGGTGAAGCGGGTGACATACAGGGCGTCGCCCTCCAGGCGCATGGTTTCGGGGCCCACGGTAGACAAAAAGTCCTCGTTGAGCCGGTCCAAAACCTGATCCAGCCGGGGATGGATGCCACGATAGGCCTTGGCTTGGGTCAACTTATCCAGGATCATAGGCTTATCCCTTCACCGCACCCATGGTGATGCCCTTGGTGAAGTACTTCTGGAACAGCAGGAACACGATGATGATGGGCACAGCGGCCAACGCGGCGCCCGCCATGATGAGACCGAAGTCCGTGGAGTTCTCCGCCTGCATGGTGGCGATGCCCAGCGAGATGGTCAGCTTGCTGTTGCTGGTGAGCATGATCAGCTGCATGAAGTAGTCGTTCCATGAGTTGATGAAGGTGAAGATGGCCAAGGCCCCGATGCCCGGCTTGATCATGGGCATGACCACGCTGGTGAAGGTCCTCAGCTCGCTGGCGCCGTCGATGCGGGCCGCCTCCAGCATCTCTCCGGGGATGCCCTCGGAGAACTGCTTCATGAGGAACACGCCGAAGGGCCAGCCCACGGTGGGCAAGATGACCGCCCATATGTTGTCATACAGGCCCAGGGCACTGATCTCCCGCACCAAGGGCACCAGGATGACCTGCTTGGGCAGGGCCATGGCCGCCACGATGAGGCTGAAGAGGAAGGCCCGGCCGATGAACCGCTTCTTGGCCAGGGCATAGCCGGCCATGGCGGCGGTGATGCAGGTGAGGATCATGGCCATGACCGCCATGAACACGGTGTTGATCATCCAGCGCACGGCCGCCGGGACGGTGACCCCGATCTCCCCGAACAGGGGCGCCGAGCGGCGGGAGAACAGCTCCGTGATGTTCCGCATGGTGATCTCCTTGGGAAACCACTGGGGAATGCGGGTGTTGATGGCCGTCGGGGGCTTGAGCATGCCGGTGATGATCCAGTACAGGGGGAAGATGAACAGGAATGCCAAGATGATCAGCACCACAAAGGAAAAGATCTTATAGGTGACGCTGCTGCCGTTGTCTTTGCTCATATCCTCACCCCCTTATTTCTCCCGCGCAAGGCGGAACTGAACGGCGCTCAGGATGCCGATGAAGATGGCCAATATGACGCCCATGGCGTTGCCATAGCCGAAGCGGTAGAGCTTGAACGCAGTGTAGTAGATGTAGTACATCACGGTCTCTGTGGCGTAGTTCGGCCCGCCGCTGGTGAGCAGCTGGATGAGGGCGAAGCACTGGAAGGAATTGATGGTGGTGATGACCAGGATGTACAGGGTGGTGGGCATGATCTGGGGCCACTTGATCCGCCAGAAGACCTGGAGGTTGTTGGCGCCGTCCACCTCGGACGCCTCCACCAGGGAGTTGTCCACGTTCCCCAGGGCGGACACATACAGCACGATGGGCTGGCCCACGGAGGTGGTGAGCAGGATCAAAATGATGCAGCCCAGGGCATATTTGGGGTCGCCCAGCCAGTTGATGTTTTTGCTGATGACGCCAGTGTTCTTCAGAAGGTAGTTGAAGATGCCGTAGTAGTTGTTGTACATCCACTTCCACACCACCGTGACGGCCACAGATCCGGTGACCACGGGGAGATAGAACACGATGCGGAAGAAGCTGAGCAGGCCCTCCTTCATCTTATAGATGGCGGAGGCCACCCACAGGGAGAAGATGCAGGTGAAGGGCACGCTGACCACCACGATGATGAAGGTGTTTTTCAGGGCCTTCAAAAAGACGGGGTCCTTCCACAGCTCGATATAGTTGTTGAACCAGATGAACTTGTCCGGGGTGTTCAGGTCCATGTTGGCGTCGAAAAAGCTGGTGACGACGCACATGACCATGGGGACCACGACAAACCCGATGAAGAAGATCAGGCTGGGCAGCAGAAAGAGATAGCCAGCAACGGTCTCTCTGCGCCGCAGCTCGGGACTCATGGTTTGCGGCACGATGATATACCTCGCTTTCCAAACGATTCATGCAAAACGCCCCATCCCCGCATCGCGCGGGAATGGGGCGCGAACCCATTCACAGGGGTCCTCTCCCTCAGGGGGAGAGCTTAAGCGGGATGCTTAGTTGGCGTTGGCCTGACCGCAGAAATCGGCGACCGCCGCGGCGATGGCCGCTTCGGAACCGTCGCTGGAGCCAACCTGCTGGAGCATGTTCCACCAGGCGGTACGGGCGGGAGCCCAGCCCTTGGTGACCTGGTAGTAGTCGCCCAGCATGGGCATGAGCTTGTTGTACTCAGCCATGATCGCGTTGTCGGACCAGACATCCAGCTCGGTGCCGGCCACGGCGGAACGGGCGGCGAAGAAGTTGGAAGCGCGGACCGCGTCATAGGTGTGCTCGCTGTCGGCCATGAACTTGATGAACTTCTTGGCGGCTTCGATCTTGGCATCGTCGCCGTTGTTGAAGATACCGAAGCCCCAGATGCCGCCCTGCAGCTTGGCGACGCCATCCTCAGAGGGGAAGGCCATAAAGACGATATCGTCGCCATTGGCGGTCTTCTCAGCGCCGGTGCCGGCGGAGTTGGGATTCAGCTGCTGGGCGATGTTCCAGCAGAAGGCCATCTGGAAGATGCCGTTGTAGAAGTTGGCGATCTCATCGCCGCCCACCACGGAGGGATCATAGTCGATGCCTTCGAGATCATAGAGGGCCTTGAGGGCCTGGACGTTCTTGGCATCGTCCCAGGTGTAGGCGGTGTGCTCGGCGTTGGTGAAGGTGCCGCCATAGAGGTTGTTCACGAGGGCGCGGGTGCCCTGGTCGCCGCCCTGGCCGCCGCAGAACACGACGCCCACGGTCTCGCCATAGTGGGCATAGAGGGCCTTCACGGCAGCGAGGAACTGCTCGGTGGTCCAGGTGTGGGTCTCCGTGTTGATATACTGATCAGCACCGGCGGCCTTGAAGGCGTTCAGGTTGATGCCCATGCAGTGGGCGGTCATGCACAGAGGATACTCAAAGGCGGTGGCATCGTCGGCGAAGCAGGCAGCCAGGGCAGCCGCGTTGATCTCGGCTTTGTCCTGATCGTCAAACAGGTCGGCGATGTTGACCATGTAGCCCTGGGCGCCCCAGTTGCTGACCAGACGCTCGGGTCCTTCCATGATCAGGTCGGGCGCCTTCTTGGCGGTGAGGGCGGTGTTGACCTTGTCGTCGCCGTCGGAGTAGGTCAGGTATTCCACCTTGACCTTGATGCCCGTTTCGGCGGTGAAGGCATCGGTGAGCGCCTTGACGGCCTCTTCGTTGCCCCAGTTGCCGATGGGGTAGGTCCAGAGGGTGATCTCTTCGGCGTCGGCAGAGGCGGGTTTGGCGATGGCGGCGAGGCCGAGGACCATCAACAGCGCCAGCGCAATGGACAATGCTTTCTTCATGTTTTTCCTCCTGATAAAGATGATATGGTGCACCCTGGTCCGCATGAAAAATCACAGGGGCCGGACATGCACAGGGGGGTTCCCTCCATACACAAATAATACATAATTGTGCCCCTCCTTGTCAATAGTGAACATTGCAATGGCGGCCACTTCTCTGGAAGAGAAAACGGGCCTTTGCCGGACGCGCCGGACAAAATCATGCTTGACAGGTATTGGGGGAGCCGATAGAATAAAACGAGTATAAAACAAAGCTATTATGCGAGAGGACATCCCATGAAGCGACACATCCTTTGCCTGGGCGATTCCAACACCTTTGGATACTGTGCGGATCCCAACGACAGCGCCGATCACACCTATCGGTTCAATGAGGAGGAGCGCTGGCCCTGCCGCCTGCAGGCGGCCCTGGGGGCGGAGTATCTCGTGACGGAGGAGGGCTTGAGCGGCCGCACCACGGTGTTCGTGGACGCCCTTCACGAGAGCATGGACGCCCTGAGTACGGCCTATGCCACCCTCATGAGCCATGAGCCCCTGGACCTGCTCGTCATCATGCTGGGGACCAACGACACCAAGGAACGGTTCGGCGTGAACGCCGCCGGCATCGCCGTGGGCATGGAGCGGCTGATCAAAAAATGCAAGAGTGTGGAATGCTGGGGCGGCAAGGCCCCCAACATCCTCATCGTCTGTCCGCCGCCCATCGGCGAGGGGTTCTTCGATGAGGTCATGGGCAACGGCTGCGTGGAGAAGTCCCGGGCCCTGGCGGCCCATCTCGTGCCGGTGGCGGAGCGCAACGCGGTCCATTTCTTCGATGCAAAGGACTGCGAATTCAACCCGGTGGACCACATGCACCTGTCCCGCCGCGGCCACGCCCAGCTGGCCGAAAAGCTGGCAAAACTCATTCCCACGCTGCTGTGATCAAAGCGAAGGAAGACGCGGGAACACAATGATTGGATGTTGTGTTTCTTTTTCTTTTCTGTGAAAAGGACAAGGAACCGAAAAAGAAAGGCTCAAGAGACGATAAAGAGGCAGGGACGAGTCCCTGCCTCCTTCTTAAGTTCTTTTGGGCCGCCCTTTTCCTGTTTAAGAAAATGGCGGATGCTTCCAAGTCAATACCTCTACTCTTGTTCCGACGGGTAGTCGCCCTTGCCGGTGAGGGAGCGCTTGATGATCTTGCCCATGCGCTTGAGGGCATAGGGGCCTACCAGCTTCATCATCTCCTCGGCGGTGTGCATGTCGCTGGCGGCGGGCATGTCCCGCGTCAGGTGGATGGCGTCAAACTCGCAGCGGGTGGTGCACAGGCCGCAGCCCACGCACTTGTTGAAGTCCACGGTGGTCGCACCGCAGCCCAGGCACCGGCTGGCTTCGATCTTCACCTGCGCCTCGGTGAGGGGGAGCCGAAGATCCCGGAAGGTCTGCCGGGCTTCGCCGGGCTTGCTGCCGGGCCGCTGCCGGGGGGAATTGTCGAAGGACTCGGGCCGGGTGATGTCCTCCCGGTCAAACTCGATGAATTCCCGCCGATCCCGGCCGATGGTCAGGCTTTGGCCCGGGTGCACGAACCGGTTGATGGAGACCATGGCCTCCCGGCCGTCGGCGATGGCGTCGATGGCGAATCTCGCCCCGTGGTGGATGTCCCCGGCGGCGAAGATGTCGGGCTCGGCGGTCTGGAGCGTCACCGGGTCGCAGACCACGGCGCCGTTGGGCCGCAGCTCCACCTTCGTTCCCGCCAGCAGCTGGCCCCAGCGGGCGCTCTGCCCGATGGCCAGGAGCACATTTTGGCAGGGAACGGTGATGGTCTCGCTCTCGTCATAGAGGGGGCTGAACCGATGGCTTTCGTCGAAGACCCGGGTGCAGCGCTTGAACACCACGCCGGTGACCTTGCCGGACTCGTCCCGCAGGACCTCCTTGGGGCCCCAGCCGTTCTGAACGGCGATGCCCTCCTGGAGCACCTCCTCCACCTCGTCGCGGGCGGCGGGCATCTCCTCCCGGCTCTCCAGGCACAGCATGGTCACCTTTCCGGCGGTGGCTCTGAGGGCGGTCCGGGCCACATCCGCGGCCACGTTGCCGCCGCCCACCACCACCACATCGCCGGTGAGCTTTTCGTCGGGATCGTTGTTCAGCCGATAGAGGAAGTCCACGCCGGACTCCACCCCGGGGCCTTCCTCCCCGGGCACGCCGGCGCCCCGGCCTCCCTGCAGGCCGATGGCCAGCAAAAAGGCCTTGAACCCCTGCTCCCGCAGAGAGGGGATGGTCACATCCTTGCCCACCTCCACGCCGCAGCGGAAGGTGACGCCCATGGTCCGAAGGATGTCGATCTCCTTCTCCAAAACCTCCTTCTCCAGCCGGAAGCTGGGGATGCCGTTGAGCAGCATGCCGCCGGGACGGGGCGCCTTTTCAAAGACGGTGACGGGATACCCCTCCTTGCGCAGATAGTAGGCGGCGGAGAGGCCCGCGGGGCCGGCGCCGATGACGGCGATGGGGAAATCCGTCCACTGCTGACCGTCCATGTTCTCGCAGATCTCGGCGTAGCTTTCGGGATGCTCCAGCTCCCACTGGGCCAGGAACTTTTTCACCTCGTCGATGGCCACGGGGGCGTCCACGGTCCCTCGGGTGCACCGATCCTCGCAGCGGCGGTTGCACACGGCGCCGCACACCGCCGGGAAGGGATTGTCCTGGCGGATGAGCTTCACGGCCTCGGCATAGCGGCCTTCGGCGGCCATCTTCAGATACCCCTGAACGGCGATGTGGGCCGGACAGGCGGTTTTGCAGGGGGAGGTGCCGGTGTCATAGCAGTTGATCTTGTTGTGATCCCGATAGTCCGGGTCCCAGCGGTCCTCGCCCCACACATGGTCCGTGGGCAGATCGTGGACCGGATACTTCACCCGGGTGCCGTCGGCCTTGCAGAGCTTTTGCCCCAGCTTGGCGGCGCCCACGGGGCACACCTCTACGCACTTGCCGCAGGCCACGCACTTGGTTTTATCCACATGGGCCCGATAGGCCGAGGCGGACATGTTGGGCGTGTTGAAGAGCTGGCTGGTCCTGAGGCCATAGCAGCTGCCGGGGGAGCAGTTGCAGATGCCAACGATGCGGTTGGGGCCGTCCAGATTGGTGATCTGGTGCACATAGCCCTTGCGCTCGGCCCGCATGATGATCTCCATGGCCTCCTCCCGGGTGATATAGTGGGCGTCCTTGCCGGACTCCACCAAAAACTCCGCGATGTCGCCCACGCCGATGCACATATAGCCCTCGATGTCGCCGACGCCCTCTCCCCGGATGCGCTGGGCCTTGCGGCAGGCGCAGACCATGGTGCAGAACTTGTCATACTTCTGGAGCCAATGGGAGAGGTGTTCCACGCTGACAGACTGGCTGCCTGCGTCGATGGCCTTCTCCACGGGGATCACGTGCATGCCGATGCCGGCGCCCCCGGGGGGCACCAGCTTGGCTGCCATCTCCAGGGGTTCCTGGGGGGCCAGGTTGAACATGGTGGCCACCTCGGGATGCTCGTCGGGCAGGGTGGGATGCTCCACCATATACTCCCCGGAGCCCACCACCCACTTGGGGATCCAATACTGGATGTGCTGGTCCGGATTGTCCCGGTTCTGCTCCAGGATGCCGATCCACAGCAGGTGGTCGATGACCTTTTGGGCCGCTCCCTCGCTCATGTTGTTCCGCTGGGCCAGCTCAGGGGTGGTCAGACCGAAGCGCCGCTTTTTGAAGCTCAGCAGGAACTTCACCTCGTCCTTCGTGAGCAGCCGATCCAATATCCAGAAATCCATGTGGTTTTCCTTCATGCCGCCGGGCAGCTTCCGAGGGATGTTGTCGGTAATCATGAGGGCCAGCTTCTTCACCAGCTTCGCCTTTTCGGGGTCGCTGCAGTGATGGCCGTCCACCGGGTAGTCCCGTTCATTCACATGAATGCGGGGATTCACTTCTTTTACCATGGCGTTCTCCTTATTCGATGGGGATCTTGATGGTCATGTCGCTGAGGGGATAGGCGGCGCAGGCATGGACATAGCCAAAGTCCCGGTCCGCCCCCCGGCGCCCGTCGTTCTCCGGGCAGACATAGTAGTCGCCGGAAAGGACCTTGGTCCGGCAGAAGCCGCATTCGCCGCTGCGGCAGGCGGTGTCGATGGCGATGTTGGCCCGCTCCAGGGCCACCACCAGGCTCTCCGTGGCCCTGGCGGGGATCCTGTCTTCATGGATGCCCCGGCGCACGGTGAGGGTATAGGTCTCACCCTTCTTTTCTTGGGGATAGCCCGGGAAGGCTGTGATGTCCTTGGCCTGACCAAAGACCTCGAACCGGACCCGGCGGGCGGGCACGTTCAGCTTCTTGATCTCCTCCCGCAGGAAGGTGTACATGGCCTGGGGGCCGCAGATGAAATAGGAGGTGTCCCCCTTCGTATACTTTCGGATGAGCTCGGCGCTGAGGAAGCCCCGCTCCCCGGTCCAGCCCTCATCCGCTCCGGACAGCACGTGGACCACCTTCACCCGATCGCAGTTCAGGCCGGCGAGCTGGTCCTTCAAAATGATGTCGTCCGGGGACACGGAGCCATAGAGGATGGTGAGGTCCATGTCCAGCGTTCCATGGGCGATCTCCTTGGCCATGGAAGCAAAGGGCGTGATGCCCACGCCGCCGGCGAGAGCCATCACATGCTTTGCATCCCGGAGGGGCTCATAATAGAATTGCCCCAGGCCCAGGTTGCCCAAAAGGCGATCTCCCACTTTGAGCTCGCTGTTCACATAGTCGGCGATGAAGCCGTCGCCCTTGGAGCGGCGAACGGTGATCTCCACGAATCCCTTCTCCTGCCGGGCCTCGAAGGGGGCTGAGGAGAGGGAATAGGGCCGGGTGACGGTCTCCCCGTTGATGTGGAAGGCCAGCGAGATGAACTGCCCTGCATAGAAGGGGGGCAGCTTCTGCCCGTCGGCCCGAACGAAGCGAACGGTTTTGGCCGTGGGGCTCACGGGGTAGATCCTGTCCACCACCAGCTCCAGCTTCCCGGGATGCCATTCCCGGGCCACGCGGCCGATTGGGTCGTCCGCGACGGGCTTCTCCGAAGCGTCCTCAAAGGCGGTCAGGCGGGCCTTGGTGACCCGGGACGCGCCGCCCACATCCTGCAAAAATCCCTTGATCTTCATTTGACCGCCTCCTTCTTCGCCTTGATGTCATCCAGCACATTCTTGGCCGCCTTCCGTCCGTTGGTCACGGCGGGGCCCATGCCGTCGCCGGAGATCTGGTGGGCGCCGGCGAACTCCAGCCCCCCGATGAACCGCTCCGCCTCGGCGGTTTGGAGCCGGGCGACGATGTGGTCCTCCATGGTGTGGGCATAGCCGTAGATGCAGCCGTTCCACATGCCGGTGTAGTGGGCCACGGTCATGGGGGTCTCGATGACGATCTCCAAAATATGGTCCCTGAGATTCACACCGAAGTATCGGCTCATATCGTCGATCATCTGCTCCGCCACCCGGTGCTTTACCGCGTCATATTCGTCGGCGGAAACGGTTTTCCAGCCGTCCACCCGGGGCAGCGTGGTGATGGAGAAGGAGCAGGTGCCCTCCGGCGTGGCGTCGGGGTTCCCATAATTGTGGCAGATGCAGGTGAGGTACCGATAGGGCCCCAGGCCCGCCAGGTCCCGGTAGAGCTCGTCGGTGTCCATGGTGTCACCCCGGAAGATGCTGTAGTCCCGGATGTTCAGCTCCTTGGCGGGCTTGTCCAGGATCATGATGACGGAGAAGGCCGTCAGGCTCAGCCGCCGGCCGTTGACCATCTTCAGGGCCTTCGCGGGCACCTCGGAGATGGGCTCGATCATGGAGGTGTAGACCTTGTTGGGATAGGGGGCCGAGATCACATAGTCGGCGTGGATCTCGTCTCCCCGGGCGGTGCGCACGCCGTAGACATGGCCGTCCTTGACCAGGATTTTTTCCACATGCTGGCGATATTCGATCTGGACCCCCATCGCCTCCGCCCGCTCCGCCATCTTGAGGCTCATCTCGTGGCTGAACTTCCGGGGGATATAGGAGCCATAGCCGATATAGTCCGCCATGAGGACGGAGAAGATGGTGAAGGGCAGATCCCGGAAGCCGCTGCCCACATAGATCCAATAGGGGGCCAAAAGGTCCCGGGCCTTTTGGGGCAGATCGAAGGTGTTCATGACCTCTGCGGTGGAATAGCCCGCGGTCTTCACGAAGGCCTCATGCTTCAACAGCATCAAGGGCTTGCTCATGGGGTGGATGGAAAGCTCGTTGACGCTGTCGAACACCGTGTGGCACAGGTTCAGGAGCTTGAGCACCTTGTCATAGGTGCCGGGGACCTCCTTGTCCACCTCCCGGGCGAAGGTCTCAAGGCCCGGGTGAAGGGTGACCTCGATGCCGGGCAGGGAGGCGTGGTAGGCCTCGGGGACCTTGAGCCAGTCCACGTTCACCCCCATGTCCTCCAAAAACTTGCCCACCTTCAGCCGGTTCCCCGCGGGGCCGATGCTCATCATCTCGTGGAGGGCAGCCTCGATCTCGATGCCGCCGCGGACGAAGCTGGTGGCGATGCCACCGGGCAGGTTGTGCCGCTCCAGCACCAGCACATCGAGCCCCTTGTCCGCCAGCATCAGGGCGGAGCTCAGGCCAGCCAGCGCCCCGCCGATGACGATGACATCATAGTGGTCTTTATAGAATTTCATATGTTCGCTCCTTATACGAAAGATGAGGGAGCGGAAACATCGCTCCCTCGTGCAAGAGGTATCCTTAGAAGAATCTTTCGACCAGCTCGCGGGAATACTCGGCGGTCTCGTCCATGTCGCCGAAGCTCATGACCTCGCCCGCATAGTAGGTGTCGTATTTGCCCTGCATGGCCTCCACCTTGTCATACCAGCCGGCGGCATAGTCCTTGCTGAAGACATGGGGGAAATAATAGACGCTCCACTCGTTCACCACGTTGGATGCGGGGTTGTGCATGATCTTCAGATCGTCCAGCACCGTCTGCTTGCACTCGTCATAGGGGATCTCCTTGGTGTCCTTGTGCTTGCGCAGGGCATAGGTGGTGATGACCTGGTCCTTGGTGTCCTTCCAGCGGCGATAGTAGACCATCAGATGGCCCAGGCGCTCCTTCTGCATGTTCTCGAACACATAGTAGGAGATCTCCGGATGGTCCTCCGGCTTGGTCTCCACGGCCAGAACATCATAGCGCTCATAGTCGATCTTGGAGAAGAGCTCCTTTTCGTCGGCCCGGGCGTCGAAATAGTCCACCATGCCCACCTGGCCGTCGGTCCGCTTGTTGGGGATGTAGAGGGGGGCGGTGACGATGATCTTGTCATATTCCTCCACGGCGCCGTTGACGGTCACATACACCTTGCCGTCCTTGCGCTCCACCTTTTCGATGGCGCTGTTGAGGCGGGCGGGGTGCTTGAGGTGGTCGTTGAGCTGCTCCCAGATATACTGAGTGCCGTTCTTCCAGGTCCACAGATTCACCTTCACAAAGTTCATGGTGGTCTGGAAGTCCAGATATTTAAGCACGTAGGCTGCGGGGATCTCGTCAAAATAGCCATAGCCGAAGGAGGTGTAGGGCCCGATCCAGATGTCCTGGGTCAGCTCCACGCCGTTGATCCGGCAAAACTCGTTGAAGGGCAGGCACAGATCCTTCAGGTTGGGGTTGGTGCCGCTGACGGGCTCCCGCTTGGCGTTGGCCTGGGAGAAACCGTCGTACCGGCCCTCGGCCACGCCCCTGTGTCCGTTCACATCATAGCCCTTATACTTGGTTTCCAGAATCTCGCCCAGCTTCTTCACCTGCTTCTTCATCTTCAGCAGGCGGGGGATCTTCAGAATGTTCTTCTTGGGCTCGAAGGGCTCGATGACATCACCGTTCTTGTTCTTGTAGTTCCGGTTCAGTTTGGGACCGTCGTGGGTGATGCCGCAGAACTCCTCCACATCGTGGACCGCATAGTAGCTGGGCACGCCCATGATGGCGCCCATCTCATAGCGGCGGCCGTTGTAGGTGGGGGACCAGCACTTGCCGCCCACCCGGTCGAGCCGCTCCAGAATGGTGTAGTTCTCATAGCCCTTCTGTTCGAGATACATGCCGGCGGAAAGGCCCGCGGGGCCGCCGCCCACGATGCAGATGCGAATGTTTTTGTCCATGCTTGTTTCCTCCCGTAGATTTGTGGATATCACAACGAACTCATTATATACCCGTCATGCGCAAATTGCACGAACTATTTTCGGTATATTTCCCTTTTGGTCGGCCGCCTTTTTTCGGCCCGAGGGGGTTCCTTTCCCCCGGGTCCTGTGGTAGAATGTATGCTGTTATGAAAGGAAGGTGAGTCCATGCGGTTTTCGGGCTTTGGGGACATGCTCGGCCATTGGGCCGAGGCGGCTCCGGATCGGCCGGCCCTGCTGTACGAACGGGGCGGGCAGCTTCAGATGTGCACCTTTGCCGAGATGGATCGGCTCGTTCGCGCCCGGGCGGAGGCCCTGCGGCAGGCGCCGGACCAATGCCGGGGGATCCTGTGCGACGGGAGCTTCGATTGCGTGGTGGAGATCTTCGCCGCGGTCCTCGGGGGGAAGCGGGTGGTGCTTTTGAGCGACATGGTCCCTGACGAAACCCTGATCGACATGGTCCGATCCGCCGAGATCGGCTCCCTGTGGGGGGATGTGGATCTGGTCGAAAGCCTTTCGCCCCATCTGGTCCCCGCCGCGGAGGGAGGGCCGGGGCGGCTGCTCTTCTTCACCTCCGGCACCACGGACCGATCCAAGGCCGTGGTCCTCACCGACGCCTCCCTCATGAGCAGCGCCTATAACGGCGGCGCCCTGCTGCCCCTTTCGCCGGAGGATCGGCTGCTGTGCCTGCTGCCCCTCAATCATGTGTTCGGCTTCGTCTGCGGGCTTTTGTGGGGCCTCTCCTGCGGGGCCGCCGTGGCGTTGGGCCGGGGCCAGCGGCACTATGGGGACGACTGTGCCTTTTTCCGGCCCACAGCCCTGTCCGCCGTGCCGCTGCTGCTGGGCTTTTTGCTGCAGCAGGGGGCGCTGAACGAGGAGCTGAAGCTGGTCCTGGTGGGGGCCGGGGGCTGCCCCAAGCCCCTTTTGGACGGGGTCCGGGCCATGGGCAAGGCGGTCCACTTCGGCTATGGGCTTACGGAGACCAGCTCCGGCGTGGCCCTGAGTTTGGGCAGCGATCCCTATGCCATGACCGTCTGCCCCGACGACGCCATCGCCATCGCCGACGACGGGGAGGTGCTCATCACCGCTCCCACCTGCGTCATGGAGGGCTATTGGCGCCGGCCGGCGGACACCGCCGCGGCCCTGGCGGACGGGGTGCTGCACACCGGGGACCTGGGACGCCTCGATTGGGCGGGGCGGCTCATCCTCACCGGGCGGAAGAAGGAGACCTTGGTGCTCATGGACGGGACCAAGCTGTTTTTGCCGGAGTATGAGGGAGCCATCGGCCAGGCCCTGGGCGTCACGGATCTCTGCGTCGTCCTGGAGGACAAAGGGCCCGTGCTGGTGCTGGGGGGCCCCTCGGGGGACAAGGCGCCCCTGTGGGAGAAACTCAGGCCCCTCATGGCCCAGCGGCCCCGGGGGCAGCAGCTGCGGGATATCGTCTTTTTCGGGGGGCCGCTGCCCCGCACCGCCAGCGGCAAGATCATGCGTTGGGCCGTCCAACGGGAAGGGAGCGTGGAAAAATGACCCGTCGAGAGGAAATTTTAGAGAAGGCCAAGACCATCATCGTGGAATCCCTGCCGGAGCTGGAGGGGCAGGAGTTCTCCGAGAGCACCGTGATCAACACCGACACCGGCATCGATTCCATGGGCTTCACGCTGATCATCTGCCGGCTGGAGGCGGCCTTCGATGTGCGCATTCCCAACCGCCAGTGGCAGAAGCTGTCCACCCTGGGGGATGTGGTGGACGCCATCGAAAAGCGGCTGCCCCAGCCATGAGCGTCTACGAGAAAACCCATCGCCTGCTCAGCGCCGATGTGGACATGGCCCGGCGGCTGCGGCTCAGCCGGCTGTTCTCCCTGTTGCAGGAGGCAGCCATCGCCCACACCACTCTCCTGGGCATGGGCCGGGAGAAGACGCTGGATCGGGGGCTACTGTGGATCGTGACGCTGCAACAGGTGAAGATCGATCGGCTCCCGGTCTATGATGAGGTCGTCCGGCTCCTGTCCTGGCCCGGCCAGACCATGCACCTCTACTTCCCCCGGTTCTGTCGGCTGGAGGATGAGGCGGGCCGGCCCCTGCTCACGGCCAGCGCCCTGTGGGCGTTGATGGACCGGGAGAGCCGGAAGCTGGTGTTCCCCGAGGAGCATGGCATCCGCATCGAGGGGGACAAGGAGGAAAAGCCTCTGCCCCTGCCTCTGGCGCCGAAACCTGCCGGGGCGGGGACCTGGGAGGCGTTCACCGTGCCCTACAGCTATGTGGACCTGAATGGGCACATGAACAACACCCGGTATCTGGACCTGGCGGAGGATCGGATGCCGGCGGAGCTCAGGGCCCGGCCCATTCGGGAGATCCGGGCGGAGTTCAGCGGCGAGGCTCGGCTGGGGGAAGCGGTGGACCTGACGCTGGAGCGGCAGGACGACGCCTTTTTTCTCAGCGGCGACCGGGGAAAAAAGCTGTTTCGACTGAACCTGGTATATGGAGAATAGTCTGCATCAAATAAGGAGGAGCGTAGCTATGGCTGTTTTGTCCGGCTTGGAGCCCAAGGCGGTGTTCGCTTTCTTCGAGGACCTGTGCGCCATCCCCCGTGCCTCCCACGACACCGGGGCCGTCAGCGAGTATCTGCTTGCCTTCGCCCGGGAGCGGGGCCTCAGGGCCCGCCGGGACGAGGCAAACAACGTGATCATCTTCAAGGACGCCGCTCCCGGCTATGAGCAGGCGCCCACCGTCATGCTCCAGGGGCACATGGACATGGTCATGGAGCGGGAGAGGACCCATCACGGCGGCGCGGCCCAGGAAGGGCTGGAGCTGTTCGTGGAGGGGGACGAGATCGGCGCCCGGGGCAGCACCCTGGGGGCGGACGACGGCATCGGCGTGGCCATGATGCTGGCGGTGCTGGCCGACGATTCCCTGCGCCATGGACCCCTGGAGTGCGTGTTCACCGCCGACGAGGAGGTGGGCCTGCTGGGGGCCAGGGCCCTGGATGTGTCCGATTTGAAGGCCAAATACATGATCAATCTGGACTCTGCGGAGGAGCGGGTGTTCACCGTGAGCTGCGCCGGGTCCACCCGGGTGGTCAGCACCCTGCCCCTGGTCCGGGAGCCCTTTGAGGGGACGGTTTGCGCCCTGATGGTGGACGGGCTCACCGGCGGACATTCCGGCGAGGACATCCATCGGGGCCGGGCCAACGCCAACCGGCTCATGGGCCGGGCTCTCATGGCGCTGATGGACAAAACGGAGCTGCGGCTGCTGACCGTCTCCGGCGGCGCCAAGGACAACACCATCCCCCGGGACGCGGCGGCCCTGATCTCGGTGAAGGATCTGGAGGCGGCCAAGGCCGCGGCCCAGGCCCTGGCGGCGGCACTGGAGAACGAGTATCGGGCGGTGGAAAAGAAGGTCCGGATCCGGCTCTTTGCCACCCGGAGCCATTTTGTGCCCCTGGATGAGGCGAGCACCCGCCGGGCAGCCACCTTCCTCTTCTGCGCCCCAGACGGGGTCCAGCGGATGAGCGCTCAGGTGCCGGACCTGGTCCAGACCTCCCTGAACTTCGCCCAGGTCTATTCCGAGGACAGGGATCTGGTCTGCCGGTTCATGATCCGCTCCAGCATCAACTCCCAGGCGGAGGAGGTGGCTCGCCAGGTCACGGCCCTGACCCGGGCATTGGGGGGCGAGGCCATCGTGCCTTCGGCCTATTCCGCCTGGCAGTATCGGCCCCAGTCCCATCTTCGGGAGGTGATGATCGACGCCTTCCACACGGTCTATGGCACGGAGCCCCGGATCGCGGCCCTTCACGCCAGCCTGGAATGCGGCAGCCTCTCCGGGAAGATGCCGGATCTGGATTGCATCTCCTTCGGCCCGGACATCCTCAACGACCACACTCCCGCCGAGCGCCTTCGGATCGCCTCCGTCTGGCGCACCTGGGCCCTGCTGCTGGAGGGCCTGCGCCGGCTGAAGTAAAGGGAAACGATGGGATCTTTCTTTTGCCGCTGTTCTTTTCGATGAAAAGAAAAGTTTAAGAGGGATAATGCTTTCTTTTCTGCAAGCATTATCCTTTTTCCTTGTTTGGGAAAAAGCTGCACTTATTGCAGTTTTTTGCGTTCATTTGTTGACATATGATCGATATGGGATTATACTTAAAAAACTCAAAGAGTTCACACTGGTGCCATATTTCGTGGTCCGGGACGACGGTCGCTCAGCTCCGCTGTGCGGGGCTTTGGGATAGACAAAAAATCAGGAGGGGTATCTGTATGATTACCAACGGTTTCACCTATTTTGCGACGCTGGTGCTGATCGCCGGTCTGCTGGTCGGCGCACAGCGGCTGACCAAGTGGAAGTTCTTCGAGTACGTGCCCCCGGTGGTGCTGCTGTACCTCATCGGCATGCTGGGCTGCACCTTCAAGCTCTGGGACACCGCTGCCACCAAGGACGCCTACAACGCCCTGCGCAACCCGATCCTCTATGCCATGATCTTCGTGATGCTGCTGCGCTGCGACATCCGGCAGATCCTGAAGCTGGGACCCAAGATGCTCCTGGGCTTCTTCACCGCCACCATCACCATTGCCATCGGCTTCGTGGCCACCTATGCCATCATGCATCCCCTGCTGGGCGAAGGCGCCTGGCGGGGCCTGGGCGCCCTCTGCGGCAGCTGGATGGGCGGCTCCGGCAACCTGGTGGCCGTGGCTGACGCCCTGCAGGCCACCGAGGCCCAGCTGGCCGGCGCCTCCATCGTGGACTCCATCGACTATTCCATCTGGGTCATGTTCCTGCTGTGGGCCATCACCCTGGCGCCCAAGTTCAACAAGTGGGTGAAGGCCAACACCAAGACTCTGGACGAGGTCTCCACCCGTCTGGATGCCGAATTCGCCCAGGCCAAGGCCAAGAAGGTGGACTTCCCCTCCTTGATCTTCCTGCTGGGCCTGGCCCTCTTCGTCTCCGCCGTCTGCACCAACCTGGGTACCGCCCTGCGGGACGCCTCCCCCAGCTGGCTCAAGGTCTTTGATGTGGCCACCTTCCGGATCGTGCTGGTGTCCATCATCGGTCTGGTCCTGGCCATGACCCCCATCGGCAAAATCGCCGGCTCCACCGAGCTGTCCAACATCATGCTGTACATGGTCATCGCCCTTATCGCCTCCCGGGCCTCCTTCCTGGAGCTCTTCGAAGCGGGCATGGCCTGGTGGATCGTGGCGGGCTTCGTCATCCTGCTGATCCACGGCGTGCTCATGGTCCTGGCTGCCAAGCTCTTCAAGCTGGACATGTTCACCTCCGGCGTGGCCTCCCTGGCCAACATCGGCGGCACCGCCTCCGCCCCCATCCTGGCCGGCTCCTATTCCGGCTCCCTGGTGTCCGTGGGCGTGCTGATGGCTCTCATGGGCTATGTGGTGGGCACCTTCGGCGGCATCGGCGTGGGCTACTTGATGTCCATCTTCGGTTAATGGCTGCCGATAAGATGTTCAACAGCACAAACAAGTGAACGAATGGCGCGATGTAAGTGGCTTTCACCTGCATCGCGCTTTTTTTGAGAGAAAGGGAGGAAAAGCAATGGGTGTTTTATCCGGTCTGGAGCCGAAACGGGTCTTTCGCTACTTCGAGGAGCTGTGCGCCATCCCCCACGGCTCTCACAACACCAAAAGGATCAGCGACTATCTGGTGGCCTTCGCCGAGGGCCATCGGCTGAAATTCCGGCAGGACGAGCTGAACAACGTGATCATCTGGAAAGCCCCCACGGCGGGCTTTGAGAGCGCCCCCACCGTCATGCTCCAGGGCCACATGGACATGGTGGCCGAGAAGGAGGCCGACTGCGAGAAGGACATGGAGACCGAGGGGCTGGACCTTTTTGTGGAGGGGGACACCGTGGGCGCTCGGGGCACCACCCTGGGCGGCGACGACGGCATCGCCGTGGCCATGATGCTGGCCATTTTGGACGGGGAGGACATCCCACACGGGCCCCTGGAGTGTTTGTTCACCGTGGATGAAGAGGTGGGCATGCTGGGCGCCCGGGGCCTGGACGCCTCCGATCTCAAGGCCAAATACCTTTTGAACCTGGACTCCGAGGAGGAGAAGGTCCTCACCGTCAGCTGTGCCGGATCCACCCGGGCGATCTGCACCCTGCCCGTGAGCCGGGGCGCCTTTTGGGGCACCGTCTGCAAGCTCACCGTGGACGGGCTCATGGGCGGCCACTCCGGGGAGGAAATCCACAAGGGCCGGGCCAACGCCAACATCCTGCTGGGCCGGGCCCTCATTGAGCTTATGAACGCCACGGATCTGAGGATCCTGGATCTGACCGGCGGCGCCAAGGACAACGCCATCCCCCGGGACGCCAGGGCCCTGGTCGCCGTGCGTGACTTCGCCGTCGCCAAGGCCGCCGCCGCCGCCCTGAGCGAGGCCCTGCAAAACGAATATCGGACCGCCGATCCCGATGTGCGGGTGACCCTGGTCCCCGCCGAATGCGATCTGGTGCCCCTGGACGAGGGCAGCACCCGCCGGGTGGCCACATTCCTCTTCTGCGCCCCCAACGGGGTCCAGATGATGAGCGCAGAGGTGCCCGGACTGGTCCAGACCTCCCTGAACCTGGGCCAGGTGGCTGCCGAGGCCCAGACCGTGACGGCCCGGTTCATGATCCGCTCCAGCGTCAACTCCCAGGCCGCCGAGACCACCGAGAAGGTCATCGCCCTGACCCGGGCCCTGGGCGGCACGGTGGACATCCCCGCTTCCTATTCCGCCTGGCAGTATCGGCCCGACTCCCACTTGAGAGAGGTGATGATCGAGGCCTTCCGGGCCGTGTACGGCGAGGAGCCCAAGGTGGCTGCCCTCCACGCGGGCCTGGAATGCGGGATCCTGTCGGGGAAGATGCCGGAGCTGGACTGCATCTCCTTCGGGCCGGACCTGGTCAGCATCCACACCCCTCGGGAGCGGCTCCACATCGCCTCCACGGAGCGGACCTGGCTGCTCACCCTCGAGACCCTCAAGCGTCTGAAATAAGGAGGAACCCATGGCAAAAGACAAAACTTCCATCGTATTCACCGGCGACATCGGCTTCGACCGCTATATGGACCGCCGCTGGGAGGACGAAGGGCTCCTTTCCCAGCCCATTCTTGACTTCTTCCATGGGGCGGACCATGTGGCCGCCAATGTGGAGGGGGCTCTCATCGATGCCGTGGACGACGGCAGCCGGGGCGTGTTCTTCCATGCCATGAACCCTGCCGCCACAAAGGTGCTGCAAAACATGCATGCGGACATCTGGTGCATCGGCAACAACCACACCATGGATGCGGGCCGGGACGGCGTCGTCAGCACCAAAAAGATCGCCGCTGATCTGGGCTGCTTGACCATCGGCGCGGGCCTCAACGTGGATGAGGCCTCCGAGCCCATCTATCTGGACGAGGCCGGCGGCATCGGCATGTTCGGCGTGGCCTATATGGCCGAGTGCATCCCCGCCACCGAAACGGAGCCCGGCATCTTCCGCTGGGACGACATGGACTATATCAAGCGCCGCATCGACGAGGTGAAGGCCAGATGCCGCTGGTGCGTCATCGTCAGCCACGGCGGCGAGGAGTTCGCCAGCATGCCCAACCCCTATACCCGGGATCGGTACCTGCGCTATTTGGAGCTGGGGGCGGATGTGGTGGTGGCCCACCATCCCCACGTGCCCGAAAACTATGAGCTCTTCCCCGACGGAAAGGCCATCTTCTATTCCCTGGGGAACTTCATCTTCGACACAAACTATCAGCGGGCTCATCTGTACACCGATGTGGGCGTGCTGCTGAAGCTGATCTTCACCCCGGAGAAGCTGGACTTCGAGGCCATGGGCATTCAAATCGTCCGGGGCCCGGAGACCATCGTGGAGGCGCCCCTGCCCGACATATTCACCAACATCCCCGCCGGGGAATATGCTCTCCTCTCCCCCCTGGCCGCCCAGGCCTTCGTGGCGGAGGACATGCGCAAGATGATCTATCTGGAGCCGGACCGGTTCACCGACGCGCCTCAGGAGGTCTGGGACGGCTATTTCTTCAGCACCGAGCCCGACGGCTATTTCGAGGGGGCCCACATGGACTTCAACGTGATCATCCCCTTCTCCAAGACCGCCCGGGAGGGGGCCTGGAAATATTCCAAACTGGACAAGGTGAAGGAGTATATGCTCCGCCAGCTGTGATGCTTCCCATCAGGCTGTAAAAAACTGTGTTTTTACAGCCTGGGCACGAAAGGAGCCGGCCCTCGGGCCGGCTCCTTTCGCGCATATGGAGGAAATCTTTCTCACACCCACAAGGGGGGTGTGACACCGCTTTCAAACGATGATATCGTATTTTTCCACATCCATGAGGGCGGCGCCCCGAGCCTCGAAGCTGATGCCGTTGGCGGTCATGGGGGTGTAGATGGTCATGGACAGGGCCTGCTCCCCGTCGTTGACGAAGACCTCGGCGCTGAACCGGTCCAGGACGAGGCGGAGCTTCAGCTCGCCGCCCCGATCCCGCACGAAGCATTCCCGCTCGTGGACGAAGTCCCGGGTGCAGCCGGAATGGGTGCGGCTGATGCGGAGGATGGAGGTGCGGGCGTCGTAGACCAGGTCGGAATAGTGCTGGCTGCCCTTGGCGAACTTCAGCCGAAACAGCTCATAGGGCTTGCTGGGCTGGGACCGCAGAGTGATGGTCATGTCCAGCACCCGGCCATAGATCCCCTTCAGGTTGGATTCCTCCCCCACGGGCACGTTTTCATAGGCCACCCGGCGGCCATGCAGGGCGTCCAACTCCCGGATGGGGGTTTGGATGAGCCGCCCGTCCCGCACATGGAGCTCCCGGGGAAGGGTCATCTGGCCGAACCATTTTGTCCCGGCGGGATAGGCCACCGCCGTGTCCCAATTCTGCATCCAGGCGATCATGACCCGCCGGCCGTCGGCGGTGAGCAGGGTTTGGGGAGCATAGAAGTCGATGCCATAGTCGATGGCCTGGACCCGCTGGCGATGGAAACGTTTCAGGGCGTCGTCATAGGCGCCGATGCAGCAGACGGTACCGTTCCCGTTGTGAAACTCCAGGCCCACCTGGCTCATGTCCTGGGGGCTGGTCAACAGCACCTGCTGGCCGTCCAGGGCGAAGAAATCCGGACACTCCCACATCTTGCCATATTCGTTGTAGCTCCGATCCAGGATGGTGACATAGTGCCAGCTTTCCCCGTCGTCGCTCTCATACAGCAATATGGCGCCGCTGCCGTCGTCGGTGCGATCCCCCACCACGCAGGCATAGCCCCCGTCGGGCCGCCGATACATCTTGGGGTCCCGGAAATCGTGGTGGCTGAAGCCGGCGGGGACATCCTTCTCGTCCAGCACCGGGTTCAGGGGGTGCTTCTCATAGTTCAGCCCGTCCCCAACCGCAAGGCATTGGGTCTGGGCGGCCTTTAGGGTGCCGTCCTCCCGCCGCCTTTCCCGCACGCCCGTATAGAGGAGCAGCTGCCGCCCGTCCGGAAGCTCCAGGGCGGAGCCGGAGAAGCAGCCGTTTTGGTCATAGGCCTGATCCGGGGCCATGGCGGCGGGCAGGTAGGTCCAGCGAAGCATGTCGGCGCTCACCACATGGCCCCAGTGCATGGGGCCCCATTGGGTGGAATAGGGATGATACTGATAAAAGAGATGATACTGTCCCCGAAACAGCGAGAATCCGTTGGGATCGTTCATCCAGCCGATGCGGGGGGACAGATGGAAGGCGGGGCGATCCTCGTCCTTGATGAAAACGCTGTATTTCTCTTCGTAGGCTCTTGCTTTTTCCAGGGCTTCGCTGAGCATTTGGGAAACTCCTTTATGGTCATTTTGAATTCAGCCGCACCCCCGAGAAGGTGCGGCTGAATCTTTTCAGGAGGGGCATGAGGTTTTTATTTGCTGGCAAGATACCGGGTGTAGGCGCTCTGATACACATCCAGCAACCGGGACATGCCGCAGTTGTCCTCCAGCATCTTGAGATAGGCATCCCACTCGGCGTCGGTGGGGCCGCCGTTCTTGAGCCAGGTGCCCTCATACTCGGCCACCTGGGAGGTGAAGTCGGCCTTATAGCGCTTGATGGTCTCCAGCTCCTCGTCGGTGAAGGTCACATCGTTGGGATAGCAGACGGGGGACTGGACATAGGGCATCCAGTATTCCTCGATCTGGTGCAGGCGCTCCACGGCCCGATCCTCCATGGCGAACACGTTGTTGTAGTATTCCGCCAGGATCAAACGGGGACCGTACACCTCGTACTGGCCCTTGAGTTCGCCGGCGCTCTTGCCGTACTTAGCCTTGGCGTCGTCGTCGTTGATGACCTGCCAAACACCGTTGGCGTCCTTCTCGGAGAAATAGATGCCGATGGGGCCGTATTGCAGCTGCATGACCGTTTCTGGATCATACCACTGGTCGAAGTATTTGAGCAGCAGGGTGGGGTTGCCGCAGGCGCTGGTCACGTTCAGATTGCCGGAGGTGACGCCCGGGCCAGAGCGGATGGTCAAATTGCGGGTCTGGGCATACTCGGTGCCGGCGGGACCGTACATGGGGGGCAGGAACACGAAGTCATCGGTGTGGTCGCCGGCGATCTCCTTGATCTCCCACCAGGTGGTCAGGCCCACCCGGCCCTGGGACACCTTGGAGATGAGCTGGCTGGTGCTCTGGGAGAACATCTCCAGGTCCATCAGCCCCTCGGCATACCAGTCGTGGAAATAGGTGACGGCGTCCCGATAGGCCTTGGAGGCACTGACGAACTGGACTGTGCCGTCGGGATTGGCCAACAGGTCGAAGCAGATGTCGCTGGTGAAGTTGGTGAAGCCGAAGCCGGCATAGAAGATCTCCTGGCCCCAGCACCACTGATCGTAGCCGGTGGACATGGGGATGGTGGCGCCGTTGCCGGCCATGTCGTTGTCCTTGAAGGCCTTGAGGGCGTCGTGGAGTTCGGTCAGGTTGGTGGGCACGGGCAGATTCAGCTCGTCCAGCCAGGTCTTGTTGATCATGGAGAACTCGGGCACGGCATAGATGGACAGATCGTCCGTGGCGCCGATGGCGGCGGTGCCCATGAGCTCGCCAGAGGGCAGGCCATAGATCTTGCCGTCGGCCTGGGTGATGCCCGCCTTGATGTCCGGGTGCTTCTCAAAGATGGCGGACAGGTTGGGCATGATCTCGGGGGTGATATAGGGGGTTAGGTCGATGAAGGTGCCGTCGCCGCCATACTCGTTGATGTCGTTCTGGCTGAAGCCCACGGCGATGAAGGCGTCGGGCAGCTGGTTGCCGCCGATGAGCACGCCCACCTTTTCGCCCAGGGAGTCGCTCATCAGATCCCACTCGATCTCCACGCCGGCCTTCTCCGCCAGGTCCACGAGAACGGGGTTGGAATCATTGCCGCTGGACAGGGCGGACATGCCGCCCACGATGAGGAACTGATTCTGGTTCTCATCCCCGGCCTTCTTGGTGTCCTTGCTGCCGCAGGCAGCGAAGCTCAGGACCATGAGGCCGCAGAGCAACAGGGCAAGAATACGCTTTGTCATTTGCTTTTTTTACTCCTTTATATTGTGTTTGGAAGAAGATCAACCCTTGACCGCGCCGGTCATGAAGCCCTGCTCGAAGTACTTCTGCACAAAGGGATACATGACCAGCATGGGGACCGCCGCCACGATCATGGCGGCAAACTTGACCAGCTCGGCGATCCGGTTAGACTCAGCATAGCTGAGACCGCCGGTCATGCTGGTCATGGCTTCGGTGGTGATGAGGATACCCCGCAGCACCAGGGGGAAGGGATACTGGGCCTTCTGCAGATAGATGAGGGCGGTGAACCAGTCGTTCCAGTAGGCCACCATGGAGAAGACCACCATGACCGCCATGATGGGCCGGCTCAGGGGCACGACCATGCGCACGAAGGTGGTCAGATTGTCGGCGCCGTCGATCTCGGCCGCCTCATAGAGGTCCTTGGGGATGTTGTTCTCAAAGAAGTTGCGGACGATGATCACGTTGCCCATGGCCACGCCGCCGGGGAGGAACAGGGCCCACATGTTGTTCAAAAGGCCCGTGTCCCGGACCACCAAATAGGTGGGGATCAGACCGCCGCCGAAGTACATGGTGATGATGAAGAAGATGCTGATCCACTTTCGGCCGGGCAGGTCCTTTTTGCTCAGGGGGTAGGCGGTGATATACACCATGGTCACGGAATAGAGGGTTCCGATGACGGTATACTTCACGGAGTTCAAAAAGCCGCTGAGCAGGTTGGAATTGGAGAAGACCGCCTTATACCCCTCCAGGGTGAACTGGCTGGGCAGCAGGAAGGTTTTGCCCGCATACACATCGTAGGGGTCCGAAACGGAGGCCACGAGAACATAGTACAGGGGGTAGGCGATGATGAGCATGATGAGGGCGGTGACGGCGACCAGGACGATGTCGCTGGTCCTGTCGGACATGCCGGTCAGTCTTTGTTTTTTATTCATGGCCGATCCTCCTTACACAAAGCTCACATCGGCGGCCTTCTTGGCGATCTTGTTGACCACGACGAGAAGGACGATGTTGATGACGGTGTTGAACAGACCGATGGCCGTGGAGTAGCTGTAGGCGTGGTCCACGATGCCCTGCTCATACACATAGACGGCGATGACATCGCTGGTGGCCTTGTTAAGCTGGGTCTGGAGCAGGAACACCTTTTCAAAGCCCACGCTCATGAGGCCGGACACGGCCATGATGAGCTGCAGGATGACCATGGGAATGAGCTCAGGAATGTCGATGATCCGGATCCGCTGGAACATGGATGCGCCGTCGATCTTGGCCGCCTCATAGAGGCCCGGGTCCACGGCGGACAGGGTGGCCAGGTAGATGATGGTGCCCCAGCCCGCATCCTGCCAGATGCCGGAGGAGATGTAGATGGTGCGGAAGGCCGAGGGCACGGTCATAAAGTCCACCTGCTTGCCGATGAGCAGGTTGATCAGGCCGCCGTAGGGGCTCAAAAAGATGCGGATCATACCGCAGACGACCATGATGGAGATGAAGTGCGGGGCATAGAGGACCGTCTGGACCACCCGCTTATACTTTTTGAAGCGGAGCTGGTTGATGGCCAGGGCCAGGATGATGGGCACCGGGAAGCTCCACAAAAGGCTGTACAGGCTCAGCTTCACGGTGTTTACGATCATGCGCTTGAAGGTGGGAGCGGTGAAGAACCGCTCAAACCAGTACCAGCCCACCCACTTGCTGCCAAAGAAACCGCGGGCGGGCTTATAATCCCGAAACGCGATCTGGATGCCGTACATGGGGATGTACTTGTAGATGATCGTGATGACGATGGGGATGATCAGCAGAAGGTACAGCTGCCAGTTCTCCAAAATGCGCTGCCCCAGGGTCTTTCGGTGCAGGCGTATGGGCTTGGCAGGCTTCGCTGCTTTTTGGGGTGTGTTCACGAGAGATGCTCCCTCCTTGCTTTCGTTTGTGTCGGGATTGATCTGGTCTGGCCGCCGAGCCGGGTCACCAACCTGTGAACGATTTCCATGACCTTCGTGAAACGATATTTCAAGAACAAGCATACAGTAGCATATCAGCGACGGAAATGTCAACAATATTTTTTCAAAAAATCCAATATTTGCGATGCTCCTCACAGCATGATCCTCCATGAAAACAGGAGCGGAACGTTTCACAAAATTTTTGGTTTTCCTCTTTACAAAATGCTTTTTAGCGGATATACTCTCCTTGATGGTGTTTCACCAAGTTTCATGAAAGCGTCAGGTGGTTTCCATGGCAGAAAGAAGAGCAGTCCCCACCATGAAGGATGTGGCCCGGGAAGCGGGCGTCAGCTTGGGCACCGTGTCCAAGGTGGTCAACGGCATTCCTGTGGGCAAGGAATATAAGGAAAAGGTGGAGACCGCCATCTCCAAGCTGGAATATCGGATCAACAGCTATGCCAAGGGATTGAAAAGCAGCCAGACCTACACCGTGGCGGTCATGGTGCCCAACCTCATCTCTCCCTTTTTCGCCAAGCTGGTGGACGCCATCAACCGGGAGCTTTCCGCCCGGCAGTATCGGATGCTGTTCTATGCCACGGACTATGACCCCCAGCAGGAGCAGGAGCTTGTCATGCTGGCGGAGCAGCAGAAGGTGGACGGGATCATCTGTCTGAGCTACAACCCCAGCCTGAAGGTTTCGGAGGATGTGCCCTTCGTCTCCATCGACCGATATTTCGGCGCCCAGATCCCCTGCGTGTCCAGCGACAACTATGGCGGCGGCCGCATGGCGGCGGAGAAGCTGGTGGAAAACGGCTGCAAAAACCTGGCTTTTTTGCGCATCGGCTCCCGGCTCACCAACGAGCCAAACAAGCGCCGGGACGGTTTCATCAGCGCCTGCGAGGCCATGGAGGTGCCCTACACCATGAAGATCGTGGATGACTACACCCCCTATGCCGCCTTCGAGGGCTTTTTGCAAGGGCATTATCATGGGGGGCAGTTGGATTTCGACGGGATCTTTTGCGTCACGGACTCCCTGGCCCATCAGATCGTGGTCACCCTCAGGAGCATGGGCCTTCGGGTGCCGGAGGATGTGCAGGTCATCGGCTTTGATGGGGTCCGGCACTTCGGAGATTTGGAGCTGACCTGCTCCACCATCGTCCAGCCCGTGGAGGACATGGCCGCCATCTGCGTGGACATGGTGCTGGAGAAGCGCTCGTCCAAGGTGGCCTCCCTGGTGTGCCTCCCGGTGAGCTATGCCTACGGCGGCACCACCCGGGCCTGACGTGGCCAGCGAATATTGGAAATGGAAATATAGGGAGGTGGCGCCGGACGCCCCGCCTCCGCCCCTAAAGGGAAGGGCGAAGCTGATAAACTGGCTCCGCTACCATTGGCTCTGGCTCGTCGCCGGCATTGCGATTTTGTGTGTGGCGGGCAGCATGCTCCGGAACATTTTGGGCATCGGCCAGATGAAGCCGGACTATGTGGTGGCCTATATCGGGAAAAACCCGCTGCCCGAGAACGCTGCGCAAGCCCTGACGGAGCGGCTGGAGGGCCTGGGTCAGGATGTGAACGGGGACAACCGCGTGGCGGTGGAGCTGCGGCAGTATGCCACCGCCCGAACCGGCGAGGCCGAAACCGCCTTCTATTATAGCTATGCCGCCGATTCTCAGCTTCTGGCGGACATCACCGCCGCCGACAGCTGTCTCTTCCTGATGGAGGACCCGGACCGGGTCCAAAAAAGCTATCAGATCCTCGCCAATCTGGACGGTACGCCCCCGGTCGAGGGAGAGTATACGGCCATGGACAAGGTCTATCCCCTGCATGAACTGCCGGCCTTCGCCGATCTTTCGGAGCTGCCCGAATTGTACTTGGGCCGGCGGTGCTTTTATGACGAGAAGCTGGCGGCCAAACAGGGGGCCAGCATGGCCCTGTGGCAGGCGTTGACGGAGGGGGCGGCAAAATGAAAAAAGCTTTGGTTTTTCTGATCGTTTTAGCTTTGACCCTGACCGGCTGTACCCGGAAGGATGCGCATCCCGAATGGGACGGAGCCTGGACCCGCTTCGGAGACATCCTGGCCGCGGAATCGCCGGAGGGATTCGCCCCGGGCGAATTCAACGACACCCTGTCCATGGGCGGCATCTGGTATGGGACCTGGACCCGGGGCGACGGACAGACCGTGACCCGCGCCGACGGGGAGGAAGCCACCGCCTACGACGCCCAGATCTATCTTGTATTGAAAGAGGATCGGAACCCGGCGGAGGCCGAGGCGGATGCGGCCGACTGGCTGGCTCGGGAAGGGGAAAACTATGCGGTCGGAACCGTGGATCGGCGTGCCGTTGGCGACCAAAGCTACCATTTGTTGGCCCTGCTGGCTCCCCTCCATAACAACCCCTATGCCCGGGGGATGGCGGCCTTCGCCACCCGGGACAATGTGGCCATCAGCGTGGAGGTCCTCTGCGGGGCGGATTTTGAAGGGGACGCGGAAGCGATCCTGGAAGGGTTTTTGAACGGCATCCATTTCGGCCGATGAGGAGGCAGCATGGGTCTTTTTTTTCCGAACGACGAAGAGCGTTTCATCCCGGGCCTGCGCAAGGCGGGCTTCCCCCGCTATAAGGAAGTTTTGGAGGGAAGCTGGAAGGAGTTTTTCTTTGTGGGCTTCCTGACATTGCTCTATTTTCTCCCCTTCGCCGGAGGGATGGTCTATGCCGTGCTGTCGAAGAGCGCCCTTGTGGCCCTTGCTTCCGGCCTGGTGGGCGGCGCCATCGCGGGACCGGGGTTTGCCTGCCTGGTGGATCTGATCCTGCGGCGCCTGCGGAACGACCGGGACGACTGGTGGGCGTGCTATAAGCGCTCCATGCGGCAAAACCTCCGGGTCGCCATCCTGCCCGGCGTGGTCCAATGTGTGTTTCTCGGCATGATCGTCTTTGCCGCCGCCCTCATGATCTGGGGGGCGGGCACCGTCACCATGGGGACGCTGCTGCTGCTCCTCGTGGCGTCCCTGCTCCTCGCCATGCTCATGATGGGCTGGTGGCCCCAGGTGGTGCTCTTTGAACAGAAGGCCCTCATTCAGATCAAAAACGCCCTGTTTTTCGCCATCTTCCACTTCAAAAAAGTGTTGCTCGCCGCCCTGGTCCAGGTCCTTTGGTGGCTCGTCTTGGCCCTGTTCATGCCCTGGACGGCCTTCGTGGTGCCCATCCTGGGGGTGTGGTGGGTGCTGTATCTTGGCCTGTTCCTCATCTATCCCGATCTGGACAGGGATTTTCGGGTGGAGGAGCAGATCGAAGAAAAGTTTCCGGGGGTATTGGAAAATTGACCATGATCGCAGAGAATCGATTTGAGCTGACGGAGGAGTTGTTTCGGGAGGGCTTTGCTGCCATCCAGGGGAACTATCGGCGGTTCGTCCGGCGGCTGATCCTTGTTCTGGCGATGCTGTGGCTGGCCCTCGCTGCCTTCGTATGGTATCGGGGAGCCAGCGTGGTCTATGCCATTTTGGAGCTGGCGGTGCTGGTCTTCGTGGGGGTCTACGCCGGAATGTATCTGCCCAAGCGGAAGGCCAAGGCCGCCTTTGAAGCCATCCAGCGGCGGACCGGCTATGCCAGCGAGCGGGCGACCCGCTTCTTTGAGGACCGCCTGGAGGCGGATGCGGGGGGCGAAACCGCGACCCTTCTGTACCGGGATATCGTGAGCCGGGAGGAATCGGCCCGGCTGCTCATCCTGGTGGGCAGCGACAAGCGGGGCTTTATGATCAAAAAGGACGGCTTTGTGCAGGGGAGCCTGGCGGCGGCCCTGTCCGCCATCGAAAAAGCGAATGCGGAGGAGAAATATGCTTGACATCACCACCATCGGCGAAGTATTGATCGATCTCACCCAATCGGGGAAAACGGAACAGGGCATCCCCCGCTTCGACGCCAACCCCGGCGGCGCGCCGGCGAATTTGGCCGTGGCCGCGTCCCGACTGGGGGCGAAGACCGCCTTCATCGGCCGGGTGGGCCGGGACAGCTTCGGGGGCTATCTGCGCGCCTGCCTGCAGCAGAACGGCGTGGATGTGTCCGGGGTATCCATCGACCCGGTGCAGCACACCACATTGGCCGTGGTGGCCCTGGACGACAGGGGAGAGAGGACCTTCAGCTTCTACCGGGACCCCAGCGCCGATGTGAATTTAAGCTGGGAGGATGTGCCCGCGGCCCTGCTGGCGGACACGAAGATCCTCCACTTCGGCAGCGTCAGTCTGACTGCCGAACCCGCCCGGACCGCCACGCTGACCGCCGCCCGGGCCGCGAAGGAGCGCGGGGCCCTGGTCAGCTATGACCCCAACTATCGGGCCAGCCTGTGGCCCAACGAGAAAACCGCTGTCGCCCGGATGCTGGAACCCCTGCCCCTGGTGGACATCCTCAAGGTCTCCGACGAGGAGCTGCCCCTGCTCACGGGCCTTTCCGATCCGGACCGGGGCAGCGCGCGGCTTGCCGAAAGAGGCATCCGCCTGGTGCTGGTGACATTGGGAGCCCACGGCGCCTTCTATCGCTTCGACGGCCGCACGGGCCAGGTGCCCGGGGTGCCCTGCACCGTGGGGGACACCAACGGCGCCGGAGACACCTTCTTTGGGGCGGCCCTGTCCCGGCTGGTGAAGCTAAAGGGCCTGGACGAGCTGACGATCCCGGAATTGGAGCGCATCGTGGCCTTTGCCAACAAGGCCGCCAGCATCACCACCAGCCGTCACGGGGCCATCCCCGCCATGCCCACCCTGGCGGAAGTGGAAGGATAAAGCGCTGAATCGGTTCAGTCACGCCGCATTCCGCAAGGGATGCGGCTTTTTACTGCAGTAGAAAAATCGTTTCATATCTTCGGCGCAGGACGATCACATGCATAAGCACCCATATATTCAACATTTTTGCTGCCCATCATATTTTTTTCTTGACAAGAAAAAGGGCTTTGTCCTATACTGAAACCGTGAAAGCGGTGAAACGTTTTTTCAAGAACAAAACCAACCAAACCATCCCAAAGCGAACAAGAAAAGAACAAATTGAAAGGGAACCATGATGAAAAAGAATCTTCAGAAGCTGTTCTCTATCCTCCTCGTCCTCAGCATGGTGCTGGGGCTGGTTGCCTGTTCCGGCAAAACCGCCGACAGCGGCAAGACCGCTGCCGCCGCAGAGCTGGTCAACGGCGACTTTGAAAACGTGAGCGAAGGAAAGTGGGTGGGCTGGACCCGCCATGACGCCGCCTTCAATTTCCGCGGCGTGGTCGGCACCGAAAAGATCAAGGGCGCGCCCATGGAGAAGAACGGCGAATACTACTTTGCCGGTTCCGTGGGCGGCAACCCCGCCATGCGGGGCACCCTGACCTCCGATGTGTTCAAACTGGGCGGCAACGGCTTCATCACCTTCAAGATGGGCGGCGGCAAGGACACCGAAAAGGTCTATGTGGAGTTTTTCGAGGAGGGCAAGGATGCCCCCATCGCCCATGTGGTGAATGAGGACTGCGACGGCCTGTTCATCACCGAGCATCTCATGACCAAGGTGGTGGATCTGTCCGCCTATGTAGGCAAGAACATCTACATCGTCGTCACCGACAACGACGACGGCAACGACCTTTCCTATGTGAATCTGGACGCCTTCCATGTCTGCACCTCTGACGACGAGGTGAAGGCGGCGGAAGAAGACCATGCCCGCCAGGTGGCGGAGTTCGGCGAGAAGCCCTTCGAGGAGGACGAGACCTCCAACCAGATCGTCAACGGCGGCTTTGAGACCGGCGACCTCACCGGCTGGAAGACCCTGGAGGGCACGGCCCTCTCCCGCCAGGCCATCGTGCCCACCAGCCAGTATTACTGGACGGACCGGGCGGTCTACGGCGAGGGCGAATACTATCTGGACGGCTCCAACAACGGCGCCATCCAGGAGAGCCTGACCGGCGCCATCCGCTCCACCAAGTTCACCCTGGGCGGCGACGGCTACATCACCTTCATGATCGGCTCCGGCAACGGCGGCTCCTATGTTGCCCTGTGCGACGGCAACACCGATGAGGAGCTCATCAAGGTCACCAACGACTACTTCTCCGATCCCGCCCTGGCCCTCACCCTCCTCAGGATGTATGTGGATGCCAGCGAGTATCTGGGCCGGGTCTGCTATCTCAAGGTCGTGGACGACAACGACGGCAGCAAGGGCGGCTTTGCCTTCATCAATGTGGACGACTTCCGTGTGTCCCTGACGAAGGACGAGGTGGCGGCCCTGCAGGTGGAGCAGCTGGAGAAGATCCAGAACGAGACCTACACCTCCGCTTCCTACGACGATCTGAGCTCCCTGCGGAACTACTACGCCAACTATCCCTACCTGGTGCCCCTGGCTTCCCTGACCATCACGGAGTATGCCAAGAACCAGGTGGTGGACTGCGGCACCGTGGACCTGACCAGGTTCGTGGCCGACGCCAAGGCTGCCTTCGGCGAGGAGGCTGTGCCCGTGGCCATCAGCAAGGTCACCTTTGAGGGCGCGGAGACCGCCTCCGGCTTCGACGCCTTCGACATGAGCAAGCCCGGCGCCTATCAGGTCACCTATGGCGCCGTCTATGAGGACAAGACCGCTGAGACCGCCTTCACCGTCATCGCCATGGCGGACCACAACTCCGTGGCCAACGGCGGCTTTGAGAGCGGCAACCTGGCCGGCTGGACCGTCCTTTCCGACGCCTGGAGCATCGTGGAAGGCCAGAGCGCGGGCGTCATCAGCGCCACCTCCTACTGGGGCGAGGAGCTGCCCTACAACCAGGCGGGCGACTACCATCTGGACGGCTGGAACACCGGCATCGGCGAAGGCGATCCCTGGGCCATCCGCTCCACCAACTTCGTCCTTGCCGGTTCCGGTTTCATCTCCGTCCGCATGGGCGGCAACGCTGCGGCGGTGAAGGTCTTCAAAGCCGACGGCACCGAGATCGGCTACTACAAGCAGACCCGCTTCAACGACGCCAACTTCCCCTTCGTGGGCCAGGGCGGCTCCTGGGCCGACATGGGCACCTATGTGATGGACCTCAGCGAGTATCTGGGCGAGGAGTTGTATATCGAGCTTCACGACGAGAAGATCGACGCGGGCTGGGCCCACGGCTTCTTTGATGAGGTGGTCACCTTCTACGAGACCGCCCCCGACTACGAGAACCTGTCCGACACCGTCATGGACGGCAACCAGGCCGGCGAAATCCAGATCCCCTGGCAGCTGGCTGTGAACCAGAAATAACTTCCCCCTGCCTGACCGGGCGGACCCTTCGCCCGGTCGGGCCTGTGTTTTTCTTTAGGAGGGCTGCATGAAAAAGATGCTATCCATTTTGGGCGCGGCGGCGCTGCTGTGCCTGCTTTTCATCGGCTGCGGCGGCGACAAGCACAAAAAGGCGCTTCTGCTGCACCTGACTTTCGACGAGGGGCAGGGACTGGTGGTGAAGGATGCCGCGGGCAAGGTGCCGGACACGGAGATGAACTACACCTTCGCCCACGCCACCTATATGGACAGCCAGGAACCCCAGTGGCGCAAGGAGGGCATCAGCGGCGGCTGCCTGCTGCTGGACGGCAGCACCACCTATGTGAGCTTCAACCGGAACGACATCACCGTCTCCGGCAAGGCCCTCACCGCCCAGGTGTGGATCGCCCCCCGCATGTTCGAGTGGGACGATCCCAACGGCGTGAACAACGGCACCGATGCCCCCACGGGCATCCTGAGTCAGTCCAACAAGGCCAACAAGCAGGGCTTTTTGCTGGGCTATGAGCGCTTCGGCCGCCTGACCTTCCAGGTGGGCACCGGCAGCGAGTGGCTCAGCATCTGGACCAACGGCGACAACCTGAAAAAATACGCCTGGAACCTGGTCACCGCCATCTTCGATTCCGACGCCGGCGAGATGTGCCTCTATCTCAACGGGGCGCTGGTGGCCTCCGGCTCCGTGCCCAAGGGGGCGGAGATCGCTCCCGCCAAGCGGGCGCCCCTGCTGGTGGGCCGCAATGGGGAGGCGGAGCGCCTGACCGCCGGGTATCTCAATGTGGCCAGCGGTTACATCGACGAGGTGAAGCTCTACGGGGAGGCCATCCCCGAAAAGGAGATCGCCGAATACTACGCGGGCGTCACCGTGCCGGAGATCGAGTTTGACAAAATTTGGCTTCAGAACATCCTGACCGGGGACTACACCCGGCCCCAGTTCCACGGCGGCCCCTATCAGTTTTGGATGAACGAGCCCCACGCCCCCGTCTATTACAACGGCACCTATCACCTGTTCTATCAGGCCAACATGACCGGCGCCTATTGGCGGAACATCTGCTGGGGGCATCTCGTCAGCCCTGACATGGTGAACTGGAAGCCTGTGAAGGAGGCCATCGTGCCCATGGAGGATTCCGTGGTGCCCGACGGCGTCTGGTCCGGCGGCGCCACCCTGGACAAAAACGGCGTGCCCCTGCTGTTCTTCACCGCCGGAAACGACAGCTTCCGGGAGGTGGAGGGTCTGATCTCCAACCAGAACATCGGCGTGGCCTATCCCAAGGACCTTTCCGACCCCGAGCTTATCGATTGGGCCGTCTGCGACCAGCTGGCCATCGTTCAGCAGCGGGGTCAGGGGCGTCCCGGCGAGTTCCGGGATCCCCACCTCTGGAAGGAGGGGGACACCTGGTGCATGCTGGTGTGCTCCGGCAGCGCCACCACCAAGGGCGGCACGGCCCTCCTGTACACCACGGACACCCTGGAGCTGCAGGCGGACGGCACCGTGGCCATGGACTGGCAGTACAGGGGCCCTGTCTACGAGATGCAGAACCAGAGCGCTCTCTATGGCACCTCCTGGGAGCTGCCCATCATCCTGCCCGTCACCAACGAAGCGGGGACCGTCACCAAGTATTTCTTTGAGATCTCCCCCGCCCCGGCCAGCATCGCCGACAACAAGGTTTACTATTGGCTGGGCGACTTCGATCTTGCCACCGGCAAATTCACTCCGGACGAGGCCTTTGAGGGCGAGCCTCACCTGCTGGACTATGGCGCCAACGTGTTCACCGGCCCCAGCTGCCTGGTGGATCCGGTCAGCGGGAACATCTATATGTTCTCCATCATGCAGGATCAGCGGGGCGCGGCGGAGCAGGGCGCTTCCGGCTGGGCCCATACCGTGGGCCTTGCCCGGCGCATCTATCTCAATGACGAAGGCACCGACCTGATGCTGGCTCCCATCGAGGCCCTGCACACCCTGGAAAAGCAGGTGCTCATCGACAGGGCGGACCTGACATTGGACGAGGCCAACGGGTTGCTCGCCGATGTGAAGGAGGACATGCTCTATATTCGCCTGGCGGTGGATGTGAGCGCCGCCGACAGCTTCGGCATCAATCTGATGAAGGGCGGCAAGTGGGATGAAACCACCTTCGCCTATGATGTGAAGGAAGGGCAGATCCAGGGCCGCACGGAGAACAAGGGCGAGGGAGCCAAGGCCAAAGCCGTGTCCGGCCCGCTCCCCAACGATGACAGCATCCTGAGCCTGGAAATCTTTGTGGACCGCTCGTTGCTCGAAGCCTTTTTCGAGGACACCAAGGCTATCAGCATCCGTTCCTACCCGGACAACCGGGATTCCAAAGCCATCGACCTGTTTGTGGAGGGCAACGTGCAGATCAAAACCCTGTACGTGGCCACCATGGGATCCATCTTCGACTAAAAGAATTTATGGCCGGGGCGCGCTACTCCACAGACAATAGACGCCCCGCCTGAAAAAAAGGAGGAAACATCCGGCATCTCCCGGTGCGGCAGTGTGGAGACCTGTCGTAATGCGGCCCGAAAAGCCGCGAGGGCGCCCCTTGCGGAGGCAGAGCGTCCAGAGAC
>Ga0079305_1001223_pt1 | contig 37213 bp, 31 predicted proteins | sample LMS_cellobiose_e_FD_79183 | JGI IMG/M metagenome (GOLD analysis project Ga0079305, IMG submission 79183) | Rumen-fistulated moose microbial communities from Alaska, USA - LMS_cellobiose_enrichment | ecosystem: Host-associated > Mammals > Digestive system > Stomach > Rumen fluid ... | reverse complement strand
CCTCGAGCAAACAGCGGTGCTATATTATAGCACAGAATGCGCTGGATAGGTAGGAAATTTGCTAGAATTTGGAGCGAGACGGGGGAATGTTCGAGGGCTTTCAGCCATCGAGCTCCTGACCAGGGCACTGAGTGCCCTGGACCCGCATGGCGCGAAGGGGCAGGCGACATAAACGCGACTTGTTTCCGCGAGTTTGGCCTATGCGGTCCAGCGAGTTCCTGGGCGTAAGAAAAGCGAGAAAAACCCTGAGGGGAAAGCGAGCTTTCTCCCCAGGGTTTTCTTCGCTTTTCAGACGGTGCTTCGCACCGTCCCGCCAGCGCGAAGCGCTGGCAGCCCAGAAACGGTTGCAGGCGTTACCGTAGTTTTTTAGCATAAGCAGCTTTTACGGCCTCAACGCAGGTTTCTCTGTTTCTCTCTTTGACTCAAAGAGAGAAACGTTCTCCTCTCTCCATCCCAATTCCACTTTTCCGCGCGATTTTCCATGACAAGCGGCGAATGTTCTGCTATAATAGCTTGTAACGATTTTTTGTAGGAGAACGCGCATGAAGATCAGTAAAAAAGACGCGCTGATGTGGTTTGAGTTTTTTGCCCAGCTGCCCGAGGACGAGGCGCTGCCGCCGCGCCAGCAGGAGATTGCCTATGCGGCCCTGGCGCAGATCGAGCGCGCGGTGGAGGCGCGCAACGCGGCTCTGGCCGCGCAGATCAAGGGTCGCAAAAGCTTGCAGGGCCGCACCTATTATGTGGGTCCGGACGACAAATTTCCCCGCGGCTGCCGCAGCTGCCTGCTGGGCACCGGGCTCAGCGCCGTGCGCAAAACCAACAAGTGCAACATCGAGTGCCGCTTTTGCTATAACTATGGCGAGCTGGATTGTCAGCCGCCTATCGGCGAGGGCATGTGGGAGATCGGGGGCACTAAGTTTTATGAGGATGATATCGATCTGCTGCTGTCCGTCCAGAAAAAGCCCACCGGCATCGCCTACGTTTATCTGGAGCCCTTCATGGAGATTGAGCAGTACTACGGCGTTATCGCCAAATTCCATGCCGCCGGAGTGCATCAGCACATGTACACAAACGGGACTTTGGCGACGGAAGAAAACCTGCGAGCGCTGGGACAGGCAGGGCTGAACGAGCTGCGTTTCAACCTGGGGGCCACGGACTGCTTCGACGCGGTGATCGAAAACCTCCGCCTGGCGAAGCGGTTCATTCCCTATGTGGGCATCGAAACGCCCATGACCCCGGAATTCTTTGAAGCCTTTCAGCAAAAAAAGAATAGGGTCCTTGCCACCGGCCTGGATTTCATCAACTGCGCGGAACTGCACCTGAACCCCAACAACATCGGCAATTATGAGGGGGAGAGCTTGTACATTTCCCGCCAAGGCTATATTTCACCCATCTGGAGCCATGAAATCAGCCTGCGCATGCTGGCGATGGCGGATGCGGAGCATTGGCCCATCGCCGTACACGATTGCAGTAACCGCACCAAGTTCGCCCGGGATCTGAATTTGAAGGGTCATGAGGGCGGCTGGTTTGGCGCCAGTGATTATGCCTGTGAATTCCCCACCCCGCCTTACCGGGCCTTTTTGCCCACGCTGACGGACGACAGCCTGCCCTTTGTGGAGGAGGAACCGCTGCCGCCGGGCTATCGGCCGGGGGATATCGTGCTGTGATCATGCTTTTGATCGAAAAAGGGAAGCGCCGACTGACGGCGTTTTCATCCTCCGGCGACGTACTGCTGCGCTGCCCTGTGGCTCTGGGCAAAAGCCCCGTGGGGCACAAGCGGGCGGAAGGGGATGGCCGCACGCCGGAAGGGGACTACTTTATCTGTCTGAAACGGGATACGGGCCGCTTTGGCTGCGCCCTGGGCGTCAGCTATCCCTCCCTGGCCGATGCGAAGCAGGCTGTGCAGGAGGGCAGGCTGGAGACCTCCCTGCTGCCCCTGTTCGAGGCGGCGGAGAAAGAACAAAAAAGGCCGCCCTGGGGCACATGCCTGGGCGGCGAAATCTATATCCATGGGGGCGGCATGGAACGGGATTGGACAGCGGGCTGCGTCGCTTTAGCCGATGCCGATATGCAGGCGCTCTATCCTATGTGTCAAACAGGGGATGCCGTGCGCATCATTCCATGACCTTATAGATGGCGATGTACAGCGCCCCGTCCTGGGCCTGCGCCTCAAAGCGCAGGTCAAAATCGTAATCGTTGCGTACCACCATGTTGATGCCTTTATCCTGGTTGCCCACGGCGGCGTCCATATCCAGCGGCAGGTAGGAAATGCCGCTGGGGCCGTGTGAGCTGCGCTGCAGGATGGATATGCCGGGCAGCTGCAGCAGTACGTTATACAGCGTGCTGCTGACCTGACACACGCCGCCGCCGGGGCCCTTTCCCCAGCCGTTATCCAACAGCACGGGGCCGTTCACATAGCCTTTGCTTCGGCTATAGGGGCCGAAATAGTTATCATAATCCAGGGTTTCCCCGGCCTCCAGAACATCGCCGTTCATGAAGAAGCAGTTGATGCCGATGTTGATCTCTTTGCCCCGCACTACCTCGTCGTCGGAACCCACTACATAATAGCTGGTGAAGGCGGCGATGGGGGCCAGGCCCGTGCCGGAAGCAGCGTCGGTGCATACGGGCAGCAGCTCCTTCAGCTCATTGGTATTCACATAGCCGTACTGCCGGTAATAGCTCAGGCGGCCCCAGCCATCCGCCAGATCAATCAGGGTGATGCGCGCACCTTCGCCCAGCACGATCAGCGCTTCGCTGTCCGCCGCGGGCGCGGTATGGATGGTGACTCCGTTTGCGCCCACGACGCCGACATAGTGATAAAACTCCACGCCCCAGGGCGGGGTCGCAGCGGCGTCAATGGCTTTGCCTGCGTTCAGATAGCGGCGGGGCACGTAGCCGGTTTTGCCCCCCGCGCCGACCAGCGCCCAATCGGGGTAAAGGGCGTAAACGCTGACGCTGGCGTTGGGGTTTACCCGCCCCACGGTTTTGGATTCCGTATCCATTTCTGCATAGATGGGGCCGCTGATTTTGCTGGTGGCGGTATATTTTGCGCTGTCCGCCGCCAGGGCGTACAGGGGACAGAGCGTCAGCGCCAGCAGGATGCACAGCAGTTTCTTCATAAACACACCTCTTGATCGTTGAGTGCATACGGTTTTCCGTCCAGCAGGCAGCCGGTCAGCCTGCCGCCCGGAGCGTATATCAGCTTGAGGGAAAAGCAGGGCCGCTCCTGCCGCAGCAGCTGTAAAAATATCCGGTCACCTTCCCAAAGGGGCAGGCGGCTGATCTGCTCTATGGGGATCCAGGCCAGCTGGCCTTCGGCGCAGTCGGTGTTTATCTCGCCTTCCGCTTCGCCGGTATATAAAAAGGTCATTTCATTGCCCCATTCCGGCAAAACAAAGGTCAGAATGCCCCGCAGCCGCGGATTCATCAGCGTCAGGCCCGTTTCCTCCCGCACCTCGCGGGTGATGCATTCCTCGGGACATTCATCCGCCTCCAGGTGGCCGCCCACGCCGATCCATTTGCCGGCGTTTTCGTCCTGCCGCTTTTTGTTGCGGTTCAGCATCAGCCAGCACCCGTCCCGCCGGATATAGCACAGTGTGGTCAGTCTCATATCATTGCTTCTTCTGGCTTAGCTTTTCCCGGCGGCCGTCCTCATACTGAATGTAGGTGTTATCCAGCTGCTGGCGAAAGCCCTCCCGAAAGTCCTTCAGATACTGCGCCCGCAGCTCCGCCTGCTCCTTCAGCTCGCCTTCCGTCAGCCCGACGGTCTTTTTTTTGCGCGCCAGCTCGTTGATGCGCGCCACCTGCTCCTTGGTCAAGTGTTCTCGCTCCTTTTTCTCAAACGGATGCCCAGCACGGCGGGCACGCACAGCACCAGCACGTACAGGGCGTATACGATCAGATTATCCACGTCGAAGCGGTCGATCATGAATTCCAGCGCCACGACAGCGCCCACCAGCAGCGCCAGCACGCCGATCACCGCCAATACGGTTTTTTTGCCGTGCCGTGCCGCAAACAGGATCATCGGCGCCGCGAACATGCAGGCGAACAAAATCTGCTGCATGCTGATGAAGGAATAGCGCATATGGCTGTCAAACCGCAGGCTCTCCCACAGCACCTGGGTGCAGCCCAGCAGCAGCATCCCCGTGAACAGCACATGGCCTTCCCGCGGCATCTTTTTCAGGTAGGCCAGCATCGCGCAGCACAGAATGGCCGCCGTCACCGCTTCCAGCAGATAGGTTTTCAGATAACCGTCGTAGCCGTCGTTCATGGCCAGAAAGCTGTTGGCGATAAAATCATGGGTCAGGCTGCGGCTGCGGCCCAGCAGCTCGGTGTATCCCTCGCCCAGGCGAGCAAACACCATGAACAGCAGCAGCGCGGGGGTCAGCGCGTCCAGGAGGCTCAGCTTGTTTACTTTCTGGATGTGCGCCGTCACCAAGCCTGCCAGGGCCGCGCCCAGCAGCGCGCCCACCATGGAATAGCCGCCGCCCCAAAAGCTGACTATGGCCCGCAGGGTAATCATTCCGTTAAAGCGGAAATCCAGCAGGCAGAACAGGATGCGGCTGCAAACCAGGCCGATTGGCAGGGACAGCGCGCCATAAAGCGCCGCCGTTCCCTGGGGCATCCGCCGCCTGCGGCACAGCGCGGCAAACAGCGCCAGGGCCGCCGCCGCGCCCAGCATGATGAACAGGCCGTAATAGAAGCCCGTCAGCCCAAACAGGGCAAAGCTTTTGGATTCTTCGTACATATCAGTTGCTCCAGGAGGCCGGATCCACCGTGGTGGCAAAGTAGATGCAGTCGTTCATGTCGCGCAGCTTGCCGGTATTGTGGTCGGCCTTGTATACCGTTTCACCCAGCACCATGGTGCCGCTGTTGCCGCCATCCAGGTTATAGGCTTGCAGGCAGCCGATCTCGTCATACACGAATTGTGCCAGCTCCTGCTGGGTCACGCCGTCGGCATAGCCGCCCCGGCCCTCGGCGATCACCAGCACGTAGGAGAGGGGGCCTATCTGGCCGATGGCCATGCGGGGCTCGTTCCCCGTGCGGTTGAAGTCATACTTCACGTCCCGATCCACCAGGTCGCCGTCCTTCACCAGGGCGGGGCCAAAGGTGAAGGCGTTGATGATCTGGTGCTCCGCCTCAATGGCGGCGATCTCGGCCGCCTGGGCCTTTTTGTTCTGCATCAGAATGATGTGGAAGTCGCCGTTTTCATCGATGATCAGGATATCCTTATTCGCGTTGCACAGGCTGCGGATCTTCTGGCCCATGCGGTATTCAAAGGATTTTTTCTGGGTATCGTTGATGTAATAGTCGCCGTTGATGGCGATCACCGCGTTATACTTTTCGGCCATGCTGGGCACAACGCCGGTGCGCTCCGATTTGATGCTGTTGCCCGCTACGCCGGTGCGCAGCTGGCTGGCATCCTGAATCTGAATATAGGCGATGCGCCAGGAAAGGTTTTTCGCCTCGTCCACGATGTGTTCGATCCGCACGGAAATGGAGCTGTCCTCATAGCTGGTTTCCGTGTAGGCGGCAGGGTTGGGCTGCATGCCGGGGGTAAAATCGATGGGCAGGGCGGCGGGCGCTTCCTCCTCCGCATGCGCGGTGGGGATCAGCAAGCGCAGCAGCGCCTCGCTGTTCCAGGCCCAATCCATCCACTGATCCTGATAATCATAGAGCATGCTGCCCGTGGGCACCGCAAAGGGCAGGGCCAGCAGCATGATCACCGTCAGGGCGCAAAGCAGAATGCAAACCTTTTTTTTCATTTTGTTACTCTCCGTTATTATTATTGCATCAGGGTATCCAGATAATCGGCCGCCAAGGGCTCCATATCCTCCTGGGTCACGCGGTTCAAAAGGGTGATAAAATCCTCCCGGCTGGCGATTTGAAAGGCGAACGCATCGCAGTAGGCCTTTAAAAAGGCGTCGGTCTTCCCCGTCATTTCTTCCACCGCCAGCAGCAGGGCGGCGCCCCGCCCGTATACCACGGCGCTGTACACGTCCAGGCTGCCGAAATAACTGATGGGGGAGCCGGGGGTCACCCGCTGGGGAATGCGCTCCTTCATGGGAGCGTCCACCCGGGTGAGCACCAGGTTTTCGTAGGCGCTTTGCCCATACACTGAGCGCACATAGCGCAGCAGGGCGTATTCGCACAGCGCCTCGTCCTGCCAGGGTTCGTTCACCTGGTCGCTGCCCACCAGGGCGTAAAACCACTGGTGCGCAGCCTCGTGGGCGATCAGCAGCTCCAGGGAGTCGGCCCATTCCTCTCCGTAATAGGGCAAACCGGCAAAAATCAGCCCCGGGTACTCCATCCCGCCGAAGGGAAAATCAACGGCGCACAGCGTCAGACCCGCGTAGGGATAATCGCCGTACAGCGATCCGTATTCCCGCAGGACTTTCCGGGCATATCCTGCGGCGCGCTGGGCCGCCTCGCGGGTGAAAGCGTAGCTTTCCACCGCAATGCCGTTTACCCGGGCGGTGGCCTTCTGCCATTGGTCGGACAGGGAAAAGGAGAATTCCCTTACGGCTTCCGCCTCCAGCGTGATGACTTGCTTTCCGTCCGCCGTTTTTTGACCGCGGCGAACGCCGGTCGCGGCGCACAGGAAATCCGAAGGCGCTGTCAGCGTTACGGAATAATTGGCGCATTCGCTGAAAAAGGGATCGCCGATGGGAAAATAGGCGTCCGTGCGCCACGCGCCGTCCTGCCATACCGACAGGATGGGCAGGGCATTGCCAAATTGCCACACGCCCTTTGAAAAGCCAAACCGGTGGGCGCAATTCGGCACGGTCAGGCGGCATTGCAGCGTCAGCTGCCCGCCGCTGCCTGCCGGCAATTCGCCAACGGGCACACGCAGCACGGTTTGGGCCGTATCCTCAAAAACGGCCTCGACGGCCTGATCGTTCCACCGGGCTTCCGTTACCTCGATCCCGCCGGGGGAAAAGCCCTGGGGATAGCAGGCGTCAAACAGTTCGTCGATGGCGGCGGGGCTGGTTTCCTCGCTGCGGTAGGCGCCGGCCCAGGTGCGCAGGATCAGATCCTGTACGGATCCGCCGGTGTGGTTGGCATAATCCAGCGTCAGGGAAACCGTCAGCGCCGTTTCCTCCGGCAGGAACTCCAAATCGAAAACATATCGGTTCAGCCCCTCAGAGGCGGCGAGCGCCCGTTGTCCGGCGGTGGCAGGGGGCAGCAGGCGCGGGAGCGCCAGCGCTGCCGCGGCGACGCAGACAAGGGCTGCCAGCGCTGCCCAAATCTGCCGCTTTCCTATTATACTACGCAAACGCAACCTCTGTCACCCCCGCACATCGTAAACTTTTTATAAATTCGGCGGAAAGCGGGAATGAGACGCCGCCTTCCGGAAAAGAAACGAATTTCCCAGGTTTTTTCCTACCGCCCAGCGCAATCGTTACAATGCCATCATACAATAAAAGCTTTGCGGATGTAAAGCGAAAACGCTGATAACCGGAATGCTTTTTTCATTATATACCGCGCCGCGCGACGGAATTTTCTCAAAATGGCAGTTGACATGGGACAAGGGGGCTGTTATGATAGGAATATAAAGAGGAAAGGGATGGAAAGATGCGCAAGTAAACCGCTTTTGATCATGCTTTTGTTTCCGCCGTGAGCGGATGATTTGGCATGTCGAAAACGGGAGGATTGCGCAGGCTGCTTTTTTGCATACCCTTTGGCGCTTCCGTTTTTGGCGTGCGCAGACGGAGGTGTTTTTTATGCTGTCTGTTCGTGATCTGACCGTTTATCATGAAAAAGATCTGCGCGTTCTCATGCGCGGGGTCACATTCACCCTTTCCGGGCAAGATCGCCTGGCGGTGATCGGGGAGGAGGGGGATGGAAAATCCACCCTCTTAAAGCTGATCTGCGCCCCGGAGAGCGCCGCCTACTGCACCTTTTCCGGTGTGATTGCGCATCCCGGCGAGGTGCTGGGCTATCTGCCCCAGGAGATGCCGCCCGCCTGGCGGGATCAGCCTGTCTACGCCTGCTGCGGGGAGCACAAGGGTTTCACGGCGCTATCTCCGAAGGAGCTGAACGCCCTTTGCGCCCGGCTGCAGCTTTCATCGGAGCTATGCTATTCCGATCAGCCTTTCGGACGGCTTTCCGGCGGGGAAAAGGTCAAGCTGCAGCTGCTGTTGGCCCTGGCCTGCCATCCCACCATGCTGGTGCTGGATGAGCCCAGCAACGATCTGGATCTGCCTGCCCTGCGGTTTCTGGAGAAATTCATATGCGCCTGCGGACTGCCGGTGCTGTATATTTCCCATGATGAAACGCTGCTTTCCCGTACGGCCACCCGTATCCTGCATTTTGAAATGGCCCACCACAAGCGGGAGCCCCGCTGGACGCTGGCCAACGTGCCCTATGAGCGATATATGGAGGAGCGCGGCCGGGCGCTGGAAAAGCAGGAGCAGCTTGCCCAGATGGAGCGCCGGAAGGAACGCGCCCAGCAGCAGCGCTTTCAGCGCATCCAGCAGGCGGTGGAGCATGCTCAGGCCACGGTGTCCCGCCAGGATCCCTCCACAGGCCGCCTGCTGAAAAAGAAGATGAAGGCCGTAAAATCCCTGGAGCATCGCTTTGAGCGGGAAAAGCGGGAGCAGACGGAGCGCCCCAACATCGAAATGGCCATGGACGCCTCCTTTACCGGCGATCACAGTCTTCCGGCGGGCAAGCGGATCATCGATGTGTCCTTGCCCGTGCTGAGCGTGCAGGGCCGCGTGCTTGCCCGTGGTATTGAGCTGACCCTGATCGGCTCGGAAAAGGTGCTGTTGATCGGCGAAAACGGCTGCGGAAAAACGACGCTGATGCGGCTGATCGCGGAGCAGGCGGCGCGGCAAACGGCGCTTTGCCCCTTGTATATCCCGCAGCGCTATGAGGAGGAGCTGCCGGAAGCGATCACACCCATCGAATACCTGCATACCGCAGGGGATAAGGAGCAGCTGACCCGCCTGCGCACATGCCTGGGCGCATTTCACTTTACCCGGGAGGAAATGGCGCGGCCCATCGGGCGGCTGTCCGGCGGGCAGAAATCAAAGCTGCTGTGGGCCAAGGCCGTGCTCTCCGATACCCGTTTGCTGCTGCTGGACGAGCCGACGCGCAACCTGTCGCCCCTTTCCGCCCCGGTGGTGCGCCGCATGATGTGCGATTTCCAGGGCGCGGTGCTGACCGTTACCCATGATCGAACGCTGATGCGCATGTGGCCGGGCCGGATCCTGCGGCTGACAGGGGAGGGGCTTATAACACTGAAACCGGAGGAAATTGCCGCGTTATAAACAAGTTATTTACAATTTTTTGGCGCTTGTTTCAGCCAGCGGGGGAGAATTTGATGATTTTTACATAAAAATGTGTAGAAAATGTTTCAATTCACTTGATTGATTGAAATATTTGTTGTAAAATACACTTGTATGATTTGAACTTCGCACAGGAAGGAAGGAAATTCCGTGGCTAAACGAATTTTACTTGTGGATGATGAGCCGCTGATTATTAAAGGTTTGAAATATACGCTGGAGCAGGAAGGCTATGAAACCCTGTCCGCCATGGACGGCGAAGAGGCTTTGAATATCTTTTTCTCCAATGCCATCGATTTGGTGTTGCTGGATGTGATGCTGCCCAAGCTGGATGGCATTCAGGTGTGCCAGCGCATCCGGGAAAACAGCAATGTTCCCATTATCATGCTGACCGCCAAGGGCGAGGATATGGATAAGATCCTGGGCCTGGAATACGGCGCGGATGATTATATGACCAAGCCCTTCAATATCCTGGAGGTCAAAGCCCGCATCAAGAACATCCTGCGCCGGGCCAGCCAGCCCACCGCCAACGAGGATAAAAAGATCGTGCGTGTGCGCGATCTGGTGGTCAATATCATCAACCGTTCCGTCACTCTGGGCGGCAAGGAAGTGCGCCTGACAGCCAAGGAATTTGACCTGCTACAGCTGTTCATCAACAACCGCGGCAAGGTGTTCAGCCGGGAAGCCATGCTGGAAACGGTGTGGAAGTACGATTATATGGGCGACGCCCGCACGGTGGATGTGCACATCCGCCGCCTGCGCGAAAAGATCGAGCGCAACACCTCTCAGCCGGAGTTCATTTTCACAAAATGGGGAGTGGGCTACTATTTTACTGATAAAGACTGACAACAAAATGTTCAGTATCCGCTGGCAGATCACGCTTGCGTTTCTGCTGATTGTCGGCCTGTCCTTTTCCATTATGGCTAATTCGCTCACCAACATGGTGGGCGATTATCTGTTTGAGCAGCGCATCCGCACCGACGGCGCCACCGTGGAAAGCCTGGCGGTGCGCATCGCCCCTTTGCTGGAGCGCGGGGATACCGATGCCCTGTACGATCAGCTGACGGGCGCGGGCGGCGAGCTGGGCGGGCGGCTGCTGGTGCTGGACAGGGATGGAAAGGTGCAGGTGGATACCTATGCCGCGCTGAACGGCGTGCGCATCAGCTATCCGGAAGTGGCCAGCGTGCTGGTGCGCGGCGATATGGCGGATTACGGTGTGCACGCGCTGAACAGCGAGGGTGAAATCAGAAAAAGCAATAACTTTCTGTTCAGCCGGGTGGAGGATACCACCTGGGTGGGCTATTGCACGGCGGGCATCATCAGCCGATCAGACGTCATCGGCGTGCTGCTGCTGGCCTCGCCGGTGCAGACCATGATGAGCAACCTGTATGAGCTTCGGGATCAGATGCTGGTGATCTTCATCGTGGTGGCAGTGTTCGCCATCTTTTTCTGCCTGGTATTTTCCCAGATCATCACAAAGCCTGTCACCGCGCTGACCAAGGGCATTCAAAGCATGGCCAGGGGAGATTTTTCCACCCGGGTCAAAGTGCAGGGTTCCGGCGAAATGCGCCGCATGGCCCGCACCTTCAACAGCATGAGCGAAAAGATCGAATCCCTGGATCAGGCGCGCAACCAGTTCGTTTCCAACGCCAGCCACGAGCTGAAAACCCCCCTGGCCACCATGAAGATCATGATTGAATCCCTGATCTATCAGCCGGAGATGGAAACGGGCCTGCGCACGGAATTTTTGAGCGATATCAACCGGGAGATCGACCGCCTTTCCTCCATCGTCAGCGACCTTTTGACCCTTGTGCGCATGGACGTGAAGGATGTGAAGCTGACCAGGGAAAACATGAGCCTGGCCGCTTTGGTGAAGGATACCGAGCATTTGCTGGGCCCCATGAAGGAAAAGCGCGGCCAAAAGCTGATACTCTCCCTGCAGGACGACTGCGATATGTACGCCGACCGCACCAAGCTGCAGCAGGTGGTGTATAATCTGATGGAGAACGCCTTCAAATACACCCAGGAGGGCGGCACCGTGTGGGTCACCCTGCAAAAATCGGGCCGAAGCGCCGTGCTGACGGTGCAGGATAACGGCCCCGGCATTTCCGCCGAGCACCTGCCTCACATTTTTGACCGTTTCTACCGCGTGGATAAGGCCCGCAGCCGGGAGGCCGGCGGCACCGGTCTGGGCCTGGCCATCGTCCATCAGCTGGTGATGCTCCACGGCGGCGAGATCCGCGTGGAGAGCGAGGAGGGCAAGGGCACCACGTTCACCGTGGAATTGCCGCTGCATCAGGGATAAAACCATAGAAAAGGCTTCACACCCCTTTGGGTGGAAGCCTTTTTCGATATTGTGTTTTGGCGTTATTTCCCGTGTTTCAGGTGCTCGCGTCTTCTCCTGTGCTGAGGCTGGGGCTTGTCTGCGGGCTTATTGCCCTTGAGCTCAAACAGCTTGTCGCGCAGCTTGGCGGCCTTCTCGAAGTCCAGTTCTCCGGCGGCGGCCAGCATCTGATCCTCCAGCTGCTGCACCAGCGCCTGCATCTCCTTTTCGTCCATGCCATAGCGGCGGGCGTCGTCCTCCGCCTTGTCGGTGATCTCCAGCAGCTCGCGCACCGCATTCTGCACCGATTGCGGGGTGATGCCATGCTCCTGGTTATAAGCCTCCTGGATGGCGCGGCGGCGGTTGGTTTCGTTGATGGCATAGGCCATGCTGTCCGTCAGCGTGTCGGCGTACATCAGTACTCGGCCCTCCGCGTTGCGGGCAGCGCGGCCGATGGTCTGCACCAGGCTGGTTTCGCTGCGCAGGAAGCCTTCCTTGTCCGCGTCCAATATCGCCACCAGCGATACCTCCGGGATGTCCAGTCCCTCGCGCAGCAGGTTGATGCCCACCAGCACGTCGTAAGCGCCCAGACGCAGGTCGCGGATCAGCTCCATGCGCTCCATGGTCTGGATGTCGGAATGAAGATACCGCACCCGCACCCCGTTTTCCCTGAGGTAATCCGTCAGGCTTTCCGCCATTTTTTTGGTCAGGGTGGTCACCAGCACGCGCTCGCCCCGCGCAACTGTCTCGTTGATCTCACCCAGCAGGTCGTCCACCTGCCCCGTGGCGGGCCGCACGATCACCCGGGGATCCAGCAGCCCCGTGGGGCGGATCAGCTGCTCAACAGTCTGCAGGGTATGCTCTCCCTCATAGGGGCCTGGGGTGGCGGATACGAAGCACACCTGGCCGATGCGCGCCTCGAATTCCTCAAACCGCAGGGGTCGGTTGTCAAAGGCGCTGGGCAGGCGAAAGCCGTATTCCACCAGCGCGGTCTTGCGGGCGCGATCGCCATTGAACATGGCGCGGATCTGTGGGATGGTCTGATGGCTCTCGTCGATGAAGACGATGAAATCCTTGGGGAAATAATCCAGCAGCGTAAAGGGCGCGTCTCCCGGCTGGCGGCCGTCAAAATACCGGCTGTAGTTTTCGATGCCGGTGCAAAAGCCGATCTCCCGCAGCATTTCAATGTCATAGCGCGTGCGCTGGGCGATGCGCTCCGCCTCCAGCAGCTTGCCCTCGGCGTTGAATTTTTCGATCTGCTTTTGCAGATCCTCTTCGATGTGGGCGATGTTCTCCTCCCGGTCTTCGGCACTGGTGGCGTAATGCGTCGCGGGGTAAATGGCCACGTGCTGCAGGGTATGCACCGCCTTGCCGGTCACGGGGTTGATCTCGCTGATGCGATCCACCTCATCGCCAAAAAATTCCACCCGGATGCCGTTATCGCTCATGCTGGCAGGCATGATCTCCACCACGTCGCCCCGCACCCGGAAGGTGCCTCGGGTGAAGCTGATATCGTTGCGGTTGAACTGGATGTCGATCAGCTTTCTCAACAGATTATCCCGCCCCACGGTCATGCCGGGGCGCAGTGAGATCATCTGGCTGGTGTATTCGCTGGGATCGCCCATGGAATAGATGCAGCTGACCGAGGCCACAATGATCACATCCCGCCGCTCCTGCAGGGCGGCGGTAGCGCTGTGGCGCAGCCGGTCGATTTCATCGTTTACCGATGAATCCTTTTCAATGTAAGTGTCGCTGGAGGCAATGTAGGCCTCCGGCTGGTAATAATCGTAATAGGATACGAAGTATTCCACCGCGCTGTCGGGGAAAAACGCCTTGAACTCGCTGCACAGCTGGGCTGCCAGCGTTTTATTGTGGGCGATCACCAGGGTGGGCCGCTGCACCTTTTCAATGACGGAGGCCATGGTAAAGGTTTTGCCGGAGCCTGTCACGCCCAGCAGTGTTTGGGCTTTCAATCCTTGCTGAAAGCCCCGCGCCAGCGCCTCGATAGCCTGGGGCTGATCGCCTCGCGCCTGATAGGGCGCTTTCAAAACAAAATGGCTCATACTGACTCTCCTGCAATGGGAATGTATATTCGCGTTGATTGTAGCATAGCATCCAGTATTTGACAAGGGCAAAGATATGCCAAACTGACGGCGAAAAGTGAATTAAAGGCCGATACATACCTGCCTTATTCCGGCTGGGAACCGATTTTGCGCGGTTTTTTCCCGGCATATCGCAAAAAAAGCGGCGCACAATGAAGGCTGCCGGCAGCGTCCGGCCATGCTTTGGAGGTGCGTCGTCATGCCTGCTTATACCATTTGCCATACGCCTGCGCTGGGCGGCGAGGTGCGTATCAATACATCCAAGAACGCGGTGCTGCCCATTATGGCTGCGGCGCTTTTGTGCGGCGGGCCGGTGGTGCTGGATCAGGTGCCCGATTTGGCGGATGTGGAGAATATGGCGTCGGTGCTCACAGCCTGTGGCGCGAAGGTGACCCGCAGCGGGCGGGAAATGACGGTGGAGGCAGCGTCGCTGTGCCAGCCCCAGTCTGCGGAGGCGGTGCACAGGCTGCGGGCGTCTATATTGGTAATGGGCCCGCTGTGCGCCCGGCTGGGCCGGGCGGAGGTGCCGCTGCCCGGCGGCTGCGCTATTGGCCAGCGCCCGGTGGATATTCATCTGCGGGGACTGCGCGGCCTGGGGCTGACGGCGGAGCAGCAGGGCGGGCAGGTGACGGCGGCAGGCAGGCTGCGTGGGGCAAATATCTACCTGGATTTTCCCAGCGTGGGGGCCACTGAAAACCTGATGATGGCGGCGGCGCTTGCGACGGGGGAAACGCACATCGAGAACGCAGCCAAGGAGCCGGAGATCGTCGATTTGGCGGATTTCCTGAACCGCTGCGGCGCGCACATCCTCGGCGCAGGCACAGGCAATCTGCTGATCCGGGGCCAAAGCCGCCTGCACGGCACGGAAGGCTATACGCCCATTCCAGATCGCATCGAGGCGGGCACCCTGGCCTGCGCGGCCGCCATCACCGAGGGCAGCGTGCTGCTGACCGGGGCGCGGAGTGATCATCTGCGAGCGCTGCTTTTCAAACTGCGGGAGGCGGGCGTGCTGGTGCAGGAGGATGAGCGAGGCTTGTGCCTGCGGGGCCAGGCCCGGCGGGGCGTGGACGTGCGCACCCTTTCCTATCCGGGCTTTCCCACCGATCTGCAGGCGCCCATGATGACGGTATGCTGCAAGGCGGAGGGGCAGAGCGTTTTTCTGGAAACAATTTTTGAAAACCGATACATGCACGCCGTTTCTCTCTGCCGCCTGGGGGCGGATATCCGCACGGAGGGCCGCATGGCGGTGGTGTCTGGTGGGAAACCGCTGCGGGGAACCACCGTGGAGGCTACCGACCTGCGGGCCGGCGCGGCGCTGATGCTGGCCGGGCTGCTGGCGGAGGGGGAAACCCGCCTGGAGGATGAGGCGGGGCATATCCGCCGGGGCTATGAGGGCCTGGATGAAAAGCTGCGTTCGCTGGGAGCGGAGATCCATTGTAACACTTCAGCGCCGCTGCGTTGACAACGCTGGCCCGCAGCCGTTATAATAAAGCCACCAAAGTAAGGAAAGGCGGCTGTGCTGTGAAAGCCCTTCGAGCGATTGTGATTTGCGCCCTGACGGTGGCTGCGCTGCTGGCGATCTGCGCGCCCTCTCTGCTGCAAGGGGTGCTGCCCCAAGCGGTGATCGAGGCTGCGGCCATGGATGAATTTCCGCTGCTGGGAACGTGCTCCCGCATTGCAAGCCAGCTGATTTCGGCCATTCGCGGTAAGGAAACGGTATCGCTGGATATCGTCACCCATGCCATTGGCCCCAATTTCATGGACGAATTGCTGTCTTTGCTGATGGTGGCTGTGCTCAGCATTCCCGTATCCCTGCTGCTGGGCTTCCTGCTGTATAAGCCGCTGTACAAAGGGATGCTGGTCAAGGGGCTGCTGTACATCTCCCTGAACCTGGTCAGCGTGCTCATCGCCTGGATCCTGTACCGCCAGCTGTATTTCCGTCTGCTGATCGAAAACCTGATCCAGCAGCATATTACCGATGAAACGGTGCAGACCGTGGTGAACTACGCCACCCAGCTGGCCTCCGCCGCCCTGCTTGGCGCGGCGGCCATCAAAATCACCCTGGGCCTGCTGGCGGCCCGGGTGATGTTGAACAAGATCATTCTGCCCATCATTGGTACATTGATCCGCACCCTCCTTTTCGCCTTCCTGATGGCCCTTTTGCTGCTTCTGCAAGCCACACCCCAGGATTGGACGGTGATCGTGCCCCTGATGCTGGTCACGCTGATCGTCAGCGGCCTGTCGGATGGGATGTTTGGGAGCTGACGGGAGGACGAGGGAAACGAGAAGGGAAACGGTTCTCTTTTGAGTCAAAAGAGAACCAGAAAACCATCATTTTTAAACAAAAACGCAGCATTTGCAAAGAGAATAAGAATGCATCCAACTGCTTCCGGGCGGCCCGCAGAGCGGGCCAAGCTGTGTGCAAAGCACACAGCGAAAAGCCGCAGGACAGACTTGAAAACAAGCTTGCTTGTTTTCAGGCTGGCCTACGGCTTTTCTTATGCCCGAAAGCGCTCTTTGCGCCGCTCGATTTACAGGCGCTAATTGTTCGCTATCGTATTTAACCGGCATCGCCCGCCGGTCTTTTTTGTCCAGCTTTTTTCTGCCCAGAAAAAAGCGCGTTTCTCGTCGTCCTTTACAGCTTTCCGCCCTTTTTGCCGCCCAGCACCACGCCGTTCAGGATGTCGCTGGTGAAGGCGTAGTTGTTGTCGTTCTTTTCGGCGTAGGCCTTGTTGGCGTATTCCACCAGCTTATCGATCAGCTGGGCATAGGGGATGCCGCTCTCCTGCCACAGATAGAAGGCCATGGAGCCGGGGATGGTGTTGATCTCGGTGATATAGAGTTCATCCGCCTTGGTCAGCATGTAGTCGATACGCACCACGCCCTTGCAGTCCAGCGCCCGGAAGATCTGCTTGCTCAATTCCTCGATGCGGCGGATCATTTCGTCGCCCACGGGGGCGGGCATCACGCGCTTTAAGGAGGCCATGCCCTTGCTGCCGCCGGCGTTCAGGTATTTATCGGCGAAGTCCAGCAGATCGCCGCCGCTGGTGGTGGGCATTTCGGTCACGGAGGTCTGCACCTCGCTGTCAAAGCCCAATACGGAGCAGTTCACCTCGATGGGGTGATCCAGCCCCTGCTCGATCAGCACCCGGCGGTCATAGGTGAAGGCCAGATCAAGGGCGTCCCGCAGCTCCTCCCGGTTGTCCGCCCGGCTCACGCCGATGCTGCTGCCCAGGCAGCTGGGCTTGCAGAATACGGGATAGGGCAGGGCCTTTTCGATCTTATCCATCACGCTGTCCTGGCTTGCGCGCCATTCACTGCGCAGGGCGAACAGATCGGGCAATACCGGAAAACCCATACCCCGGAACACCTGCTTCATCATGATCTTGTCCATGCCGATGGCGCTGCCCGCCACGCCGGTGCTGGAATAGGGAATGTTGGCCAGCTCCAGCAGGCCCTGCAGCGTGCCGTCTTCGCCGTGCAGGCCGTGCATCACGGGGATCACGCAATCCAGCTTGGCCACGGTCACGGGCATCACGCCTTTGGCGAAAAGGCCTTTTTCCTGCTCATAGCTGATCAGCGCGCCGCTGCCTGCCGTCATGTCCAGCGTCACCCGCTTGATGCCCTGACCGTAGGGATCAAAGGGGGTGTAGCTGTGGATGTCCAGCAGCTTTTCCCCGGTATACCAGCGGCCGTCTTTAGCGATGTAGATAGGCCATACGTCATACCGTTCCCGGTCGGCTGCCCGGGCCAGCTGCACGCCGCTGATGATGGAAACCTCGTGCTCGCAGGTGCGGCTGCCAAAGATCACGCCCAGTTGAATTTTGCCCATGAGAATGCCTCCTGTTTATGTTTCGGAATAATGGTCGGGCAGGTCGTTTTCGTACAGCACAAAATCCCCGGCCCGCATAAAGCCACGAAGCCACGCCGTGGCCTCGCTCAGACTGGCAAAGGTGTGGATATCCCCGGCGGGATAGCCGGCCTCGATCAGCCCCTCCTGAATGGGCAGCGTGTGCTTTTTGCCGATCAGCACGCACACGTCCGCCGCGGAGGCGGCTTCCCGGCCAAAGTCCCGGTTGTACTCCGCTTCTTTCTCGCCCAGCTCCACCATGCCCGGCGTCACCAGGATACGGCGGCCCGGGAAGCGGCTCAGCACATCCAGCGCGGCCTTCGCGCCGATGGGGTTGCTGTTGAAGGCGTCGTCAATCACCGTGATGCCCCCAGCGCTTTTCAGCAGCTGCAGGCGGTGCTCCACGGGCTGCAGCTGGCTTACGCCTCGCTGGATCTGCGCGTTGCTCAGCCCCAAATACCGCGCCACTGCGCAGGCCAGCAGGATGTTGCTGATGTTATGCGCCCCCAGCATCCGTGTGGTGCAAGGGATGCGGCTGCCATCAGCCAGGCATAGGGCAAAGCTGCTGCCCTGTGCGGATACCTGCAGTTCCTCCGCCCAGGCGTCGCCGCCCTTGCGGCCCACAATGGCCCTCGATATATGCCCCGTCTTTTCATACAGATCGGCGCAGATGCTGTGATCATCGTTGAACACGGCGAAGCCGTCGGCGGGCAGGGAGCGGATCAGATCATACTTGGTGGCGATGATGTTTTCCAGCGTTTTGAAGGTGTCCAGGTGCTGGGGGCCCACCGAGGTCAGCACGCCGATGGTGGGATGGATGAAATCCGTCAGCTCCTTGATGTCACCCCGATGCCGCGCGCCCATTTCCGCCAAAAAGATCTGGTGGGCAGGCTCCAGCCGTTCCCGGATCACCCTTGTCAGCCCCATGGGGGTGTTAAAGCTGGCGGGCGTTGATAGAACATTGTACTTTTGAGATAGAATTGTGTACAATATATTTTTGACACTGGTCTTGCCATAGCTGCCGGTGATGCCGATGCGGATCAGATCGGGCTGAGCGTCCATGCGCCGCTGGGCATCCCGCATGTACATGCGGTGGATGCTTTTTTCAATGGGCAGGGCGATCAGCGCCGCCAGCGCAGCCAGCAGGGGCAAAAGAAGCACGTGCGCCGGGGTGACCCAGCAGAAGAGTACGATCACCACGCCCAGGATCGCGTACAGCCTTTTCATTCGGGCCGTCAGCACAAAGGTCTTTTTCTCCTTGCCCCGGCGCAGCCATGCGGCGGTCAGCATGCCCAGCGCAAGGATGGCGGCGGCGATCATCAGATGGATCAGCAGCCGTCTCCAAATGGACAGGGGCTCCGCCGCGTGGCACAGAGCGTCGCCCGTCTTTTTCAGCAGGAAAAATGCGCAGCCCAGCGCCGCCGGCGGCAGGATGGCCCGCTTCCACTGGCGCAGGATGGTCTTGAAATACCCGTAAAATTGATAGCTTTCCAGCTGAAAATAGTGCAGCAGCTTCCGGGCGCACAAAATGGCCGCGGCAGCCGCAGCCAGATGGGGCAGGTGATTGATCAGCGTTGTCAGCAAAAGCATATCCCTCATTTCAGAAACGCCCGCACCACGGTCACGAACCGCGGCCACTGGTGCAGATAGGCAAAATGATCGTCGTTTTCAAACAGCACAAGGCCCGCGTCGGGGATCTCCTTCTCCATTTGCCGCCCCATCCACAGCGGGGTTTCCGTATCCTTTTCGCCCCAGATCAGAAGGGTCGACGCCTCTACCCGCGGCAGCAGGGGGCTCAAATCCTCGTTGACGACCTTCACAAATGTCTTTTTCATTTCATCGCTCAGAGCGTTGTAATCGGCGGAGCCGTATTTTTGCTGCAGGGCCTTAAGTCCCTTCTGCGCGATGACGGCCAGGGGCTTGATTTTTTCAATGCCCTGATACAGCTTTTTCATCCGTCGGTATTGGGCGCCGCGCTTTTTGGCCTCCTCCGTCTGGGGTTTGCGGATGCCGGCGCATCCGGTCAGCACCAGGCGTTTCACCGTCTGCGGCGCGTTGGCCGCCAGCCACAGTGCTACCCGCCCGCCGAAGGAATGCGCAATGATATCGCAAGGGGCGATGCCCAGCCGCTCCATCAGCTGCATAACGCAATTTGCGAAATCGCTCACGCCCCAGGGCTCCGGCGGCTCGCTGCTCTGCCCGTGGGCGGGAAAATCAATCACCGTCACGTGATAATCGTCCTTGAGGGCGTCGGAGATGGGGGCAAAGTGCTGGGTGGAGCAGCCCCAGCCGTGCAGCATCAGGATGTTGCGGCTGCCCGCGCCGTATTGCTCATAGTGCAGCGTCACGCCGCAAAGGGAGATTTCCATGGCGGCACAGCTTCCTTTCCTTGTGATCGTTTTAGCGTATCCCATCCCGGGGCGGAATATGCAGCCTTCAGGACAGGGTCAGGATGTAGCGGCATTTGAACCTTGCCCCGCCGCACATCGCTTGATAGGCTGGGGGGACGGCGGGGATGCTCTCCAGCTGGCAGCCAAGTTTTTCACAGGTCTTGCGAGAGGGGACATTCTCCGGGTTGGCGGTGATGCACACGCTTTTCAGCTGCAGATCCCGCATCAGGGGCATCATCAGCGCGCAGGCCCGGGCGGCATAGCCATGGCCCCGGAATTCCGCCTCGATGCGGTAGCCGATGTGGCCCAGATAGTACAGGGCGGGGCTTTCGCCAATGCGCAGGCTCACATAGCCGATGCGGCGGCGGGGGCGGCGCAGATAGATGTTAAAGGTATATCCGTCGTCGATGCCCAGGGCGGGATCCCGCACGTCCTCCGGGGAAAGCATCAGGGCGATTTCGTCATCCTGATACATGGGGCGCAGGGATGAAAGAAAACTCAGCAGCAAATCCTTCTTCTCTCCTCGTATGCGCGTATTTCTTCGCACAGCAAGCATTTTACCATATCCCGGGCGGTTGTGCAACGAATTGAAACCGGGATTTGCATTTTTTCCGATATATTGCTGAAAAAACCCTTTTCAGAACCGCAAAAATACTATATAATGTATCTGCTTGACCCCATCAAATTTGAAGCGGAGGAAGAACCTGAATGAAAATTCTGATTGTGAACGCCGGCTCCTCATCCCTGAAATACCAGCTGGTGGATATGGAGGGCGAAATCGTCCTCGCCAAAGGCCTGGTAGAACGCATTGGCATCAAAGAGGATCCTGAAAAGGGCATCAAGGGCAGCATGCTGACCCAGAAATACCCCGGCAAGGAAATCAAATATGTGATCGAAGAATACATGCCCACCCACGTGGAGGCGTGCAGCAATATGCTCAAGGCCCTGACCGATCAGCAGTACGGCGTGGTGAGCGACATGACCGAGATCGGCGCCGTGGGCCACCGCGTGCTGCATGGCGGCGAAAAGTTCACCGAATCCGTGGTCATCAACGATACCGTGATGGACGCCATCCGGGAGAATATCCCCCTGGGCCCCTTGCACAACCCCGCTAACCTGATGGGCATCGAGGCCTGCCAGCAGGTGATGCCCGGCACCCCCATGGTGGCCGTGTTCGACACCGCTTTCCATCAGACCATGCCGCCCAAAGCCTATTTGTACGGCGTGCCCTATAAATACTATGAAAACCTGCATGTGCGCCGCTACGGCTTCCATGGCACCAGCCACCGCTATGTCAGCGCCCGCGCCGCCGAGTTCCTGGGCAAAAAGGCCGAGGACATGCGCATCATCACCTGCCATCTGGGCAACGGCTCCTCCATGTGCGCCGTCGACCACGGCAAGTGCGTGGACACCAGCATGGGCATTACCCCGCTGGAGGGCGTCATCATGGGCACCCGCAGCGGCAGCATGGATCCCGCTGTGCTGCAGTTCATCATGAACAACGCCAAAAATGAGGATGGCAGCCCCGAAATCAAGGATATCGACGATATGCTGAACGTGCTCAACAAGAAGAGCGGGCTGCTGGGCATCAGCGGCATCAGCAGCGATATGCGCGATATCGACGCCGCCGCCCTGCATGGGGATAAAAAGGCCCAGATCGCCCGGGATATGCTGATCTACGGCATCCGCAAGTACATCGGCGCTTATGCGGCGGCCATGGGCGGGGTGGACGCCATCGTATTCACCGCCGGCATCGGCGAAAACGGCATCGAGCTGCGCGAAGCGGTGATGCAGGGCTTTGAGTATATGGGCGCGAAGCTGGATCCCGAAAAGAACAAGGTCAAGGGCGAGGAGCGGGATATTTCCGCCGCCGACAGCAAGGTGAAGGTGCTGGTCATCCCCACCAATGAGGAGATCGTCATCGCCCGCGACACCCTGTATCTGGTGACCAAATAAGGATATATGACAGAGAGCAAACCTTTAAAGACGGTGGACGTATACACCGACGGCGCGTGCTCCGGCAATCCCGGCCCCGGCGGCTGGGCTGCCATCCTGCGCTTTGGGCCCCATGAAAAGGAGCTGAGCGGCAACATGCCCCATACCACCAACAACCGGATGGAGGTATTCGCCGTGATCAGCGCCCTGGGGGCGCTGAAGGAGCGCTGCCACGTGCGGGTGCACAGCGATTCCACCTATGTGGTCAACGCCTTTCTGCAGGGCTGGCTGGAAAGCTGGCAGCGCCGGGGCTGGAAAACGGCGGACGGCAAGCCGGTGGAAAATCAGGATCTGTGGCGGCTGATGTCCATCGTGGTGCGCAAGCATCAGGTGGAATTCATCAAGGTGCCCGGCCATGCGGACTGCGAGGAGAACAACCGCTGCGACGTCCTGGCCCGTGCGGAGATCCAGAAGCTGCGGCAGATCAATCCCGACCTGCAGGAAGAATAAAATACCCCAAAACGGCAACAGAGCGGACGATCATGCCCGCTCTGTTTTTATGCCCGTATCTGTTTATTTGTCGGCATGCTCTCCCATTTTCCGCTCCGTGCCGTTCAACAGCCGCTGCACGTTGCCGCGATGCCGCCACAATGCCAGCAGGAACAGAGCGATGGCCCATAGCCCCAGCGGCCAGAAGCCGTAGCGGATGGTCATGCCCACGGCGAAGGCGCCGATGCCCGTCAGGCTGCCCAGGGATACGTATTTGCTGATCAGCATCACGGGGGTGCCCACCAGCACGCCCAGCAGGCCGAAAAGGGGATAGGTGACCAGGCCGATACCGATGCAGGTAGCCACGCCCTTGCCGCCGCGGAAGCCGAAATAGATGGGCCAGTTGTGGCCGATCACCGCGCAGGTGCCCGCCACGATGGCCCCGGTCTGCCCGCCCATCCATTTTCCGATCAGAGCGGCAAGCACGCCCTTCAGACAATCACCCGCAAAGGTGATGACGCCGGGCACAGTTCCGTGCACCCGGGTCATGTTGGTGGCGCCGGAGCTTTTGCTGCCCGCTGTGCGCACGTCACGTCCCAGGGAACGGGAATACAGCACGCCGGTGGAAACGCTGCCCAGCAGGTAGCCGATCACCGCGCACAGGATCCATTTCAGCAGGTCGTTTTCCATCAGTTGCCCTCCTTCGTTTTCTCCCGCAATGCAAAGTGAACGGGCGTTCCGGTCAGGTCAAAGGCCTTGCGCAGCTGGTTTTCCAGATAGCGCTGGTAGGCAAAGTGCATCAGCTTTTCATCGTTCACAAACAGGGCAAAGGTGGGCGGGCATACGCCAATCTGGGTGCCGTAATAAATTTTTAGCCGACGCCCGCCGCTCATGGGGGGCTGCAGGGCAATTTGCGCGTCGCCCAGCACATCGTTCAGCATGCCGGTGGGGATGCGCTTGCTGGCCTGGGCGTACACCTGATCCACCATATCCAGCACCGTGTTCACCCGCTGCCCCGTCAGGGCGCTGATGAACAGCACCGGCGCGTAATCCATGAATTTCAGGTCGTCCAATACTTGCTTGCGGAATTTCTCCAGGGTGCCCGTGTCCTTTTCGGGAATATCCCATTTGTTCACCGCCACGATCACGGCCTTGCCCTCGTCGGCGATGATCCCGGCGATTTTGGTATCCTGCTCGGTCACCCCGTCTTGGGCGTCGATCAGCAGCAGCGCCACGTCGCAGCGCCGGATGGCGGTGATGGCCCTGAGAACGCTGTACCGCTCCAGCGATTCCTCCTCGATGGCACGCTTGCGGCGGATACCCGCAGTGTCGATGATGTTGTACCGGCTGCCGTCGGCGCGTTCGAAATGAGTGTCGATGGCGTCCCGGGTGGTGCCGGGAATGTTGCTGACCATCACCCGCTCCTGGCCCAGCAGCCTGTTGGTCAGGCTGCTTTTGCCCACGTTTGGCCGCCCCACCAGCGCCAGCTGGATCTCGTGCAGGCCGTCGGCTTCATCTGCTTCTTCCTCTTGCCGGGGCGGCAGACTGTTCACAATGGCCTCCAGCAGATCGCCCAGACCCAGCATGTTGGCGGCGGAAATGCCAATGGGCTCGCCCAGGCCCAGACCGTAGAACTCATACAGCACGTCGTTCAGGCCGCCGTGATCCAGCTTGTTCACCACCAGCAGTACAGGCTTCTGAGTGCGGCGCAGCATGGTGGCCACGTCCTCGTCATCGGGCGTCATGCCTTCCCGGGCGTCGCAGAAAAAGCAGATTACGTCTGCCGTTTCGATGGCGATCTCCGCCTGCCTCCGCATCTGGCTCAGCAGCGCGTCGTCGCTGCGGGGGTCAATGCCGCCGGTATCGATCAGTGTGAATTCCCGGCCCACCCACTCCACGTCGGCGTAGATGCGGTCCCGGGTCACGCCGGGGGTGTCCTCCACAATGGCCACCCGGTGCCCGGCAATCTTATTGAAAAAAGTGGATTTTCCCACGTTGGGACGGCCCACGATGGCCACAAGGGGTTTGATCTTCATTTTCGGCTCCTTTTATTGCAACAGGGCGGCGTACAGCGCTTCGCCCCGGTTGGCGATCACGGATACGGGAACGGGCAGGGCGGCGCGGAAATCCGCCAGGGAGAGATCATCCAGAAACAGATCGCCCGCCTCCCACAAGGTCACGCTGCACAGCAGCACCTCGTCGGCCTCCGCCGTGTCCAGCTGCTCCAGGATGTCCTGGCCGGTCAGCAGGCCGGTCACAGTAATGGTCTCCCCGAAATAGCGGTTCCGGATGGGCTGCACCCGGGCTTCCACCCCGGCGGGGCCATAGGCGTCGATCCATTGCTGCAAATAGGGGGCAATGCTCACGCCCGCCGGGATCGCCACGCGATGGGGGCGGGCGGCCTGCCGGCTCCTGCTGGCGCTGATCAGCCCGTTCAGAAACTGTCGCATCAGCCCCACGCCATTCTCGATCTGGGGAAAGCTCTCGTAATAGTCCTCTTCCGGCAGCTCCGCCCCGGCGATGCACAGCATTTCATCGGAGGGGAATACGAACCGTGTGCCACTCTGAGCCAGAAAGCGCCGCTGCCACTTCTCGCAGATGCGCAGCACCTCCCGCGCCTCCTCCCGGGTGTAGGGCCGCAGGGGATACAGCCCCTGGCGGAACTTGGTCAGCCCCACGGGCACCAGTGCAGCGCTCTGAGCGGCAGGATGCAGGGAATAGAGGGCCTCCAGCGTTTTTTCCAGGTGCTCCCCGTCGTTCAGACCGGGGCACAGCACGATCTGACAGTGAAAGCGGATGCCGTTTTCCTGGAGGATGCGCAGCCGATCCATCAGCTTGGCTGCCTCGGGATTGGCCATCAGCCGCACCCGCAGATCCGGCTCCACCGCGTGCACGGAAATGAACAGCGGGCTTACCCTGCGGCGCACGATGCGGTCAAATTCCCCGTCATCCATGTTGGTCATGGTGATGAAGTTGCCCATCAGCAGGGACATGCGCCAGTCGTCATCCTTCACATACAGGGTATCGCGCATATGAGGAGGCATTTGGTCGATGAAGCAGAAAACGCATTTGTTTTTGCATACCCGGGGGGTCAGCTCCATGCTCTGTCCAAAGTGCAGGCCCAGGGGCTTGCCGGCGGGTTTGATCAGTTCCAGATGCCAATCCCGCCCGTCCGCTTTGCGCACGTGCAGCACCACGTGGCGGCGCACCGACAGGGCCTGATAATCGATCTGGTCGATGATCTCCTCCCCGTTGATGGAGAGCAGCGTGTCTCCGGCCCGCAGCCCGTGCTTTTCTGCCGGGCTTCCGGGGTCTGTCTGCGTGATCAAATGCTCCAACGTACACAATCCTCCATTCTTTATTATTATCCTTCAATTCCTTCGGATTGTCAAGAAAGTGCAAGCAGCCGGATGGGAAGGCGTGTAGCAGCCGGATGGGAAGGCGTTCTGAACAATCGAGGATATATTCGCAAAATTGCCATTTAACGGCATGTGTGCTATAATGAAGACACTGCAAACAGGCTGCCGTTGAAGGCATGGAGGGGAAAACATGCGTTTTTTACATATTGCCGATCTGCACATCGGAAAGATGATGAACGATCTTTCGCTGCTGGCCGATCAGGAGGCCGTGCTGCGGCAGATTTTGTCCATCGCGGACAGCGAACGGGTGGACGCCGTGCTGATCGCGGGGGACGTGTATCAGCGTTCGTCCCCCCAGGCGGAGGCCATGTCGCTGTTCGATTGGTTTGTATCCCAGCTGGCGGAAAGAAAGATCAGCGTTTTTATTGTCAGCGGAAATCACGATTCCGCCCAGCGCATTTCCTATTTTTCCGCTCTGATCAAAGCATCCGGCATTTATGTGACTGAAGCCTTTGAAGGCGCGCTGCAAAGCGTTGCGCTGCGGGACGCAGCGGGGGAGATCATCGTGTGGATGCTGCCTTTTCTGCGGCCTTCCCAGGTGCGCCGTAAGCTGCCGGGAGAGAAGATTGCCACCTACCAGGAGGCGGTGGAGGCCGTGCTGCGGCAAACGCCCCTTGATACGAAAAAGCGGAATATCCTGATATGCCATCAGTTTATTACCGGCTGCGAAACCTGCGATTCGGAGGAGCGGGCCGTGGGCGGGCTGGACAACATCGACGCCGCTGTTTTTGACGCCTTCGATTACGTGGCGCTGGGGCACATTCATAAGCCCCAAAGGATTGGCAGGGATACCCTGCGGTATGCCGGCTCCCCGTTGAAGTATTCTTTTTCGGAGGCCGGTCACAAAAAGAGCGTCGCCATTGTTGAGCTGCGGGAAAAGGGGGATATCACGGTGCGGACGGTGCCACTGTACCCGCTGCATGACGTTCGCCTGCTAGAAGGCAGACTGGATGAACTGATGCGGCTGCCGTACTCCGAGGACTACGTGTGGGTCACGGTGCACGATGAGCTGGTGCCGCCGGATGCCCGGGTGACGCTGTCAGTCAATTTTCCCAATATGATGAAGTTTTCAGTCGTCAATTCCCGCACCAAATATGATGTGGATATATCCGCCGCGCGGGAGCTGGAAAAGAAAACCGTATCGGAGCTGTTTTCCGATTTTTACCGTTTGCAGAATAATGACCAGGCGCCCGGCGAAGCCCATCAAAGGGTGCTGGAAAAGGTGCTGCGGGAGCTGGAGGAAAAGCAATGAAGCCGATCAAACTGACGCTTTCGGCGTTTGGGCCATACGCGGGGGAAACCTGCGTGGATTTTTCCGCATTGGGGGAAAACGGCATCTTTCTGATCACCGGGGATACGGGTGCAGGCAAAACCACGCTGTTTGACGCCATCAGCTTTGCGCTGTACGGAGAGGCTTCGGGCGGCAGGGAACGGCGCAGCGGCAAATCCTTCCGCTCGGACTATGCGTCGCCCCGCACCGAGACCTTTGTGGAGCTCATCTTTCGGCAGAAGGAGAGCCTTTGGACGATTCGCCGCAGCCCGGAATATGAACGCCCCAAGCTGACGGGGGAGGGCACCACCCTGCAGAGCGCGGACGCCGTGCTGTTAAACGTCGATACCGGAGAGATCATCACCGGGCCCCGGGATGTGAACGCCAAAATATACGAGCTGCTGGGCCTGACGCAGGATCAGTTTACCCAAACAGTGATGATCGCCCAGGGGGATTTTATGAAGATCCTCAACGCCTCCTCGGAGGATCGCAAGGCGCTGTTTCAAAAGCTGTTTAACACGTCCCTCTACCATGATCTGCAGCGCCGGCTGCAGGAAATGAACGGCGATTGCGGCAGGGAAAGGGAAGAAATAGAAAGCCGTATTCGCATTGCCGCGGCCAAGATCGACCCAGAGGATGACTGCCCGGAAAGGGAAGCCATCCTGCTGTATCGCACAGAGCCCAAGTATGCGGATTTGCTGGCTGAGGCTGCGGAGCGCCTGATCCAGCGGGAAAAGGATGAAGCCCGGCAGCTGGAGCAGGAGAAAAAAGCAGCAGAGGAGGAAGCAAACGCGCTGATTGCCGCCATGGAGCAGGGAAAAGCGGTCAACAGCGATCTGGACGCGCTGGAGCAAACCGAAAAGGCGCTGCAAAACGTGATGCTTCACCAGGCGGAGATGGAGGCGCAGGCAGATCAGCTGGCAATGGCCAGAAAAGCCCAGTCCCTGCAGGGGCAGGAGAGCTTGCTTCAGGCGAAGCAGCGGGATATTGAGGGGCAGCAGGCGGAGCTCGAGCAGGCGGAGAAAGCGCTGGCCCTTGCTGAAGCGCAGCAGCCGGAGATCGAAATGCAGGCGAAGGAGGCGCAAAAGCTGATTCCGCAGGGGGATGCCCTGCTGGCGGCGGCGGAGCAGCTTTCCGCCTGCGTGCCGGTGCTGAAGGAATTGGAGCTTCAAAAGAAAAGGCTGGAGGAGCAGCGGCATAAGCTGACCGCCCTTCTGCGGGAAAGCGAGCAGGCGGACGCCGCCTATACCGCCGCCAAGGGCAGCTATTACCGCTGCCAGGCCGGCTTGCTGGCAGCCGATTTGAAGGATGGGAGGCCTTGCCCTGTCTGCGGCGCGCTGACGCATCCCCATCCGGCGGCGCTGACAGCGGACGCCGTAACGCAGGAGCAGCTGGATCGCGCTGACGCGCGCCACCGGCAGGCGGCGGATGCGCTGCACGCGGCCGATACGGCGCTTTCCTCCCTGCAGGCCAATGTGGATGCGGGGGGAAAACGCCTGCTTGAAATGCAGATACCGGAGGATGAAACGGAGCAGCGGCTTACCCGGCGGATCGGTGAAATGCGCAGCCAGGCCGGCCAATACCGCCGCGACGCCGAAACGAAGGCGGAACAGCTGAAAAAGCTGCAAATCGAAGCGGAGCGAAACCGCGCTGCCGCGGAGCAGGGGAAAAGGCGGCAGCAGGCGCTCTCCCGCGAACTGGAGACGCTGCGGCAGGTTTTTTGCGAGGGGCTGCATGCGGCAGGTTTTGCCGATGAAGCGGCCTATCGGGCTGCAAAGCGCGATGATATCGAGATCGCATCCATGGAAGCGCGGCTGCGGGAGCATGGAGAACGCAAAAAGTCCCTTTCGGATCAGGCGGCGGCACTGCGCAAAAAGCTGGGGGATGCCGACCGCGTTGATCTTTCCGGGCTGGAAGCCCGGCTGGCGGCAGGGCAAGCGAAAAAGGCCGAAGCCGAAAAGCGCGGCGCGGCTGTGATGAAGCGGCTGGCTGTGCATGAGGACGCCCTCAAGGCGCTGAAGGAAGCGCGCCGCCAGCAAAAGCGCCGGGAGGAGCATTGGGCCGTGGTGCGCGATCTGTATACCTGCTGCGCCGGGATCGCCGCGGGCAGCCGCCGGGCCAAGCTGACCTTCGAGGCATATGTGCAGCAGTATTATTTCAAACAGGTGGTAGCTGCCGCCAACAAGCGGCTGACGGTGCTGACAGACGGGCTTTTCACCCTGCGCTGCAAGGAACAGGCCCGGGATCGCGTGCATCAAAGCGGGCTTGATCTGGATGTGCTGGATCGCAGCACCGGCCAATGGCGGGATGTTACCACTCTTTCCGGCGGTGAATCCTTCCTGGCCAGCCTGGCGCTGGCGCTGGGGCTTTCCGATATGGTGCAGGGGCAAAGCGGCGCCATCCGCATGGAGGCCATGTTCATAGACGAAGGCTTTGGCACACTGGATGAAAACGCCTTGCGCAATTCCCTGCAGGTGCTCAGCAGCCTGGCGGACGGCAAGCGCATGATTGGCATCATCTCCCATGTGCGCGATTTGGAGGAGCGCATCGAAAAGCAGATCATTGTCCGAAAAACGCTGAAAGGCTCCACGCTGACGATACAGGTATAACAACGATTGTCAATCAAAAAAACAGCCATGGGAGCACCCGAGGCTGTTTTGATTTTTTATTTTTTCGACAGCAGCGCTTCTACCTGCGCCCGCTTTTCATACAGCACGCAGCCGCCGGCGTGGTCGTCCGCCAGGAGATTGCCGCTGCGCAGGGCTTCAAACAAGGGGCTGTTCAGCGCTGCTTTCAGGCCGCTTTCCCGCACGTTTAGATCGGAATAGGGAGAGAAGGGGCAGGGCTCCGCGCCGCCGTGGGAATTGATGTGGAAAAAGCCGCGGCCCGCGGCGATGCAGCCGCCGGAGCTCTTTTCATCCCCGGGGAAGGAAACAAACATCATTTCCTGCTGCTCCTCGCGCAGACGGGCGATTTCATCCCGCAGGGATTCCCGCTCCCGATCACCCGGGGCCAGGTGGCTGGCTTCCTCGGTGACGGGCACAAATTCCACATAGATCACAGCCTTGCAGCCCCGCTGGGCCAGACTGTCCAAAAAGTCCTTGGAGGAGACCTCCTGTATATTATCGGTGGTCACGGTGACGGATACGCCGTAGATCAGCCCGCGGCGGTTCAGCTCGTCCATGTTGGCGATCAGCCGGTCGTATACGCCCTTGCCGCGCCGGGTGTCGGTCACATCCCGGTTGCCCTCGATGCTCATGATGGGGATCAGGTTGCGCCGCTTGTCCAGAAGATCAAAATACCGCTCGTCCATGAAGGTGCCGTTGGTGAAGATGGGGAACAGGATGTTCTGCTTTTTCCCGGCGGCCTCGATGATATCCCGGCGCAGCAGCGGCTCTCCGCCCGCCAGCAGGATAAAGCTGACACCCAGATCATCCGCTTCGTCAAAGATGCGCAGCCATTCCTCCCCGGTCAGCTGTTTTACCGGCGCTTCATCGGTGGTGGCGTGGTTGCAGCGGGAATAGCAGCCCGCGCAGTGCAGGTTGCAGCTGCTGGTGATGCTGGCAATCAGGAAGGGCGGAATGTGTTCGCCTGCCTTTTCCGCCTCCGCCCGCTTGCGGGAGGCCGCCTTGCTGGCCGCGGCAAAGCGCAGCATATAGGCGCTCTCCCGGGGGTTTTTCAGCGTGGCGCGCAGGGCGTCCGCCACCACCCGCTCCACACCCCGGGTCATGTAAGCCTGAATATCAAATGCCTTTTCCATAAAACACCTCGTCAAAGCTGAATAAAAACTCATATCATATTTTATAAGCCGCGGCGGCGTATGTCAAGAACGCAGATAATGTGTAGCAGATAAGGAAAAACTGAGCCACAATAAAACACCCGGGCTTGCGCCCGGATGCCGTTTTATAAGATGATGTTTATTGGAAGGTCGCGTCCACAAGACGGCCGGTGACGGCGTCGAATTCCGCCCAGCAGGTATAACCTTGCTTTGCGGCGCCGGAATCCTGATAGGTCACCATCCACACGGGGGAGATCACATAGCCGGTTTCGCTTTCCGCGCTGTGCATGGGCGCGTAGCCCAGCGATACCCGCAGCACCTTCTCCACCGTGTCGGGATACCGTGAGGCAGCTACCAGGCCGGGCAGCGCCTTCACCATTTCCTCCGCGGTGACAAAGGCTTCCGGCGTCGTCAGCACGTCGCCCCTGGCGTACTGGCAGCGCAGGTCGGCGGATACGATGCCGCGCTCCGTCACATAGGCATAGGCGGAGAAACGGTCGTCGCCACCGTCGGACATCCCGGCGGGGTGGTAGCTCAGGTAGAATCCTTCTAATTCCGTTCCGACGGCGCTGTAATCATAGATCGGGCCGTTGGTGAACATGGAGCCGTTTTCTATGGCCTCATTCATCAGACTGCCCAGCGCATGGATGCGCTCCACGCTCATATCCAGCGCGTAATCGCACACGTAGCCCTGCAGGTTCAGCTTGTTCAGTAGCGCCTCAAAGGTCTGCTGCGCCTGGGTCAGAGTGATGCGGGTCAGCTCCGTTTTATCCAGCGTATACACCTGATGGGTGCCGGGGAAGCCGTGCTGTGACCAGCTGGCCAGGGAGGCGATGGCATCGGACAGGGCACGCTTGGGGCCGATGTACGGTTCGATCTCCGTGCCATTCTCTAATATCTGTCGGTAGGCGAACATGCCGTCGTACTCGTGATAGAACAGGGCTTCCGGCGCCAGATCCAGCATGCTGCCGTCGCTGAACCAATAGCCATCCTTGGTCTGTTCGGTGATCTCCGCCTGGCTGAACAGCGTGGGATCCACGGCGGTGAAGTCATACGCCACAGCGGTATATACCGGCAGGGTATGGTTGATCCGATATTCCTCCGGAACGATCACCTCGTATTCCAGCAAGCCCTGAGCAATGACGGGATGAGCCGTTTCAGCGGGCGCTGCGGTGGCTTCCGGCATTTTCACAGGGATAAAGCTGACCGTCCATTGCTGCGTCTTTTTCTGATCCATCAGCAGCGCGCCTTCTTTGGAGAAGGGGATCAAGTTGGCCGTCATTTGCAGGGTATACTGGGTGCCCTCGCTCAGGGCCAGGGCGTCGGTCATCTCAAAGCCAAAGCGCAGGTCGCCGTTTTCCAGCTGCTCGTCAAAGTAACCGGCCACGCCGGGCGTCATCAGCTCGCTGCCATCCACGCCGCTCTTTTCCGGCTGGAAGCTGGCGGTCACGATGGTTTTGCCGCTCTCCCGGGCGGCCTGCAGGGCGGCTCTGCCCGCGTCGGTCACGTTCAGGGACTCATCAAAGGCGTAATCATCGGGGAACAGCAGAATATCCTCTGCCTCCGCATGAATGGTTCCCGTACCAAATATGGTATTGCCGCGGTATACGGCTTCCTCCAGGGTAAAGGTGAGCCCTTCAAACTGCACGGACTCATGCAGCTGGGCTACCTTGCCCGCCTCCAGCCAGGATTGCGTATCTTTGCCATAGAATTTGCCGAAGAATTCCGCCACCTGGGAAGAAAACGCGGCGTAACCCGTGCCCAGCAGCGCCAGCCCCACCAAGGCTGCCACCAGCACGCCAAAGGGGATTTTGCGTTTCATCTTTTTTTCACCTCTCAGTTTTCGCATGATCGCGTCACGCTGGGAGGGAAGCTCGTCAAGGGCGGCCAGGCAGCTGTTCGCCGCCTGAGGCACCTTTGTTTTTAATTCCTGCTCGGTCATCGTTTTTCATCTCCTTCCAGAGCGATGCGCAGTTTTTCCCGCGCTCGGGTCAGCCGGGCGGTCACGGCGGGGGAGGTTATGCGCAGGATCTCCGCCGTTTCCTTTACGCTGTAGCCTTCGTAATAGTGCAGCAGCACTGCTTCCCTGTATTTGCGCGGCAGGTTCATGATGGCTTCGGTCAGCGCCGCGTGCTCCGCGCTGGGCGGAGGGGAGGAAAGCTGCAGATCCTCCAGGCTTACGCGGAAATCAACGTGGCGCAGCCAGGAGCTCTTGCTCAGATCACGGCACACGTTCACGGCGATCTTTGTCAGCCAGGTCTTTTCGCTGCTTTCTCCCCGAAATCTGTCCAGCGAGCGATATGCTTTCAAAAAGCATTCCTGCACGGCGTCCTGCGCCAGCGCCACGTCGCGCAGATACAAGCAGCACAGCCGAAGCAAGTACTTTTCGTGCAGCAGAACCATCCGGTTCAGCCGTTCTTCCCGTTGTTCGCTGTCCGGGCCCTGAACAGTGATCATAGGCGCTTTCACCTCCTTCACTTGAATAGACGACAGCGGAGAGAGATAATTAAACGCAGAAACAAAAAACATATACTGAAGTGTATACGTTCAAGGAATTGTATACCCTTTTATGCCTGGAAGGGCCCGCTATAACCGCCGTGCCGTCCCCTTTTGCATAGCTTCCTTCAAACGGAAGATGACAAGGTTACTTGCCTCAACGCTTCGCGTTGTGCACATGACCAGCGGCCAGAGCACTACGGTGATAAATTCCCGAGCGGTGGGAGTGTGAGGATGCTGATGTGGCCGAGCCCATCGCCCTGATCCATTCCCGTTCTGCGGGCCCAGCGCCTTTTTTAAATGTCCTGCACAAAAAGCTTTCCCACCGTAACAAGATAGCGGGAAATATCTTCCCGCGCGCCTTCCGGCAGGGCGGTCGCGTTCACTTCGTAATTGAATGTGCCTGCAAAATGAATATCATGCAAGGCACTGATCACATTCTGCCAGTCAATATTGCCAAAATAAGGCGGGTTGTGATTATCCATGGTGCCGTAATTGTCATGAATGTGAAGCACCTTGATATAATCGCCCATCATGCGGATATCATCGTCTTGTTTTTCCGTGCGGATATGCGCGTGCCCAGTATCCCAGCAGGCAACGCATTTCAAGGCATCGCAGATGCGCAGCAGCTGTTCCGGCTGTGTGGAAAACATGTTTTCCATGGCCAGTGTAACGCCTGTCTGAGAAGCCTCCTTTGCCCAAGGACGGAAGCAGGCGATCGTATCCTCCACCAGCGTATCGCCGGTTTGATCCATCAGTGGGTGTATTACCATATATTTTGCACCCACCATAGCGGAAGCTTCTATGGATCGGTGGAGATACAGTTCATAGATTTCTTTCTTCTCGCCCTTCAGCACCAGATCACGATAGGGGGAATGGCTGCTGTTGCAGTACAGATCATTTTCGCGGATCATCTTTGCAAGGCGTTCAACGCTTTCCAGCCAGTTATCACCCTCCAGAATGTGCTCTTGCCGAAGCCCTACATAGGTGCTGGCAAAGAAGTTGACGTCAATGGCTTCAAAGCCGGCGGCTTTGCACAGCTGCACGGATTCAAACAGGGTGTAACGCTCTTTACCGGTGCGGTTGCCGTATAAGCCAGAATTCGTGGAAATCAGCATATAATCATTCACCTGCTTACTTATCAGTTGAAATTGCTAAACTGCCTCAGTACTAAGATAGTAACCGGATTTCAAGCTGAAATCTATGATTTATTCGGCTTTGCGGCAATATATTTTGTGATTCAAAATGAATACACAAATCCGTAACCGACAAATCAGCTATACCAGCGCTTCCGTTCTTTCTGCCTTTCCTTCGCGCCAGCTTCTTGGCGTGAAACCGGTATACCTGCGAAACACTTTGGAAAAATAGCTTTGGTCAAAAAAACAGCACTGTTCGGCGATTTCCGCCAGGGGAATGTTGGTGACGGCCAGCAGCTCCTTGGCCTTTTCCACACGAAAGCGATTGAGGTATTCCAGGATGCTCATGCCCATTTCCCGCTTAAAAACGGTGCAAAGATAGGCTTTGCTCAGATAGGTATTCTCGGCAATGTCATCCAAAGTCAGCTTTTTATCCCAATTTGCGCGCAAATACTGTATGGCTTTTGATACGGCGTCCCGGTATACGATGTGATAGCCCTGGAGGGCCATCACAGACATTTGCAGCATGGCGTCCTGCAGCCAGACGCACAAGGTATCGGCGGAGTCCAGGATATCCAAATGGCGCAAAAGGTCGCTGCTGTTTGCCAAGGTTTCGCTTACATCCAGCCCCTGATCGATCATCATGCGCACAAAGAGATCGATCAGCTGCAGGGCGCGGGCTTTGAAAACATTCAGATCCTCGCTGTTTTCGATATACAGGCGATTGATCAGCTCTGTCAGGCACTTTTCCAAGCCGCGCCGTTCGTTGGTTTCCACCAGTTCCCGTAAGCGTTCAATGCCGGACAGGATAAAGCCATCCCGTTTGCGCAGGTAAACGCTGTATTTGCGGCGGATCCGTTCCGTATCGTTTTCAACGGCAAAATTCATAGGCGGCGGATTGTCTGCGCCATGCTTCGCGCCCGCCTTCAGGCACAGATCGACCAGCTCCACCAGACTGCGTATTTGCAGGGTCGTCATATGATTGGAGCGGGAAAGCGCCCTGTCCAATTCAGGGGAAAAGCTTTGGTACAGGCCGTCATGCACTTCGCCGGGAACGATAGGGCCCAGAATCAGCGCCTGCTTCTGTGTCTGCCGAGCTTTCAGCACAAAGGCGACAAAAATAAAGCCCATCATGCATGTATAAATCTGCTTGCCGCCGTGGTGCATCGCGTCCTGGATGCTGTGCTGATGAGTGTAGGCATAGACCTTGGTTTTCAGCGGGCAATTCTTACACAGGCTGCAGGATGGCATCAGGCAAACGTCGGGACCGTCCTGATCCACGGCATAAACCGCGTAGGGAATCCCGGTTACATATTGTATATGCTCTCCGATGCTCTGCAGCGTTACAGCCATTCAAAACACTTCTTTTCCTTATTCTCTTGTCTGTCATTATAGGGGATATTAACCTGATAATCAAGATGAAAGGGCAGAAAACAGTAAAATCTTATTCTGTCGATCGCACTCTTTACAATTTCCGCACTTGCAATCTTTGCGGAAAGCGGGCATAATAGAAGTGAAAAAAATAAGCGATAGAAGGGGATAGAGAATATGCGCCGAGAGATCAGCGTTTCCGGAGCGAAAATGGCCGCAAATACAGACCTGCAAACCTGCTTTGACACCCTTCGGGAAGCGGGCTATCGCTGCATGGATTTCTGGCTGTGCAAGTATTGCGCGGGGGAGGATGCTCCCCTTGCGAAAAAGGATTGGCGGCAATGGGTGCGCGACGCGGCGGAATGTGCGGCGGAAAGCGGCCTGCGTGTGGGCCAAATGCACGCCCATTGGGATCATCCCCATCAAATTCACGAAGATATGACCTATGATGCGCCTTTGGATATCCACTGCCAAAATATAGAAGCCGCCGCTATGATGGGCTGCCGCAGGCTGATTTTTCATCCCATACAGCGTTGGTTCAGGATGACCGATCCTGCCATGCGGCAGCAGGTACTGGATATCAATGCCGACTGGTTTTCCAAGCTGCTGCCCGCGGCGGAGCAATACGGCGTGGAGCTGCATCTGGAAAATCTGTTTGACCATAAGCATGTGCAGCAGCCGGGAGATCCCGTTTTCCCCTTCAGCACAGCAGAGGATTTGCTGTATGTGGTGCAAAAGCTGAATCATCCCCTGGTCAAAATCTGCCTGGATACAGGACACGCGAACATTAACAGTCTGGATGTACCGCAAATGATTCGCGCTTTTGGCCGTTTGCTGGGATCGCTCCATCTGAACGATAATTATGGAAAAATCGGGCCGATCTATGAAGATCTGCACCTTTTCCCCGGCTATGGCCGTCTGCCCTGGCCGCAGATCATGGCGGCGCTGGATGAGATCGGGTATGCTGATACCCTGAATATGGAGCCCGGCGGAGAACTGAAAAACCTGCCGCGGCCCCTCCGAGCGATCCAGTACCGCGCCGCGCTGGAAATGGTGGAAACAATGCAGCAATTGTATTGCCAGTTATAAGAAAAGAGGAAAAGAATATGGCCATCCATGAAATCAGTTTCCTGTCTGCGAACGGCAAAACGGAGATACGTGCCTGGCATTATACCCCCATGGGCACGCCCAAGGGCGTCGTTCAGTTGGTGCATGGGTATAACGAGCATTCCCGGCGCTATCTGCACATGATCGACGCCTTTCAGCAAGCGGGCTATGCGGTGTTTGCCGACGATCACCTGGGCAACGGCAAAACGGGATATGACAGCGGCACCCTGGGTGCGCCCTATTCCGGCGGGTTCATG
>Ga0079305_1001221_pt1 | contig 37298 bp, 30 predicted proteins | sample LMS_cellobiose_e_FD_79183 | JGI IMG/M metagenome (GOLD analysis project Ga0079305, IMG submission 79183) | Rumen-fistulated moose microbial communities from Alaska, USA - LMS_cellobiose_enrichment | ecosystem: Host-associated > Mammals > Digestive system > Stomach > Rumen fluid ... | reverse complement strand
GCGCTGGGCGATCTTGTAGCCGATGTTGCCGGCGTTGATGTCGGGGAAGATGAAGGTGTTGGCGTGGCCGCCGACGGTCTCCTCAAGGTGCTTGGTGTGCGCTACGACCGGAGAGGTCGCGGCGTCGAACTGCATCTCGCCGTCGATCGGCGTGCCGGGCATGGCGGCGCGGGCCTTCTCGCAGGCATTGCGCATCTTGTCGACCGTGACGCCCTTGCCGGAGCCCTTGGTGGAGTAGCTCAGGAAGGCCACGCGCGGATCGACGCCGAAGATCTTGGCGCAGCGGACGGTCTCCTGCGTGATCTCGACCAGCTCGTCCTCGGTGGGGTCGATGTTGATGGCACAGTCCGCCATGGCGAGCACCTCGTTCTCGCCAGAGGCGGCGGGGCGCACCATGATGAAGCAGGAGGAGACGATCTTGTTGCCCGGCTTGGTCTTGATGAGCTGCAGCGCCGGACGCACGGTGTCGGCCGTGGAGTAGGTGGCGCCGCCGAGCAGACAGTCGGCCTTGCCCATCTTCACGAGCATGGTGCCGAAATAGTTGCCGTGCTTGAGGGAGGCGCGGCAATCCTCCGCGGTCATCTTGCCCTTGCGCAGCTCGACCATCTTCTCGACCATGGCGTCCATGCCGTCATAGTGCTCGGGATCGATGATCTCGGCGCCGCGGATGTTGAAGCCGGCCTTCTCCGCCGCGGCGTAGACCTCCTGCTCGTTGCCCACGAGCAGCGGCTTCAGAAACGTGCCGGAGAGCAGGCGTGCGCTCGCCTCCAGGATGCGGGGGTCAGTGCCCTCGGTAAAAACAATGGTTTTGGGGTCCTTCTTCAGGGTCTCGATCAGCTTGCCAAACATATCGGCGTCCTCCTCTTGTGTCGTGCCGCGGTGCGGCCGGAACTCTATGGCGGCATTATACACCATTTTTTTCCGACGCTCAACCACCGAAAGAGAAAAATTTTGAGCCTTTTTCACAGCTTTTTCCCGGGAAAATCTACGTTTTGCGCAAAAGGCGCAGATGTTGTGGCGCGGCGGGCGGTTTGTGACGAAATATGGTGATTTTTCCGCGTTTTTTGCGCTTTTCCGGGCACGGCGGCGGCCCCGCAGAGGCAAAAAGCACTTGACGAAGCCGGAGAAAACCGATAATATGATATTTGTTACAAATTGTAACCATGCAGAGCGGGCCTATGGACGCGCGCCCGCTGCTTTTCAGGTAAGGAGACCTTCATGCCCGACCGCAGACGTGACAGACAACCGAATCAGGGCCGCACGTTCCTGACGCTGCTTGCCGTCGTGCCCTACTTTTTTGCGGCGCTGTGGCAGGCGCTGCGCCGCGGGGCCTCGCGCGTTCTGCAGGTCCGGCGCCTCGGCGCGGCGGACAAGCGTACCGCCAGGGTCATGCGCGAGTCCGACAGCGTGCCCGTCCAGGCCGCGCTGCTCGCCGCGGGCATGTGCGCGCTGTGGAAGGCGCTCGCGCGCGAGAAGCTCTCGGGCCTGCGCGCCCGTTCGCTGCGCGCCGGCCGGCGTGCGGCGCCGCGCACGCGGCGGCTCAATCCCTTCGTTTTCGTCGCCGGCGCGATGGCGGTCACCGCGGTCGCCGTGTTCTTCTCGCTCTACACGACCGCCACCACCGTGAGCTACAACGGCACCCCGCTCGAGATCGTCGACAGCGCGGAGACCGCACGCCGCGTGGCGGCGCGGGTGGAGGGCGTCACCGCGAAGACGCTCGGCAGCGCGTTCCAAATCTCCGAGGAGGCGCTGCACTATTCCACGGGACTCGTGCAGCGCAGCGCCCTGAACGAGGGCGCGGAGGAGGCGCTGGAGGAGGAGCTGACCCGCGAGATCGGCCTCGTGACCTACGGCTATTCCCTCTATGTGGACGGGGAGAAGATCGGCGCCACCGTCTATGAGGGCGCGCTGGAGGATCTGCTCGACCAGATCCGCCAGCTCTACGTGTCCGAAGACACGCTGTCGGTCGACTTCGTCGAGGACGTGCGCATCGAGGAGGGCTATCTCCCGACGGAGAGCCTCACCAACCTCGGCCGCATCGCGGAGGTGCTCAACAGCACCAAGGAAGGCGAAGTGACCTACACCGTCGTCAAGGGCGACACCTGGGGCCAGATCGCCAAGGATCACGACATGACCTCCGCCGAGCTCGAGCTGCTCAACCCGGGCTACGACATCAACAAGATCCAGATCGGCGACGTGCTGATCCTCAGCAACGCCGTGTCCTACCTGACGGTCAAGGTGACCGAGCGGCAGAACTACGTCGATCAGGTCGCCTACGACATCTCTTACGTGGACGACGGCTCGATGTATCAGGGCGACGAGCGCGTGCTCTCGCGCGGCGCGTTCGGCTCGGCCGACATTGTGGCCGACGTCGTGTTCGTCAACGGCGTGGAGACCGAGCGCACCGTCATCTCCTCCGTCATGCTGACCGCGCCCGTCACCGAGCAGCGCGCCCGCGGCACGAAGGAGCGGCCGAGCTGGTTCCCGACGGGCAGCTTCCGCTGGCCGGCCTCGGGACCCATCACGTCCCGCTTCGGCTATCGCAACACCGGCATCCGCGGCGCGAGCACCTATCATCAGGGCATCGACATCGGCGCGCACTACGGCGCACCGATCTACGCGGCGGACGGCGGCACCGTCGTCACGGCGGGCTGGATGGGCGCGGGCGGCTACACCGTGGTGATCGACCACGGCAACGGCTACGTGACCTATTACGAGCATTGCAGCTCGTTCCTGGTCTCGGCCGGCGCGCACGTCTACAAGGGTCAGCAGATCGCCCGCGTCGGCTCCTCCGGCGTTGCAAGCGGCCCGCACTGCCACTTCGGCATCAAGCGCAACGGCACCTTTGTCAACCCGCTGAACTATCTGCCGTAACGGAAAAGAAAAAAGGCGCGGCGTCCGATCCGGACGCCGCGCCTTTTTCGCCGGCTGCGGCGGGCGCGCGGGAAAAGTTGGGGCGCGAAGGAAAATTCTGTGGAAATCCGCCGCGGGGTATGCTATACTGTAAGCTGAATCAAAACAAAACAAGGAGGGGTTTGCCAAATGAACAAGTATAAAGCCGAATATCTGCGCTACATGGACGAGAAAGGCATCAAGTACCGCGACATCGACGACGTGGCCGTGCGCATCGTTTACGATACGGACAACATGCCCCAGGTCGACGTGGTCGTCATCTTCGACGACGGCGACAAGCCCTACGTCTCGCTCAACAGCTGGAGCATCGGCTCCTTCACGGACGAGAGCTTCAGCAAGGGCATCATCGCCTGCAACGAGATGAACGCCAAGTACCGCTGGGTCAAGTTCTTCCTCAACGGAGAGAAGAAGGTCACCGTCCAGGTCGACGCCATCGTGGAGACCGAATCCTGCGGCGCGCACCTGAGCGAGCTGGTGCGCCGCATCGTCAACATCTCCGACGAGGCGTATCCCGACTTCATGAAGGCGCGCTGGGCGTAAGAGGTCACACAGGAGAGTTTCCCGCATGAAAGTCAACGTAACCTTCAATGAAAGCTGGCTGTATTCCGACGGCGGCATCCACGCATCCTCCGTCCGCAGGGTCGTGAACAGCGTGACGGCCGAGTACCGCGACGCGGTGGAGGTCGAGCGCAGCAGCCTCAGCGACTGCGTGCTGAACTTCCGCGCCGAGGAGGACGCGGCGCAGCTGACGCAGTCGCTGCGCGCGCTGCTGGCAAAGGCGCTGCCCAACCAGGATCTGGACGAGATCTGCTCGATCCGCGTGCTGGAGGAGACCGCGCCCGGCGACACCGCCGGCGAGATCGACGCGATCCTCGCCCGGCGGCGCAGGCCGTCCGCCGTGCCGGAGCCGAAGCCCATGCCCGAGGACGCCGCGCCCGACGCGCTCAGCCGGATCGAGGCGCGCGTCGGCATGGAGGAGTTCAAGGCCCTCTGCCGCGAGATCAGGCTGCGCGCCCCGCAGATCGCGGAGCACGGCACCCAGCGCTTCTTCTTCTCCGAGGGACTGCTGTTCTGCGCCGGACCCGGCTGCGGCTACACCACGTCCCTGCGCCTGCTGTGCGACCTGCTGGTCGAAACGGGCCTCTTTGCCGAGGGCAGCGGCTATACCGAGTTCTCGCTGCCCAACCACGCCGAACCCGACGCCGCGGCACGGCTGCTGCACCTGCGCGAATCCATCGGCAACGCGATGGAGAGCCAGCGCCTGATCTCGATCGACATCGCCTCCTGGCAGATGCACACCGGCGACCAGGCGTTCAAGAGCTTCCTGCTGTATCTGTTCCGCAAGAACCGCCGGTGCAAGCTCGTGTTCCGGCTGCCGTTCCTGGATCCGGCGGCGCTTGCGCCCGTGCGCGAGGACATCGGGGACGTGATGAGCGTGCGCACGGTGTCGTTCCCGGCGTTCACGGACGAGCAGCTCCGCCGCCTCGCGGAGGAGAAGCTCTCACAGTACGCCCTGTCCATGGCGGAGGATGCCTGGCCGATCTACTACGACCTGATCGCCGAGGAGAAGAGAGACGGCAGCTTTTACGGCTTCCATACGCAGCGCAAGGTGCTCGGCAGCATCATCCAGGCGCACGAGCTGGCCGCCGCCTCCGCCGACAGCCACGCCGACGTCATCACCGCGGAGACCGTGGCCTCGCTGCGCAGGAGCGCGGAGGAGCAGTCCCGCGCGTCGGACGAGCTGGACGGCATGGTCGGCATGGACGCCGTCAGCGCGCGCATCCGCGAGATGGTGAACCAGATCCTCTTCGCGCGCAAGCACGACATGGACGAAAAGCCCTGCATGCACATGTGCTTCGTGGGCAACCCCGGCACGGGCAAGACCACGGCCGCGCGCATCATCGGCGGCATCCTGCGGGAGAAGGGCGTGCTGCGCGTCGGCAAGTTCTACGAGCGCAAGGGCCGCGACTTCTGCGCCGAATACGTCGGTCAGACCGCGCCGAAGACCACCGCCATCTGCCAGAGCGCCTACGGCTCCGTGCTGTTCATCGACGAGGCGTATTCCCTCGTCGCCTCCGCCTCCGGCGCCGACTACGGCCAGGAGGCGATCGACACGCTGATCGCCGAGATGGAGAACCATTACGACGACCTGGTGGTCATCTTCGCCGGCTATCCGGACGAGATGCAGAAGCTGCTCGACGCGAACCCGGGCCTGCGCAGCCGCGTGCCCTACGTGCTGGAGTTCCCGAGCTACAGCCAGCAGCAGCTGTTCGAGATCTTCGAAAAGATGTCCGCTGTGCACTTTGTTCACGCCCCGGGCTTCGACGAGCGCGCGCGGGAATACTTCCTCGCCATCCCGGACGGGGTGCTGCGCGACCGGCGCTTCGGCAACGGCCGCTTCGTGCGCAACCTCTACGAACGCGTGTGGAGCAAGGCGAGCCTGCGCGTCGGGGACGATTATACCGGCGAAAAGCTCGCCCTCACGGTGGAGGATTTCAACGCCGCCGCCGCGGAGATCGACCTGTACGGCGCGCATCGGCAGGCGAAGATCGGCTTCTGATCGGCCGCAAACGACGACGAAACGAAAAGGGAGCGGGCGCTTCCGCCCGCTCCCTCCGGTTGCCGCAGCGCGTTCAGCGCTCGCTTTCGAACCATTCGTCCCGGAAGATCATGTCATCCACATCCCCGCAGTCGCGCCTTTCCTCTTGCATCCCGCCGCTCCTCTCTGATATACTTTACCGGTCAGTATATGCCCCCGCGCGCGGAATGTTGCACGAAACGGGGCGACGGCCGGAGAAAACGCCGCCCGCCGCCTCCCGCGCGGGACGGCGCTGCGACATCCTGTGGAACGAGGATCCTTATGGAGAAAGAAAACGTCATCCGTTTTTTTGACGCCTGTGCGCCCGACTGGGACGCGAACATGGTGCGGCCCGAGCGCGTGATCGCCGCGATCCTGGACGGCGCGCGCGTCGGCCCCGGGAGCCGCGTGCTCGACGTGGCCTGCGGCACGGGCGTGCTGTTCCCGGACTATCTCGCGCGCGGGGCGGCGCACGTGACCGCGATCGACATCTCGCCGCGCATGGCGGAGCTGGCGCGCGCCAAGTGTCCCGGCGCGCCGATCGAGGTCGTCTGCGGCGACGTGGAGACGCACGAGCTGCCCGGCGGGTACGACTGCGTGATGGTCTACAACGCATTCCCGCACTTTCCGCACCCTGCGCATCTGATCGCCCGCCTGGCGGAGCTGACGTGCCCGGGCGGCACGCTGACCGTCGCCCACGGGATGAGCAGGGAGCGGCTGCGCCGCCACCATGCGGGCTCGGCGCAGGCGGTGTCCATCGACCTGCTGAGCGCAGACGAGCTGAGGCTCATTTTCGCGCCATGGTTCGACGTCACGGTCTGCGCGTCGGACGACGAGCACTATCAGGTCACCGGCGTCCGCCGCGAAAGCGCGGCGGCATGTCTGCGGCGGTGAGGAGCCGCCCGAACGCCGCGCGGCCCGCCCTTTGGGGGCGGGCTTTTTTGCGTTCGGCGGCGTTTTTTGCGCCGTCCGCCGCGAAGAGAAAAAAATCTGCGCGATTTTGCAAGATTTTATTGAAAATTCGGGAAAACCTGTCTATAATAATCTGGCCTGTAAAAAAGAAGATCGAAATGACGGAAAACAGAATGAATTGGAGGAACACTATGAGCAAAAAGTACTGCTACCTGTTCACCGAGGGCAACGCGGGCATGCGCGAGCTGCTCGGCGGCAAGGGCGCGAACCTGGCCGAGATGACCAACATCGGCCTGCCCGTCCCGCAGGGCTTCACCATCACGACCGAGGCCTGCACCCAGTACTACGTGGACGGCAAGCGGATCAACGACGAGATCATGGCCGAGATCATGGAGTACGTCACCAAGATGGAGGAGATCAACGGCAAGAAGTTCGGCGATCTTCAGAATCCGCTGCTCGTTTCGGTGCGTTCCGGCGCGCGCGCGTCGATGCCCGGCATGATGGACACCATCCTCAACCTCGGCCTGAACGACGACGTGGTCGCCGCGATGATCGCCGCCAACCCCACGCCGGAGTTCGAGCGCTTCGTGTACGACTCCTATCGCCGCTTCATCCAGATGTTCTCCGACGTCGTGATGGAGGTGGGCAAGAAGTACTTTGAGCAGCTCATCGACAAGATGAAGGCCGAGCGCGGCGTCACGTTCGACGTGGAGCTCACCGCCGCCGACCTCAAGGAGCTCGCGCAGCAGTTCAAGGCCGAGTACAAGGCCAAGATCGGCGAGGAATTCCCCTCCGACCCCAAGGTGCAGCTCAACGAGGCCATCAAGGCCGTGTTCCGCTCCTGGGACAACCCGCGCGCCAACGTCTATCGCCGCGACAACGACATCCCCTATTCCTGGGGCACGGCCGTCAACGTGATGCCGATGGTGTTCGGCAACCTGAACGACAACTCCGGCACGGGCGTCGCCTTCACGCGCAACCCCGCCACCGGCGAGAAGAAGCTCTTCGGCGAGTTCCTGACCAACGCCCAGGGCGAGGACGTCGTGGCCGGCGTCCGCACCCCGATGCCCATCTCCGAGATGGCGGAGAAGTTCCCCGAGGCCTTCGCCCAGTTCGAGCAGATCTGCAAGAACCTGGAGGAGCACTACCGCGACATGCAGGACATGGAGTTCACCGTTGAAAACGCGAAGCTCTACATGCTGCAGTGCCGCAACGGCAAGCGCACGCCCGCGGCGGCGCTCGCCATCGCGACCGACCTCGTGGACGAGGGCATGATCGACGAGAAGAAGGCCGTCATGATGATCGAGCCGCGCTCGCTCGACACGCTGCTCCACCCGCAGTTCGACGGCGAAGCCCTCAAGAAGGCGCAGGCCATCGGCAAGGGCCTCGGCGCCTCTCCGGGCGCGGCGTCCGGCAAGGTCGTGTTCTCCGCGGAGGACGCGAAGGAGTGGGCCGAGCGCGGCGAGAAGGTCGTGCTGGTCCGCCTCGAGACCTCGCCCGAGGACATCGAGGGCATGAAGGCCGCCCAGGGCATCCTGACGGTGCGCGGCGGCATGACCTCCCACGCGGCGGTCGTGGCGCGCGGCATGGGCAAGTGCTGCGTCTCCGGCTGCGGCGAGATGAAGATGGACGAGGAGAACAAGCGCTTCGAGCTGGCCGGCAAGACCTACAAAGAGGGCGACTGGATCTCGATCGACGGCTCCACCGGCAACATCTACGACGGCGCCATCCAGACGGTCGACGCCTCCGTCAGCGGTGATTTCGCCCGCGTCATGGGCTGGGCGGACAAGTATCGCCGCCTCGGCGTCCGCACGAACGCGGACAACCCGCACGACACCGCCCAGGCGGTCAAGTTCGGCGCGGAGGGCATCGGCCTGTGCCGCACCGAGCACATGTTCTTCAACGAGGACCGCATCCCCGCCATCCGCGAGATGATCTGCGCCGACACGCTGGAGCAGCGCGAGAAGGCGCTGGCCAAGCTCGAGCCGATGCAGCAGAGCGACTTTGAGGGCATGTATACCGCCCTTGCCGGCCGCCCGATGACCGTCCGCCTGCTCGACCCGCCGCTGCACGAGTTCGTGCCGACCGAAGAGGCCGACATCGAGCTGCTCGCCCGCGATATGGGCAAGAGCGTCGAGGAGATCAAGAACATCATCTCCGCCCTGCACGAGTTCAACCCGATGATGGGCCACCGCGGCTGCCGCCTGGCCGTCACCTATCCGGAGATCGCCGCCATGCAGACCCGCGCGATCATCAAGGCCGCGCTCAACGTCAACGCCAAGCATCCCGAGTGGAACATCGTGCCCGAGATCATGGTCCCGCTGGTCGGCGAGGCCCGCGAGCTCAAGTACGTCAAGGACATCATCGTCAAGACCGCGGACGAGATCATCGCCTCCGTCCGCTCCGACATGAAGTACAAGGTCGGCACGATGATCGAGATCCCGCGCGCCGCCCTGACCGCCGACGAGATCGGCAAGGAGGCCGACTTCTTCTCCTTCGGCACGAACGACCTCACCCAGATGACCTTCGGCTTCAGCCGTGACGACGCCGGCAAGTTCCTCGGCGCGTACTACGACAAGAAGATCTACGAGAGCGACCCGTTCGCCCGCCTGGATCAGAACGGCGTCGGCAAGCTGGTCGAGATGGCCGCGACGCTCGGCCGCAAGGCCAACCCGCGCATTCACCTCGGCATCTGCGGCGAGCACGGCGGCGACCCTGCCTCCGTCGAGTTCTGCCACAAGGTCGGCCTGGACTATGTGTCCTGCTCGCCGTACCGCGTGCCCATCGCCCGCCTTGCCGCCGCGCAGGCCGCGATCAAGAACGAAAAGTAAGCCTTCCAAACGTCTGAAAAAGAGGCCGCCGATCCCGAACGGGATCGGCGGCCTTATTTTGATGCAGGCGTCAGTTCCGGTATTCCGCGGCTTCGGTGAACACGACCTCAACGGACGCATCCCACGGCTCCGCGGGCAGGGCGGCGCATCGCTGCGCCTCGAACGCCGCCGCCGCGACGCGCGCGTTGACGCACCGCGGCAGATAGCGGTCGTAGTACCCGCCGCCCATGCCGAGGCGGCGGCCGCTTGCGTCGAAGCCCGTGCAGGGACAAAGCACGAGGTCGAGCTCCTCCGGCCGCAGGAGCGCCGAGCGCGCCGCGTCCGGCTCCGGGATGCCGAAGCTGCCCGCCCGCCACGCGCCATCCTCCGGCACGCGCGCCTCCAGCGCCGTTTTGCCGACGCACAGCGGATAGGCAACGGTCTTTCCGTCCCGTACCGCCGCGGCGATCAGCGCGTCCAGCCGCGCCTCGCCGCGCACGGCGCGGTAGGCGAGGATGGTATTTGCCGCGGCATATTCCGGCGAGGCGAGGATGCGCGCGCACAGCGCCGCGGATTTTTCCTCCCGCTCCGTCTCGCGCAGCGCGTCCCGCGCGGCGATGCAGGCTTTCCGCAGCCACGCGCGGTATTCCTTTGCGAACGCCCCGCGGATCGCGCCCACGAGGTAGAGCGAGCCGAAGCAGACGACCGCGCCGCCGCGGCCCGCCGCGTCGAGCGCGGCGCGGATGCCGGCGGGGATGTCCGCGCAGGCGGAGGCGTCCAGGCCGCGCCCGGTCAGATAGTCCGCGAGCTCCGCGCCCGTCAGCGCGCGGTCGCTCAGCGGCGTCAGGCAGACGAAGCGCCGCGCGTGCGGCGCGACGGCGTCGACGATCTTTTCGTAATCCTTGTCGCGCAGCACGCCCATGAGGAACACCGCCCGGCGGCCCGGCAGGAGCTTGGCGAGGCTCTCCGCGAGCGCCTCCGCACACTGCGGGTTGTGGCCGCCGTCGATCAGCACGACCGGCTCGCGCGCGACGAGCTCCAGGCGCGCCGGCCAGCGGGCCTGCGCGAGGCCCGTGCGCAGCGCGTCCTCGGGGATGACCCAGCCGCGCTCGCGCAGCGCGTCCACGACCTCAAGCACCGTGGCGGCGTTGCGGAGCTGATACTCGCCCGCGAGCGCGAGCGTGTATTCGCGCCCGCGCCAGGCGAAGCGCTGTCCGTCCAGCGAGGCGGAGAGCGGCGTGAGATCGGCAGAGCGCACGCAGCGCAGCGGCACGTTCCGCTCCGCGCACACGCGGCGCACGACCGCCGTGACCTCCGGCGCGCCGTCGTAACAGACGGCGTGGCAGCCGGGCTTGATGATGCCCGCCTTCGTCTGCGCGATCTGCTCCAGCGTGTCGCCGAGGTATTCCGTGTGCTCGAGGCCGACGTTCGTCATGACCGCGACCTCGGGCGCGTCGATCGCGTTGGTCGCGTCCAGCGCGCCGCCCATGCCGACCTCCAGCACGACGACGTCGCACTCCGCCTCGGCAAAACAGAGCATCGCGATCGCGGTCACCAGCTCGAACTGACTGGGATGATCCGCCATCGCCTCGGCCTCCGCGCGCACGCGCTCGGTGAGGCGCGCGAGCGTCCCGCCCGATACGTTTTCCCCGTCCACGCGCATCCGCTCGCAGAACTCCTGGATGTACGGCGAGGTGTAAAGCCCCGTGCGATACCCGGCGGCGCGCAGGATCGCGTCCAGCATGGCGCAGGTGCTGCCCTTGCCGTTGCTGCCCGTCACGTGGACGAATTTGAGACCCTTCTGCGGGTCGCCGAGGCGGCGGAGCAGCTCGCGCGTGCGCTCAAGTCCGAGGCGCGTCGCGCTCCAGCCGTAGTTTTCGATATAGGCGATCGCTTCTTCTTTCGTCATGATCTTACCTCTCCCGCCGGCTTACGGCGCGCAGCAGCGGCGGCAGCGCAAAGGCGTAGACCAGCGCCTTGCCCACGCAGACCGCAAGACGCAGCGCAAGCGCGCCGGTGATGAGCGCGGGGGTATAGTAGCCGTAGAGCTTGCTGTCCACATAGATGACGCCGGTGTTGAGCACCGTCACCATCAGCTCCGCGAGCACGACGACGGCGAGCGTCTGCCCCTGCGTCAGGTCGAATTTGTGCCGCCCGGCGTACCAGCCGACGAGCAGTCCGCAAAGGACGTAGGGCAGGATCCAGAGCGCGGTCGTGGCGCTCACGCCGTAGCGCAGCAGCTGATAGACCAGCGTGCCGACGAGGCCGATGGCCGCGCCGTCGGCCGGGCCGAAGAGCAGCGCGCCGATCAGGATGGGCACGCTTTCAAAGGTGATCTTGATGCTGGTGAAATCGAGGGAGACGTAGCCGAGCACCGCGACCATCGCGGCGAGCATGGCGTCGAGCGCCAGCTGTCTGGTGGTGAATCTGCGCATAAAAAGACTCCTTTCGTGACAGTTGCCACGAAAGGAGCGCTTTTCCTTTGGTGGCAGCGGATGCGGCAACAGCACCGCGGGCCGAGGCCCTTCGTCCGCCGACAACTTCCCATCCGGCGGCACTTGACGCGCTGTCCCTACTCTGTCCGGTTGATTGCTTTATGCGAACGTCCGGTAGACGTCCTCATAGACCTTTTCTGCGATGGGCCAATACTTCGCCATGCCCGCGTCGACGTGGGCGTTGAGCCGCTCGGCGTAGTCACGGTCCTTCATCAGCTTGGTGTTGACCTTGACGTTGACCGCCGCGCCGTACATCGCGCTCCAGCAGAACACGACGCCCGTCGCCGCGTCGGACACGACGAGGCGGCTGCCCTTTTCGGCAAATTCCTTTTGCAGCGCGATCGCCTCGCAGCAGAGATCGAAGATCTCCAGCGGCGCGCTCGCCGCGTCGCGAAGGCAGGCCTCCATCACGGCGTCGCGCGCGGGATCGTCCTTCGGGATGCCGTAGGCGCGGGAAAGCGGCTCGAAGAGCGCCGCGTCCTTCTCCACGCACGCAAGCAGGCGCACGCGCAGCTCCTGCGCCTTCGCCATCAGCTCCCGCAGCTCGTCCTCGACGGGCGCGTATTTCTTTTTGCCGACCGTCAGCTCGCCGACCATGTCGCCCAGGGCGACGCCGATCGCGCCGACGAGCGCGCTGGCGCCGCCGCCGCCCGGCACGGGCGCGGGAGAGGCCAGCAGCTCCGTGAAGCGCGCCGCGCTTTCCTGTGTCAGCTCCATGGCTCAGAACAGACCGGAGATGACGCCGTTTTCGTCGACGTCGATCTTCTCCGCGGCGGGGACCCTGGGCAGGCCCGGCATCGTCATGATGTCGCCGGTGAGCGCGACGAGGAAGCCCGCGCCCGCGCAGACCTTGAGGTTGCGCACCGTGACGGTGAAGCCCTTGGGCGCGCCCAGCAGCGCCGGATCATCCGAGAACGAATACTGCGTCTTGGCCATGCAGATCGGCAGCTTGTCAAAGCCAAGCTCCGTGATCTGCCGGAGCTGCTTCTTCGCGTTGTCGGTCAGCGCCACGCCGTCGGCATGATAGATCTTCGTGCAGATGGCGTTGAGCTTGTTCTCGATGCTGTCGTTCACGTCGTAGGCGAAGGCAAAGTGATTCGGCTGCTCGCACAGGCGCACGACCTCCTCGGCGAGCGCGCGGCCGCCCTCGCCGCCCTTGGCCCAGACCTCGCTGAGCGCGACGTTGACGCCGAGCGCGCGGCACTTCTCCTCGACCATGTCGAGCTCGGCCTTCGTGTCGGTCGGGAAGGCGTTGACGGCGACCACGCAGGGCACGCCGAACACGTTTTTCACGTTGGACACGTGCTGGAGCAGGTTGGGAAGGCCCCGTTCGAGCGCCTCGAGATTCTCGTGGTTCAGCTCCGCCTTGGGCACGCCCCCGTGGTACTTGAGCGCGCGGACGGTGGCGACGATGACGATCGCGGAGGGGGCAAGCCCGGCCATGCGGCACTTGATGTCCATGAACTTCTCCGCGCCGAGGTCGGCGGCGAAGCCGGCCTCCGTCACGGTGTAATCGCTGAGCTTGAGCGCCATGCGCGTGGCCATCACGCTGTTGCAGCCGTGGGCGATGTTCGCGAACGGGCCGCCGTGGATCAGCGCGGGAGTCCCCTCGAGCGTCTGGACGAGGTTGGGCTTGATGGCGTCCTTTAAGAGCGCGGCCATTGCGCCCTCAGCCTTCAGGTCGTGCGCGGTGACGGGCTTGCCGTCGTAGGTATAGCCGACGATGATGCGGCCGCAGCGCTCCTTGAGGTCGGTGATGCCGGAGCTCAGGCACAGCACGGCCATGACCTCGCTCGCAACGGTGATCTCAAACCCGTCCTCGCGCGGCACGCCCTGCACGCGGCCGCCGAGACCGTCCACGATGTGGCGGAGCTGGCGGTCGTTCATGTCGACCGCGCGCTTCCAGGTGACGGCCTTGGGGTCGATGCCGAGAGCGTTGCCCTGCTGGATATGATTGTCGAGCATGGCAGCGAGCAGGTTGTTCGCCGCGCCGATGGCGTGGAAATCGCCGGTGAAGTGGAGGTTGATGTCCTCCATCGGGACGACCTGGGCCCGGCCGCCGCCGGCCGCGCCGCCCTTGACGCCGAACACCGGGCCGAGGCTCGGCTCGCGCAGCGCCACCATGGCGTTCTTGCCGATCTTGCGCAGACCGTCCGTCAGGCCGACGGAGGTCGTGGTCTTGCCCTCGCCCGCGGGGGTCGGGGTGATGGCGGTGACGAGGATCAGCTTGCCGTCCCGCTTGCCGGCAAGATCCTTGAGGAGCTTGACGTCGAGCTTCGCCTTGTAGCTGCCGTACTGCTCGAGGTATTCCTCCCCGATGCCGGCGGCCCCGGCGATCTCGCCGATCTTCTTCTTTTCGCACGCCTGCGCGATCTCGATGTCCGACAGGAAGCCCATGGGAAATCATCCTTTCCGAAAAATAGTTTACGCGCCTATCCTATAATAACGAGGCCTTTTTGTAAAGTGAAAGTTCCGGCTGTACACGAAAAAAGCGATCAGTCCAGCGGGTGCATCCGCGCGGTCATGACGCAGCCGTCCGCGGTGAAGCGCAGCTTGACCTGTGCGGCCTCGCCCGGCGCGAACTGCACGCCCTCTTTCTCGCCGATGGCCATGCAGACGCCGTTCGCCGCGACCTCCGCGCGGCCCGCGGCGCAGTAGAGCACCATGCCGTCGCCGCAGGGCTCCAGCAGGCGCTCGTCGCCGGCGCGGCCCTGCTGCGCGTCGATCCGCCCGTCGCAGCGGCCCTTGCGCAGCATCAGGTTGAAATCGGTGCAGCGGCCCCAGGAATGGGTGTTGATGCCGCCGTCGAAATAGTCGGTGTCATATTCGTTGAGCAGGATCGCCTCGCCCGCGTCGCCGTGCACGAGGCGCATTTTGCCGCGCAGGGGCGCGATCCAGCGCATATAGTCGGGCAGCGCGGTAAAGTCCGACTCGTCAAGATCCACGGTCGCCGAGCTCAGCCGCCAGAGAAAGTCGCGGTCGGCGTAGTTCGCGCCCTCCGGGCCGATGGCGATCTCGATCGTCTTGCCGCCGAACCAGTCGCTGATGCGGTACTGCTCCTGTGTCAAACGTTTCATGGGTTGCTCCTCCTTCATGCGGTTCTTTTCAAAGGGACATCCCCGCTCCGCGCTGCGGGGCGGGGATGCCGGAAAACGGGAAAGGGAAACGGTGCGGGATCTCAGCCTCCGACCAGCCCAAGGATCTGTGCATAGCACGCGTCCGCAAGCGGCAGCGCGTGCGCCAGCAGGTCCTCGCCCTTTTTGCGGCAGTCCGCGGCGAAGTCCTGATCCTTGAGCGAGCCGATGTTGATCAGCACGTTGAGCCACGCGCCCTGAATGCCTGCCTTGAGGGACAGCAGCGCCACGCCCAGATCGCTCGCGCAGGTGTCGTTGAAGCGGAACAGCATCGAGTTTGCGAGCGTCAGCGCCTCGTCGCACAGCTCCATGACCTCCAGAGGCGTCATGGTGCAGGCCTTGAGACCGTTCTGGATGGCCGCGCTGCGCGCAGCCTTCTGCTCGTCCGTCTCCTTCGGCATGGCGAAGGCGGCGCTGACCAGCTGGAACGCCTCGGTGTCGCGATCCATGACGTCGACCAGGCGTGCCTTGAGCGCAAGACCCTGCGCCTCCGTCTCGGCGGCGTGCTCGGCGAAGGCGGCGTACTTCTTGCGCCCCTGCGTCATTTTCGCGACCATTGCCGTCAGCGCGGCGCCGAGCGCGCCCTCCAGCGCGGCCACGGAGCCGCCGCCGGGCGCCGGCTCGTCGGACGCGACCAGATCGACGAAGGCATCCGTTCTCAGTTCAGCTAACTTCATTCGTGATACTCCTATTGCGTATTGCTTACTCCATCATGTCGATGATGTGATACTCCATCATCTGATTCTTGCAGTCGAAGTTCTCGAGCTTGAGGTAGAACTCCGCGCAGTCGATCAGCGCCTTGGCCGGCGCCAGACCGACCAGCTCGCAGCCGACGACGTGCGTGCCGTAGCCCTCCGCCAGAGCCTTGATCAGCTCGTAGACGACGTACAGGGAGGTGTCCTCATAGTTGACCATGTTCATGGACACCTGGGCGATGCCGCGGTCCTCGAGCATGAAGCCCATGGCCTTGCAGCTGCGGAAGCCGCCGGAGGAGGCGCGGATGACCTTGGCGATCTTCTTGGCGATCTGCACGTCGGAGGTCGCGAGGTTGACGTTGAACGCGACCAGCGGCGGACGCGCGCCGATGGCGGTGACGCCGGCGGTCGGGTGGATGCGGCGCTCGCCGAAGTCGGGCGCCCACTCGGGCTGGAGCAGCTTCTCGGGCATGCCCTCGAACTGGCCCTTGCGAACCGTGGCGAGATTGCGGCGCTCGGGCTTGGTGGCCGAATCCTCATACAGGAAGGAGGGGATCTTCAGCTCGTCCCAGATGCGCTGGCCGAGACGCCGGGAGATCTCCACGCACTCCTCGACCGTCACGTTCAGCGTGGGGACGAAGGGGATGACGTCGGTCGCGCCCATGCGGGAGTGCTCGCCGATATGGGTGTTCATGTCGATGAGCTCCGCGGCCTTTTTCGTCAGCTGGAACGCAGTCTCCTCCACGGCCTCGGGCGTGCCGAGGAGCGTAAAGACGCTGCGGTTGTGGTTGCCGTCGGTCTGGGCGTCGAACAGGATGCAGCCGGGCACGCTCTTGGCGACCTCCACCAGCGCGTTGTAGCCGGCCTCGTTCTTTTCTTTGCTCAGGCTGAAATTCGGGATGCATTCAACGAGTCTTGCCATCTGTAATAATCCTCCTTTTCACCGCCCGCGGCGATGCGTGTTTCGTGGTAATGTGGGGAGAAAAGTCCGATCCGTGCGCCGGCTCTCAGCCGGTGAAGCCCTTGACGAAGAACTTGATGAAGGCGATCGTCTGCGGCTGATAGATGATGTCGACCAGGAACGCGCCGACGATGGGCACGATCATGAAGGCCTTGCGGCTCATGCCGTACTTGTCCTTGACGGCGGTCATGTTGACGATGGCGGACGGCGTGGCGCCGAGGCCGTGGCCCAGCAGGCCCGCGCACATGACGGCGGCGTCGTAGTTCTTGCCGAGGATGCGGAAGATGACGAAGTAGCACAGCACCACGAGCACGACGACCTGGCAGACGACGATCAGCAGCACCGGCCCGATCAGGTCGAGCAGCTGATAGAGGTTCAGGCTCATCAGCGCCATGGAGAGGTAGAGGTTCAGCATCACGTCGCCGATGCCGTCGACCAGCGGGAAACTGAAGTTGTACCAATGGAACTTCTCGTTGAGGTTGCGGACGATCATCGCGACGAACATCGCGCCGACGTAGGAGGGGAAGCTCATGCCGATGAGCTTGCCGATCCAGCCGGAGATCTGGGTGCCGAGCGCCATGCAGACGAGGATCGCGGTGACGTTCTTGATCACGTCGAGCGGGGTGAGCTTCTCGCCGTGCGCGGCGTTGATCTCCTCCACGGAGGTGTCGAGCGTCTCGCTGTTGTCCGGGGTGAGGTGGTTCCTTTCAATGAGCAGGCGGGCGACCGGGCCGCCGACCAGCACGCCGAAGATCAGGCCGAAGGTGGCCGCGGCGGCGCCGACGGTCACGCCGGCGGGATAGCCCATCTCGACGAAGGTGGAGCCGTAGGAGCCGGCCGCGCCGTGACCGCCGATCATGGAGATGGCGCCGGCGAGCAGCGCATACGGATACTCAAGGCCGGTGGCTGCGGCCAGGCCGACGCTGATGAAGTTCTGGATGATGGACACGATGCCCGCGATCAGCCAGTAGATGACCAGCAGGATGCCGCCCTTTTTGAGCAGCGCGATGGAGGCGCCGAGACCGACGGTCGTGAAGAACGCGACCATGAACGGGCTCTGGAAGCCGGTGTTGAAGTTGAAGGCGAACGCGCCGGTCTGATGGCCGGCAAAGGTGATGAACATGAACAGGAAGCCGCCGACGACGGGCGCGGGGATGCAGTACTTGGTCAGGAACGGGACCTTCTTCTTGATCCAGAAGCCGATGAGCAGGAGCACCGCTGCGAGCGCCGTCGTCATGACGAGGTCGCAGTTGATGTTCAGGGTGCTTTCAATGGTTTCGAATGACATTTCTCTTCCTCCTTAAAACGGTGATGGCATTTTCTCCGAAACGGCCGCCGGTCCGCCCCTCCCCAAAGGCAGTCCGGCGGAGGCCGTTGTCGGCCACATTATAGAGGAAGAGGCGTCCAATTAGCGTCCAATTTTGAGGGAAAAGCAGACGCCGATCGTCGGAATCCCGCCGATCGGCGTCTATTTTTCCCGTTTGCGCTCATTCCGTCATGAAATGCCGCGTCTTGCTGTACAGCTCCGAGGCCCGGTACGTCGGCCGCTCGGAGATACCCTCCCGCAGGCCGCGCGCAAGGAGCTCCGCCTCGAACACGTCCGGAATATCCGCCAGCAGGCGCACGCCCTGGCGGGCGTAGCTGTCGCTGGGGTAGGAGAGGAGCGCGCCGAGCGGCGTCGCCATGCGGCCCTCCCATTCCAGCCGGCGCCGCAGCTCCATGCTCACGAAGCACAGGATGCCGCCCTCGAGCGGCGAGCCGATCAGATCCTGGCAGCGCCGCGCCTCGCGCAGCCGCTCCGCCGCGCGGTCGTAGTCCTTCTCCTGCGCGAGGTAATACGCCGTATAGCACGCCGCCGCCGCGCGGCCCATGAGCTCGCCGCTGCGCTCCGAGGCCCGGAACGCTGCCTCGAACAGCTCGCAGGCCTTCGCGTGGTCGTCCAGGTTGAACACCGTCCGCCCATAGTGGACGTACAGCCACGTCATGCCCGGCCACGCGCCGTCCGAGAGCAGCGAGAGCGCTTTTTTGAAATAGGTGCAGGCCTCGGCGTAACCGTTTTTGTGCCGGCAGACCCGGGCGTAATCCCCGTAGGCCGCCGCCAGCTGAAGCTGCACGGCGGTGCTCTCCGGCAGGCGCTCGAGCGTGTCGATGGCCTCCAGAAGATAGTAGCTGGCCTTGTCATAGGATTTGCGCAGGCAGAAGCAGCACCCGCGCAGGCGCTGGAACTGCGCCCGGCGCAGCGCGTCCTGCTCGTGGGCGAGCAGGCGCAGGCCCGTCGCGGCGTAGCGGTCGGCCTTTTCCGTCTCCTGCCGATACACCGCCGCGACCGAGAGCGCGTAGCAGACCCGCAGCATGGTCGCGCTGTCGTGCCCGCCCGGCAGTCCGCTGATGTTGCCCAGCAGGTCGCTGCCCGCGGCGATCTCGCCGCGGAACAGCTCGATGCAGCCGGCCGTCTCGGTCAGCAGGCAGCCCAGACGCTCGGTCAGCGGGCTTTCGCCCGTTTTGCCGCGCAGCGCGGTCAGCTCGCGCCGGAGCCGCTCCGTGCCCTCGCGCAGCGCGTCGAAGGCCGCAGGCTGCGGCTCGTCGCCGCCGCAGTCGGAAAACGGCACGCACGCGCGCGAGGTCTCGAAAAGCATGGCCTGCACGCGGCAGCTCAGCGCGGCCGCGGCGTCGCCGGCCAGCTCGTAGTAGTGCGCGAGCTCGCGGCAGGAGCGCGCGTCGGCCGCCCGGTGCTCCTGCGCGACGACCGCGGCGGCGCGGGCGTAGAGCGGCTTGCGCTCGTGCGCGGAGATGCGCGCGGACACGATGTCGCGCACCTTGCTGTGCGCGAAGCGATAGTACGATTCCGCGCGCTCGTGGTATTCCTCGATGATGCCGCGCGAGCGCAGGGCGTCGAGCCCGGCGCCGAGCAGGCGGTCGTCCCCGCCGATCATGCGCAGCAGCATCCCGCCGGACACGCTGCCCGGGAAGACGGAGATCAGCTTGGCCACGTGCATCGCGCCCTCCGGCAGGCCGGACACGCCGCCGAGCAGGATCCCCTCGAGATCCTGCCCCGCCGTCCCCCGTCCGCCGGCGCGGATCAGCGCCTGCAGCAGCGTGATGTTCCCGCCGGTCTGGCGGTAGTAGCGGGCGTAGAGCTGCTCCGCCGCAGCCTCGCCCAGCTCCTGCGCGATCAGCGCGCGCGTCTCGCGCTCGGTCAGCGCGCGCAGGCGCTGCCGGTTGAGCAGTCCGTCGGTCTCCAGCTGCGTCAGCAGCCGCCCGGGGCCGTGGTCCAGCGCTTCGCCGCAGGTGAGGATCGTCATCATCTCGCCGTGGACGGCGCGGCGCAGCAGCGCGTCGAGCAGGCGGGCGCTGTCCTCGTCGAGCCACTGCACGGTTTCCAGCACCAGCAGCAGCCGCTTGCGCCGCGCGATGGTGCTGATGAAGACGACGAAGCACTCCTCGAGACTTCGGTTCCACGGCTCGATGAGCCGCCGTTCGCCGGGCTCCCCGGCGCGCAGGAAGGTCTGCTCCAGCCGCGCCTGCACGGAGATGGGCAGCGCCAGCTCCTCCTCGCTGGCGAACTCCCACAGCTGGCGCATGATGCGGCTCCACGGCAGCAGGGAGAAGCGTTCCTCAGATTGCAGGCACTCGCCGCGCAGCACGAGGAACGAGCTCAGGTCGTTCCAGCTGAGGAGATAGTTGATCAGCTCGCTCTTGCCGCTGCCCGTTTCGCCGGTGAGCAGGAAGTTGCAGGAGCGCGCGTTGGCGAAGCCCACGGAGCTCACGCCCGCGCGCAGCGCGTCGTAGATCTCCTCGCGCCCGACCGGCACGGCGGGCCGCCGCTCGGAGCCGGCCTCTGCCTTCGTCGTGTCGTTCCAACGGTTCATCAGCTCGTAATAGCGCAGTGTCGTGCGCTCGAGCGGCTCCGTGCCCAGCTCCTCGGCCAGCTGCTTTTTGAGCCGCTGATAGGCCTGCGCCGCCCGGGCGTATTCGCCCAGCGCGCAGCAGCTGCTCATCAGCAGCGCAACGACGCTCTCGTTGTACGGATCCTCGCGCAGGTACTCGCCCGCGAGGCGCACGGCCTCCGCCTCGTCGCCGCGCTGCGCGGCGGCCTCGGCGCGCCGCAGGATCTCGGCGAGGTAGCGCTCGCGCAGCTTCTCGCGCACCGAGCCGACCCACTCGTCGAAGGCAAAGGCGTGCCTGACGGCGAAGCCCTGCAAAAACGGCCCGCGGTAGAGCGCGGGATCGCCGCTTTCGAGAAACCGCTGATAGTCGCACTCGATCTCCCACGCGCCGTTGACGACCAGCAGCGACTTCTGCGGCGCGAGCAGGAAGTCGCCGCCGAGCGCCTTTTTGATGCTGTAGAGCGTGTTGCGCAGGTTCTTGAGGCCCGTCGCCTCGTCGCAGTCCTCCCACAGCAGGGCGATGAGCTCCTGCCGCGTGGCGCTGCGCTGCACGGTCATATAATACAGCAGCGCATCCGCCCGCTTGACCGGCAGCGAAAGCAGCACGCCGTCCAGCTCGACGCGCGGCGTCTGCAGCAGATGGACGCTCAGCATGGCCCGTTCCCCTCCTCGCCGTTTCCCGTCGTGACCGGGTATTCATTACATTCAGTATATCCCATCCGTCCGCGTCCTGACAAGAGCAAAGCGCGAATTTTCCCCCTTGACTTCCCCGACCGCGGCCCGTAAGATGATGGCAGAAGCCGTCAGAGAGGAGGCACCGTCATGGAGCGCGCAAAGCTGATCGAATCCATCCCGAATTTCAGCGAGGGGCGCGATCTGCAGAAGGTCGAGCGCATCGTGGACTGCTTCCGCGCCCGCCCGGGCGTGAAGCTGCTGGATTACAGCACCGACCCGGATCACAACCGCTGCGTCGTCACGGTGGTGGGCGAGCCGGACGCGCTGGGCACGGCGATGGTCGAGGCCGTCGGCACGGCGATCGAGCTGATCGACATGAACGTCCACGAGGGCAAGCACCCGCGCATCGGCTGCGTGGACGTGATCCCGTTCATCCCCGTGCGGGACGCGACGCTCGCGGACGCGGACGCGCTTGCGCGCACCGTCGCGCAGACGGCGGCGGAGCGTTTCGGCCAGCCGTTCTACCTCTATGAAAAGTCTGCGACGGCCGCGCATCGGATCGACCTTGCGAGCATCCGTGCGGGACAGTTCGAGGGCCTGGGCGTGAAGATGAAGGATCCGCGCTGGATCCCGGACTACGGCCCGTCCCGCCCGCATCCCACCGGCGGCGCGACCGCGATCGGCGCGCGCATGCCGCTCATCTACTTCAACGTCAACCTCGACACCGCGAACGTCGAGACCGCCCGGAGGATCGCCCGCCGCGTGCGCAACATCGACGGAGGCTTCCGCTACGTCAAGGCCATGGGCATCTATCTGGAGGACCGGGGCCACGCGCAGGTAACCATGAACCTGACCGACTTCACCAAAAGCGCGCTTTACAGCGTGTTCGAACAGGTCAAGATCGAGGCGCGCCGCTTCGGCGTGCGCGTCACCGGCAGCGAGGTGGTCGGCTTCGTGCCGCTGCAGGCCATCGCGGACAGCGCGGAGTATTACCTCCAGCTGGAGGATTTCAGCATCGAGCAGGTGCTCGAATATGACCTGTAAGGGAGATGCGCGCCCCGCGCCGAAGCGCGGGGCGCTTTTCCTGCGGCGCGCCCGCCGCGGCGGCCGCAAAATGCCGATCGTACCCGTCCGGTGCGCGATTTTGCGGGAAAAGCGAGCGGTTTTCCAAAAAAGTTTGCGTTTTCGGGAAAGAAACGCTTGCATTCCGCATATTCTTATGGTATCATTGCTCCGTTATCGGATCGGCAGGCAAGAGTGGACGTTTTGTCCGCTCTTTCTTTTGCAAAAAATTGCTTCCGCAAAATCCCTGCGGGAAAAGAGAGGGACGCATGAAAAAAGTGACCGAACTCGTGCGGGAGCTGGCGCTCCCGGCGGTGGAGGCGCAGGGCTGCACCCTGTGGGACGTGGAGTACGTCCGCGAGGCGGGCCAGTGGTATCTCCGCCTCACGATCGACAAGGACGGCGGGGTCGACATCCTCGACTGCGAGGCCATCTCCCGCCGCGTGAGCGACCTGCTGGACGAGGCGGATCCCATCGAGTCGAGCTACATCTTCGAGGTCGGCTCCGCCGGCGCCGAGCGCGCGCTCAAGCGGCCGGAGGATTTTGCCCGCTTCCTGGGCTCGCCGGTCACGCTCAAGACCTACAAGGCGCGCGACGGGCGAAAGGAGTTCGCCGGCGACCTCGCGCGGTACGATGGCGGCGCCGTCGAGCTGACCGTGAACGGACAGACGCTGCGCTTCGAGAAGGACGAGATCGCCCTTGTGCGCCTGCGCTGCGATTTTTAACACACAACGGATCGAACGAAAGAACAGGAGTAGACCAATGAAATGCGATGAAATCTTTGCGGCGCTCGCCCTGCTGGAGAAGGAGCGCGGCATCTCCCAGACCTTTATGATGGACAAGATCGTCCAGGCGCTGACGAAGGCGTACAAGAGCGACCATCCGGGCGTTGAAAACGTCGTGGTGGACGTGGACGAGAACCGGCGCGAGCTGAAGATGTTCGTGCAGAAGGAGGTCGCGGAGGAGGTCGAGAACCCGGGCCGGCAGATCTCGCTGGCGGAGGCAAAAGCCATCTCCGCGCGCTATGAGGTCGGCGACGTGGTGAACCTCCCGGTGGACAACGTGGAGTTCGGCCGCATCGCCACGGGCAACGGCAAGCAGGTCATCATCCAGGGCCTGCGCGAGGCCGAAAACGGCATGGTCTACGAGGAATACAGCTCCAAGCAGCACGAGATCCTCACCGGCGTCGTCACGCGCATCGACCCCCGCACGGGCAACGTGGCGCTGCGCATCGGCGTCGGCAGCGAGGCGACGGACGCCGTCCTCACCACGAGCGAGCAGGTCAAGGGCGAGGTGCTGACCGAGGGCCAGCGCGTCAAGGTCTACCTGGTGGACGTGCGCCGCCAGTCCCGCGGCCCGCAGGTCACGATCTCGCGCACGCATCCGGGCCTTGTGAAGCGCCTGTTCGAGCTCGAGGTGCCGGAGATTTTCGACGGCGTGGTCGAGATCCGCAGCATCGCGCGCGAGGCGGGCAGCCGCACGAAGATGGCGGTGTGGAGCAACGATCCCAACGTCGATCCCATCGGCGCGTGCGTCGGCCCCCACGGCCAGCGCGTGAACAGCATCGTTTCCGAGCTGCGCGGCGAGAAGATCGACATCATCAAATACAGCGAGGATCCTGCGGCGTACATCGCCGCGGCGCTCGCACCCGCCGACGTGACGGACGTCTGGCTCGCGGACGAGGGCAAGGCCTGCCGCGTCATCGTGCCGGACGATCAGCTCTCCCTCGCCATCGGCAAGGAGGGGCAGAACGCGCGCCTTGCCGCGCGCCTGGTCGGCTACAAGATCGACATCAAGCCCGAGTCCTTCCACGACGAGGAGGCGTAAGGGCGGCAAAGGAGGCGGCGCATGCAAAAACCGAAAAAAATCCCGCAGCGGCAATGCGTGGGCTGCCGCACCGCACGGGACAAGCGCGAGCTGATCCGCGTGGTGCGCTCGCCGGAGGGTGAGATCTCGCTGGATTTCCGCGGCAAGAAGCCGGGGCGGGGCGCGTACCTCTGCCCGGATCCGGCCTGCCTTGCGCGGGCGCGGAAGTCGCGGGCGCTGGAGCGCGCGCTGGAGACGGCGATCCCGCCGGAGGTGTACGACGCGCTCGAAAAGGAGATGGCGAGCGGTGGATAAGGTTCTTTCGTTCCTCGGCCTTGCCAAAAAGGCGGGCCGGGTCGAGACCGGCGAAGAGCCGGTCGGCGCCGCGGCCCGCGCGCGGACGGCGCGGCTGATCCTGCTCGCGCAGGACGCGGCGGACAACACCGCGCGCCGGGCGAAGCACTTTGCCGAGACGGGCCGCTGCCCGCTCGTGACGATCCCGGCGGACAAGGCGACCCTCGGCGCGGCGCTCGGGCGCACCCAGTGCGCCATGGCCGCGGTGACGGAGATCGGCTTCGCCGCGGCGGCGGCGCGGAAGCTCGCCGAAATCGACCCGGCGCGCTGCGGCGAGACCGCCGAGGAGCTCGCGCGCGCCGCGGCGCGTGCGGACGAGCGGCGCCGCGAACGCGAACGGCACGAGAAAAACGTCCGCACGGGCGGAAAGAAGCGGACGGTTGCCGCGCAGAAGCCGGAGCAGCCGCCCGCCGCGGAGAAAGAGAAGGCCGCCGTGCCGCAGCCCCGGCGCAGCGCGCGGAGCGGCGAGCACGGAGCCGCGCACGAAAAACGCCGGAACACGGCGCGGAAGCGTGCGGATGCGCAGCGCTTCGCGTCGTCCCGCCCGGTGAAAAAGGGCAAGGGCAGCGGCAGGCGCGGGAAACCGTGAGCAACATTTGGAGGTGTTAGATTGGCTACTACTGCGAATAAAAACAAGGTGTCCGTTCTGGCAAAGGATTTCGGGCTCAACAGCAAGGATCTCGTGAGCATCCTCAAGGACTATACGGACGCCGCAAAGGGACACTCCCAGGTGTTGGACGAGCGGGAGCTTTCGATCGTGTTCGACGTGCTGACGCAGCGCCATCAGGTGCCGATCGCCGCGATCTTTGCCGACACCTATCAGGAGAAGAAGGAAGAGCCGCCGAAGCCGGCGGCGCAGGCCCCCGCGGGCGCGGAGGGCAAGCCGCAGGAGCGCCCGGCCCAGCAGGGTCAGCCCGGCGCCCGGCCGCAGACCCAGCAACCGCAGGGCCAGCCGGGGCAGGCCCGTCCCCAGCCGGGGCAGGGCAAGCCGCAGCAGCCCGCCTCCCGCGTGCCGGAAAAGAAGGTCGTGGACACGCGCAAGGCGGCCAACGTCAACCTGGACAAGTACGACGAGAAGCTCCAGGACATGGCGGATCGCTCCGGCAGCGGCGGCCGCCGCGCCGAGCAGGGCGGCAGCAAGGAGAAATTCCGCAGCGCGAACAAGGGCAAGGGCGGCAAGAACGCCCCCACCTTCTCCAACAAGCGCAAGCAGGAGGAGGCCGCGCGCATGCGCCGGCTGCAGCTTGAGGCGCTGAAGAAGACGCCGCTCAAGGTGCAGATCCCGGACGAGATCTCCGTCGGCGAGCTCGCCTCCCGCATGAAGAAGACGGGCACCGAGGTCGTCAAGTGCCTGATGAAAAACGGCATCATGGCCTCGCTCTCCCAGATCATCGACTTCGACACCGCGGCCTACGTGGCCGAGGAGCTCGGCTGCAAGGTCGAGAAGGAGGTCGTCGTCACGATCGAGGAGCAGCTGATCGACGACCATGTGGACACCGAGGAGGAGCTGCAGCTCCGCGCGCCGGTCGTTGTGGTCATGGGCCACGTCGACCACGGCAAGACCTCGCTGCTGGACTACATCCGCAACGCGTCCGTCGCCGCGGGCGAGGCCGGCGGCATCACGCAGCACATCGGCGCCTATCAGGTGCAGATCAAGGGCAAGCCCATCACCTTCCTCGACACCCCGGGCCACGAGGCGTTCACCTCCATGCGCGCCCGCGGCGCGATGGTGACGGATATCGCCATCCTCGTCGTCGCGGCGGAGGACGGCATCATGCCCCAGACCGTCGAGTCCATCAACCACGCCAAGGCGGCGGGCATCCCGATCATCGTGGCCATCAACAAGATGGATAAGCCGGACGCGAATCCGGAGCGCATCAAGCAGCAGCTCACCGAGTACGACCTGCTGGCCGAGGACTGGGGCGGCGACACGATCGTGTGCCCGATCTCGGCCAAGACCGGCATGGGCATCGACAACCTGCTCGAGATGGTCGCGCTGACCGCCGAGGTCGGCGAGCTGAAGGCCAATCCGAACCGCGCCGCAAGCGGCACGGTCATCGAGGCGCGGCTCGACAAGGGCCGCGGCCCGATCGCGACGCTGCTCGTGCAGAACGGCACGCTGCGCCAGGGCGACATCATCATCGCCGGCACGGCGGTGGGCCGCGTGCGCGCCATGATGGGCGACAAGGGCCAGCGCCTGACCGAGGCGGGCCCCTCCGTCCCGGTGGAGATCACGGGTCTCGGCGAGGTGCCGGGCGCGGGTGCCACGTTCAACGCCGTGGCGGACGAGCGCCTCGCGCGCGAGCTGGTCGAGCAGCGCAAGGAAGAGGAGAAGCTCAAGGCGAACGCGCCGGCCGGCAAGGTCTCGCTCGAGGATCTGTTCAGCCAGATCCAGGCCGGCGAGATGAAGAACCTCAACATCATCGTCAAGGCCGACGTCCAGGGCTCCGTCGAGGCGGTCAAGACCTCGATCGAGAAGCTCTCGAACGACGAGGTGCGCGTGCGCGTCATCCACGGCGCGGTCGGCGCCATCAACGAGAGCGACGTCATGCTCGCCGCGACCTCCGGTGCGATCATCGTCGGCTTCAACGTCCGGCCCGACGCCGTGGCCACGGAGAGCGCGAAGCGCAACCACGTCGACATGCGCATGTACCGCGTGATCTACGACGCGATCGACGAGATCACCGCCGCCATGAAGGGCATGCTCGCGCCGAAGTTCCGCGAGAACGTCATCGGCCACGCCGAGGTGCGCCAGACCTACAAGGTCTCGAACGTCGGCACCGTCGCGGGCTGCTACGTGACCGACGGCAAGGTGCAGCGCGCCTGCGACGTGCGCATCGTGCGCGACGGCATCGTGGTGCACGAGGGACACCTCGCTTCGCTCCAGCGCTTCAAGGACGCCGTGCGCGAGGTCGCCTCGGGCTACGAGTGCGGCCTGAGCTTCGAGAAGTACAACGACGTCAAGGTCGGCGACGTGGTCGAGGCCTACCTCATGGAGCAGATCGAGCAGTAAGGGCATCATAACGGGGGCGGGCGCAGACGCCCGCCCTTTCTTTCACAACGATCCCGAAGGAGGGACAAGCATGGCAAGCAACCGCATCAACCGCATCAACGAAGAGATCCAGAAGGAGCTCTCCGCGCTGTTCCGCACGCTCAAGGACCCGCGCGTGCAGGGCGGCATGGTCACGATCACGCACGTGGACACGACGAGCGACCTGCGCTATGCGCGCGTGTTCGTGAGCGTGCTGGACAAGACGCAGGAGAAGGACGTGCTCAAGGGCCTCAAGAGCGCGGGCGGCTATCTCCGCCGCGGGCTGGGTCAGGCCGTGCAGCTGCGCTACACGCCGGAGCTGCAATTCCTGGCGGACGACTCGATCGAGTACGGCGCGCACATCCTGCAGCTGCTGCGCGACCCGAACGTGGTCAAGCCCGCGAACCCCGCGAACGCGGACATCGTATTGGAGGACGAGAAGTAAATGCTCACGACGAAGGAAGCCGCGGATTTCCTGCGCGCGCACGACGACTACCTGATCCTGACGCACCGCCGCCCGGACGGCGACACCATCGGCTGCGCCGCGGCGCTCACGCGCGTGCTGCGCGGTCTCGGCAAGCGGGCGGCGATGCTGCCGAACGCCGAGATCACCGAGAGCTACGCGCCCTTTGCCGAGGGCCTCTGGGAAGAGGAGGCGCGCCCGCACGCGACGGTCGTGTCGGTCGATCTCGCCTCGCGGGGCCTCTTTCCCGACAACGCAAAGGACTATCTGGAGCGGGTCGACCTTGCGATCGACCATCACCCGAGCTACGAGGGCTTCGCCGCGCTCGCCTGCGTGCAGCCGGAGCGCGCCGCCTGCGGCGAGATCCTGTATGAGATCGCGGTCGAGCTCGGGCAGCTCACGCCGGAGGTCGCGCTGGCGCTCTACGTCGCGGTGGCGACGGATACGGGCTGCTTCGTCTATTCCAACGTGACGGCGAACACCCACCGCGTGGCCGCCGCGCTGATGGACACCGGCGTCGACTGCCGCGCGGTGAACAAGCGGCTGTTCCGCACCAAGTCGAAAAAGCGCCTCGCGCTCGAGGCGCGGCTGTTCGCCTCGCTCGAGTATTTCGACGAGGGGCGCATCGTCGTGGTGCAGCTGCCCATGTCGCTCCAGCGGGAGCTGGCGCTCACCGAGAACGACACGGACGATATCGCCGCCCTCGGCGGCCTCGTCGAGGGTTCGGACTGCTCCATCACCATGAAGGAACAGGCGGACGGCGCGTGGAAGATCAGCGTGCGCACGGGCGCGCGCGTCAACGCGACGGCCGTGTGCGCGCGCTTCGGCGGCGGCGGCCACCGCGCGGCCTCCGGCTGCGTGATCCGCGGCATGACGCGCGGCGAGGTGAAGCGCGCGCTCGTGCAGGCCGCCGAGGAGGTCGGCGCGCAGGGCTGAGAGGAGGAGACCGATGCCCGAGGGGATCATCGTCATCAACAAGCCGCAGGGCTGGACGAGCATGGACGTGTGCGCCAAGCTGCGCGGCATCTTTCACGAAAAGCGCGTGGGCCACGCGGGCACGCTCGACCCGATGGCCACGGGCGTGCTGCCCGTGTTCGTCGGCGCGGCGACGAAGGCCGTGTCCCTTGCGGAGAACACGGAGAAGGAATACTGCGCGAATCTCCGCCTCGGTCTCACGACCGACACGCAGGACGTGACCGGCGCGGTGCTCGCGCGTTCCGACGCGCTCCCCGACGAGGCCGCGCTGCGCGCCGTGCTGCCGCGCTTCACCGGCGAGATCGAGCAGATCCCGCCGATGTATTCGGCGGTCAAGGTCGGCGGCAAAAAGCTCTACGAGCTGGCCCGCGCCGGAAAAGAGATCGAGCGGAAGCCGCGGCGGGTCACCGTCTCGACGCTGGAGCTGCTCGGCCGGCTCGCGCCGGACGAGTATGCGCTGCGCATCGTCTGCTCGAAGGGCACCTACGTCCGCACCCTCTGCCACGACGTCGGGCGGGCGCTCGGCTGCGGCGGCGCGATGAGCGCGCTCACGCGCACCGCGGCGGCGGGCTTCACCCTGGGCGACGCGGTCACGATCGAGGACGTGCAGCGCGAGGGCGCGGCGCTCCTCCGCCCGACGGACAGCCTGTTCCGGCAGTATCCGGCCTACCGCATCGCCGCCCCGGCGGACGAGCGGCGCTGCCGCTGCGGCGGGCCGATCGGCGCCGCCGTTGCGGACGGGATCTATCGTGTCTACGGCTGGGACGGGACGTTCCTCGCGCTCTCGCGCGCGGAGGACGGGGTCCTGACCTCGATCAAAAACTTTTTCGGCGCGTGAGGCGCCAAAGGAACGGTTATGAACCAGGAAACTGTGATCGCCCTCGGCTTTTTTGACGGGGTGCATATCGGCCACGGCGCGCTGCTGCGGCGCACGGCGGAGCGCGCACGGGAGCGCGGCGCGCAGAGCGCGGCGTTCACCTTCGACCGCGCGCCGCGCGCGTTCGTCACGGGCGTGCCCGTGCCGCTGCTCACCACGGTGGATGAGCGCCGCCGCCTGATCCGCGCGCTGTACGGCATTGAGACGCTGATCGTCGCGCCGTTCGACCGCGCGATGATGACCCTGCCGTGGGAGGCGTTTCTCGACCGGCTGGTCGAGCGGCACGGCGCGGTGCACTTCGTCGCCGGGCACGATTTCCGCTTCGGCCACCGCAATGCCGGCACGCCGGAGCAGCTGCGCGCCTACTGCGCCGCGCACGGTCTCGGCTGCGACGTCGTGGAGAAGGTCACGCTGGACGGCGTGACCGTCAGTTCGACTTACATCCGCGGCCTGGTGGAGGCGGGCGCGCTCGCGCGCGCGGCGGAATTCCTCGGCCACCCCTACGCGCTGAGCGGCACGGTCTGCCGCGGGCAGGGTCTCGGCACGCGGGAGACGTATCCCACCGCGAACCTGCTGCCGGCGCCGCCGCAGCTCACGCCCGGCCGCGGCGTCTATGCCGTGCGCGTCGTCCTGCCGGACGGCGCGGCGTACCCCGGCGTGACGAACGTCGGCGTCCGGCCCACGGTCAGCAGCGACGGCAGCGTGACCGTGGAGACGCATCTCGTCGGCTTTTCCGGCGACCTCTATGGGAAGGAGATCCGCGTGGAGTTCCTCTCCCGCCTCCGCGACGAGCGGAAGTTCGCCTCCACGCGTGCCCTGCACGACCAGATCGCGCGCGACATCGCGGCGGCGGAGCGGCTCGCCCGCTGAGCGCGCAGCGAAAACGGAAACAAACGTCCCGTCCCCTTTCGGGGGACGGGACGTTTTTCTGCGCCCATTTCCCGACGCGATCCGCGCGCCCGTTCCGCTACAATGGGTGGAAACGGGCAAAGGAGGGACGAGCCATGAAAAGGGCGAGGGCCCGCAGCAGGGAAGAGACGGGCAGGTGGCTGCACCGCGCGCTGCGCTTTCTGCTGGGGGCGATCCTGTCGGGCGCGCAGCTCGGCGGTTACGCGCCGTTTGCGGTGGGCTTTGCCGCGGCGGCGGGCGGCGGCGCGGAGGGCCTGAGCGCGCTGCTCGGCACGGCGGCGGGCGCGGCGCTGTTTCTGGACTTTTCGCACGCGCTGCGCACCGCGGCGGCGGGCGTGCTGGTCTTTGCGGCGAACGGCGCGCTCGGCACGCTCCGGATCGCGCGGAAGCCGTGGTTCCTGCCGGCGCTGACCGCCGGACTGATGCTGACGGTGGAGTTCGTCTACGTGCTGCGCGCGGGCGCGGCGGAGGCGGCGTACTGCCTGATGAGCGCGGCGCTCGCCGCGCTTGCCGCGCACGGGTCGCGTCTCGCCCTCTCGCCGGACGAGGCGCAGCGCCGGCAGCCGGCGGCACTGCTGCCGCTGCTGGGCGTGCTGGCGGCGCTCGCGTCCGCGCAGACGCGCGGCGGCTTTGCGCCGGGACGCATCGCCGCGGTGCTGGCGGTGCTCTGCCTTGCGTTCGACCGGAGCCTCTCCGACGCGCTCGCGGCGGCGCTGTGCGTGGGCCTTGCGATGGATCTCTCCGCGGGCGGGGGCGGGTTTCTGCGCGCAGCGTCCTACGGTCTCGGAGCCTTTGCCGTGAACCGGCTGCACCGCGGCAGCCGCGTGCGCGCCGCTGCGGCGTTCGCGGCGCTCACGCTGCTCTTTGCCCTGCCGCTGGAGGCGGAGGCGGGCTTGCTGCTGCTCTATGAAAACCTCGCGGGCACGCTGGCGTTCCTGCTGCTGCCGACGGCCCTGCTGCGCGCCCTGGGCGCGCCGGAGCCGCCGGCGGAGGAAGCGCCGGAGGAGGAAAGCGCGCTGCGCCGCCGCATCGCGGCCTCGGCGCAGGCGCTGCGCGAGGTGTACGACAGCGTCGCCCGCGTGCCGCAGCCGCCGGAGGAGAACCCCGCCGCCGTGTTCGACCGCGCGGCGGAGCGCGTCTGCCGCGGCTGCACGCTCTGCGACCGCTGCTGGCGGCAGGAGTACGGCAGGACCTACACCGCGCTCAACGACGCCACGCCCGCGCTGCTGCGCCGCGGCGAGGGCCGCGGCGCGGATTTCCCGTCCTACTTCGTCGACCGCTGCATCCGCTTTCCGAGCTTCCTCGCCGCGGTCAACCGCGAGGTGAGCGCGTATCTGCTGCGGCGGCAGTACAGCGCGCGCCTCGCCGGCGCCCGCGCGCAGGCGGCGGGACAGTATGCGCAGCTCAGCGAGCTGTTGAGCGCAGCGGCGGAGGGCGCGGCCCCGGCCTCCGCCGCGCCGGCGCTCGTCTATCAGGTCGGCTCTGCGCTGCGGGCGAAGGACGGCGAACGCGTCAGCGGCGACTGCATGAGCGTGTTCGAGAGCGAGAGCGGCGCGCTCTGCCTCCTCGTGTCGGACGGCATGGGCAGCGGCGAGGCGGCGCACCGCGAGGCGGCGATGGCCGTGCGTCTGCTTGAGCGCTTCCTGCGCGCCGGGATCGAGCCGCTGCCCGCGCTCAAGACGCTCGGCGGCGCGCTAACGCTCCGTGCCGAGCTGACGGACAGCTTCACCACCGTCGATCTTCTGACGCTCTCGCTGCGCACGGGCGAGGCCGAGCTCTACAAGTACGGCGCGGCGCCCTCCTACGTCAAGCGCGGCGGGCGCGTGCGCCGCGTGACCTGCGCGGGCCTGCCCGCGGGTCTCCGGCCGGACGAGCCCGCGCCGCCGGAAACGACGCGCTTCCGGCTCGAGGGCGGCAGCTTTTTCGTCATGGTGACCGACGGCGTGGCGGACGGCACGGACGACGAGTGGCTCCAGGATCTGCTCGCCGGCTGGGAGGGGGAAAATCCGCAGCTGCTCGTCTCCGCCATCCTGGCTGACAGCCGCGAGCACCGCGGCGGAGGCGACGACGCGCTGGCGCTCGCGCTCTATCTGCCGAAGGAGCAGCCGACCGCGCGCGAACTGTGAAAAAACGCCCCGCGGCCGCATCGGCCGCGGGGCGAAAACGCGCAGGGAGGGGGTTCTTTCTCTCTGCCGCCATGGTACGCCGTTTCCGCGCGCTGTGCAAGCGGAAGTTTCTGGCAGCGGACGCCTGATTGACGGCAAGATTTCAAAAAATGAAGTGTCATACAAAAAAGATGAAAGACATCCTGCAGAATCCCCTTGCTTTTCCCGCGCGCAGCGTATATGATAACGGCAGGGAGAATATCTGTGTCCGCGGCATCCGCCGCGGCGAAAACTGTTGGGAGGTCATCACCATGGCAAAGTTCAAGGTATATTTTACGATCGCGCTCACCGAGGAAGCCACCCGCCTCTTCGAGGCGAACGATTTTGAGGTCCGGCTCTGCGCGCACAACGACGAGGAGACTTACGTCCGCGAGCTGAAGGAGTATCAGCCCGACGCGATCATGGGCCGCGTGGAGAAGGTCACCCCGCGCATGATGGACGCCTGCGACCACCTGAAGGTCATCGGCAAGCAGGGCGCCGGTATCGACAATATCGACATGGTCTACGCCGCGAAGAAGGGCATCCGCGTCGTGTTTTCGCCGGCTGGCAACGCCAACGCCGTGGCCGAGCACGCGATCATGCTGATGCTGATGTGCGCCAAGCGCTACGAGCTGGTCGACCGGCAGTTCCGCGCCGGCAACTTCCTCGTCCGCATGGGCCTGGATCACACCTACGAGCTCGCGGGCAAGACCCTCGGCGTGATCGGCTGCGGCCGCATCTCCACCCTGCTGCAGAAGAAGGCGAAGTACGGCTTCGGCATGAATGTCATCGGCTACGATCCCTACCTCACGCAGGAGCAGGTCGGCGATCTGTGCGAGCTCAAGGCCACCGCGCAGGAGGTCTGGTCCCAGGCCGATTTCGTGAGCATCCATCTGCCGGTCGTGGAGTCCACGTTCCACTCCGTCGGCCGCGAGCAGTTCCGTTGGATGAAGCCGACGGCATGCTTCATCAACTGCGCGCGCGGCGCCCTGGTCCGCGAGGACGAGCTGGTGGAGTGCCTGAAGGACGGCACGCTCTTCCAGGCGGGTCTGGACGTGTTTGAGCACGAGCCGATCACCGGCGCGGGCCTCGAGCTGTTCCAGCTGGACAACGTGATCATGACCCCGCACATGGCCGCACAGACGCAGCAGGCCATTTCCAACTGCTGCACCACCGTCGTGAACGACATCATCGCCGTCTGCAACGGACAGGAGCCGAAGTGGCCCGCGAAGCCGCCCAAGTTCTGATCGACGCGAACCGAAAAAACGCGGCCCGGCCGGGCCGCGTTTTTTGCGCAAAAAGGGCTGGAAATCTTCGAACTTGTGTGGTACAATTTAAACATTCCGGAACAAGCTGGATCAAGAACGGAAGAGGTGCCATCATGGATAAGGATACGATTCTGGGCAGCGCCCTCTCGCTGGACAGCGAGGTGCCGCTGTATGCGCAGCTCATGGGTCTCATCAAGCACAGCATCACCTCGGGCACGGTGCGCCCCGGCGCGCTCCTGCCGTCGGAGGCAGAGCTGTGCGAGACGTTCGGCATCAGCCGCAACACCGTCCGCCAGGCGATCGGCGCGCTGGAGGGCGAGGGCTTCGTCGTGCGCAAGCGCGGCAAGGGCACGTTCGTGGCGGAGCCGAACAGCCGCCGCAAAAGCGTGCAGTATTCCTTCACCACGGAGATCTCCCAGCTGGGCAAGACGCCGTCGTCCACGCTGGTGGACTTCAACGTGATCGACCCCTCGCCGGAGCTGCGCACGCTGATGGAGCTCGGCAGCGAGACGAAGGTCTACTGCTTCACGCGCGTGCGCAACGTGGACGGGGAGCCGATGATCGTCGAGACGTCGTATTACCCGCAGTACATCTACCCCAACCTGACGCGCGAGATGCTCCAGACCCACAGCTTTTACAGCCTGCTCTACCACGTGGGCGTGGTGCCCTTCTCGGCGGCGGACACGTACGAGGCCGTCGTCCTCGCGCCGCGCGAGGCGGAGCTGCTGCACTGCGCCGTGGGCGCGCCGGCGTTTTTCCACCGCCGCCGCACGACGGCGGAGAACGGCCACGTCTACGAATACACCACGAGCTATATGCGCGCCGACCGCGTGAAGCTGGACGTGCGCTTCCAGAAGGGCTCCACCGCGTTCACCCGCACGGTGGACTGAGCGCGGCCGAAACGGGATACGGGAGGGCAAAGCCATGAAAAAAACGCTTTCGGTCTTTTTGTCGGCGGTGCTGGCGGGCGTCGCCATCGCCCTGGGGGGAACGGTGTTCCTGCTGCTTGAGAGCAAGCTGGCGGGCGCGGTGTTCTTCACGGTGGGCCTGTTCGTGGTCTGCACGCGCGGGCTGCATCTTTTCACCGGCCGGCTGTGCTACGTCTTTGAGCGGGACGCGGCCTACGCGCGCGAGCTGCCGGTCATCTGGCTCGGCAACCTCTGCGGCGCGACCGCGGTCGCCCTGCTCGAGCGGGCCGCGCGCATCGCCCCCGCGCTTTCGGAGCGCGCGGGCGCGCTCTGCGCCGCCAAGCTGGGCGACGGGCTTGTGAGCCTGTTCGTGCTGGGGGCGTTCTGCAACGTGCTGATCTTTCTCGCGGTGGACGGGTTTCGGAACAACCCGCACGAGACGGGCAAGTATCTGGCGCTGTTCTTCGGCGTCACGGTGTTCATCCTCTGCGGCTTCGAGCACTGCGTGGCGGATATGTATTACTTTGCCGCGGGCGGCGCCTGGGGCGGCGGGCAGGCGGGCGGCACGCTGCTGCGTCTCGCCGTGATCACGCTGGGCAACTTTGCCGGCGGCGTTGCGTTCCCGCTGCTGCATCGGGCGATCGCCCGCCTGCAAAACGGCTGATTCAAACACAACGGGAAAGGGAGGAAGTATCATGAACGAAGTCATCCGTGCGATGGAGGAGCGGCGCAGCATCCGGAAGTTCCTGCCGGAGCTGCCCCCGCGGGAGACGCTTGCGCGCATTGCGGAGGCGGGCCTTTACGCCCCCAGCGGCATGGGCCGCCAGAGCGCGATGGTGCTGGTCGTGACGGATCGGGCGCTGCGCGACCGCCTGGCCGAGGCCAACCGGAAGATCGGCGGCTGGCAGGAGGGCTACGATCCCTTCTACGGCGCGCCCGCGGTGCTGGTCGTGCTGGCGGACAAAGAGCGTCCGACCCGCGTGCAGGACGGCAGCCTCATGATGGGCAACCTGCTGCTGGCGGCGCACGCGCTGGGTCTCGGCGGCATCTGGATCCACCGCGCGAAGGAGGAGTTCGAGCAGGACGAGTTCAAGGCGCTGCTGCGCGACCTCGGCGTCGAGGGCGAATGGGAGGGCATCGGCCACTGCGCCCTCGGCTATGCGGACGGGGAACCGGCGCCGCGCGTGGCGCGCAGGCCCGGCCGGATCGTCTGGGCGGAATGAGCCAACGAAACAGGGCGGGGCAGACACGGTGTCTGCCCCGCCCTGTTTTCTTTTGTCATCGCTCCAGCTTCCGGAGCATGCGGACGAACTCCTCCGGCAGCGGGCAGGTGAGCGTCACGCGCTCGCCCGTGCGCGGGTGAAGGAACCGCAGGGCGACGGCGTGGAGGCACTGGCCCGTCAGCCCGGGCACGGGCTTTTTCGCGCCGTAGACGGTGTCGCCCAGGATCGGGTGGCCGAGATGGGCCAGATGCACGCGGATCTGATGCGTGCGTCCGGTCTCGAGGCGGCAGCGCAGGTGCGTGAAGCCCGGGTAGCGCGCCACGACCTCCCAATGCGTCACGGCGCTGCGCCCGCCGGGCACGACGGCCATGCGCTTGCGGTTGCGCGGGTCGCGCGCGATGGGCGCGTCCACGGTGCCGCTGTCCACGCGCATCGCACCCGTGACGATGCACTCGTAGGTGCGCGCGAGCGTGTGATCCTTGAGCTGCGCCGCGAGCGCGCGGTGCGCGGCGTCGTTCTTCGCGGCGAGGATCAAGCCGCTCGTGTCGCGGTCGATGCGGTGCACGATGCCGGGGCGCAGCGCGCCCCCGATGCCGGAGAGACTGTCCCCGCAGTGGTGCAGCAGCGCGTTGACGAGCGTGCCGTCCGGATGGCCCGGCGCCGGGTGGACGACGAGCCCCGCGGGCTTGTTGACCACGATCACGTCCGCGTCCTCATACACCACGTCGAGCGGGATGTCCTGCGCGGGGGTGTCGATGGGCGTCGGCTCGGGCAGGGTCACGGCGATCTGTTCGCGGCCGGTCAGGCGGCGGCTCTTGACCGCGGTCCTGCCGTCCACCAGCACGCAGCCCTGCTCGATGAGCTTCGCGGCGCCGGCGCGCGTCAGCTCCGGCAGCGCGGCGGCGAGAAAACTGTCCAGCCGCGCGCCGGCGGCGGCCTCAGCCGTCAGGGTTTTCGTCTCCATGGCGGCCCTCCTGCCAGCGCTTCGCGTCGGCGGCTTCGTAGTATTTGAGGTAATAGACCGCGGCGGCGAGCGTGCCGCAGGTCACGAACACGTCGGCCACGTTGAAAATGGGAAAATCGACGAACAGGAACTCCAGCATATCGACCACGTAGCCGAGGCGCACGCGGTCGATCAGGTTGCCGACCCCGCCCGCGGTCACAAGACTCAGCGACCAGACGCCCAGCGGGTGGCGCACGATGCGCCGCAGCAGGTAT